>OLQX01002745.1_pt1 | contig 11098 bp, 6 predicted proteins | sample 1672581 | NCBI WGS metagenome assembly OLQX01 (sample SAMEA3136701, study PRJEB25190) | human gut metagenome | reverse complement strand
GCAGCCGCCGGAGCGGTGCTTAAGCCGTCAGGCGGGAATTGTGCGGTGTTGCCTTCACTTTTTCTCTGTCGTTACGCGGTCTGCATTCCTGTTTTTGCCCACAAACTGCCCTTGTTCACGCAAAGTTTACCGGAATTTCCAGCTATTTCATGCCTTGTTCATCCGCAGTTCATTTTTATTCTTCATGATAGAATCTATCGGGGGCCACTATTACCGCCCCCAACTGGAGGAATTGTTATGCACGAAACCCAACAGCCGCGCGACCCCAAAAAGACGACCGGCATTGTATATGCCGTGATCCTTGTGGTGTTGCTGCTGCTCAATTTCTGGGCCTTCCCCGCCATGATGAAAGGCCAGGTCAAACAGGTCGATTACGGCACCTTCCTGAACATGCTCGAAGGCGGCGAACTGAGCACCGTTGAAATTCAGGATCAGCAGATCTATTTTGTGGACAAAAACGATACCACCTACTGCACCAACTCCATTGCGCAGGACCTGCAGCTGGTCAACCGGTTGGAAAGCGCCGGCGTTTCCTTTGGCAAGGTGTACAACCAGACCACCTGGGTGGATACCCTGCTGGGCTGGGTCATCTCGCTGCTGCCCATGATCATCCTGATCGTCTGGTTCAACCGCATGATGCGCAAGCGGGTCGGTGAAATGACCGGCGGCGCCAACAGCATGATTTTTGGCGGCGGCAAATCCGGTGCCAAACAGTATGTCGTTGAGGATGGCAAGTCCATCAAATTTGCCGATGTTGCCGGTGAGGACGAAGCCAAAGAGAGCCTGCAGGAAATCGTTGACTTCCTGCATAACCCCAAGCGTTACGAGGATATCGGTGCCAAAATGCCCAAGGGCGTTCTGCTTGTCGGCCCCCCGGGCACCGGTAAAACCCTGCTGGCCCGCGCTGTTGCCGGCGAAGCCGGTGTTCCCTTCTTCTCCATTGCGGGTTCTGAATTTGTCGAGATGTTCGTCGGCATGGGCGCTTCCAAGGTGCGTGACCTCTTCAAACAGGCCAACGAAAAAGCCCCCTGCATTATCTTTATTGATGAGATCGATACCATCGGCAAAAAGCGTGACGGTGCTTCCGGTATGGGCGGCAACGATGAACGCGAGCAGACCCTGAACCAGCTGCTGACCGAAATGGACGGGTTTGACGCCGCCAAGGGTGTTATCATTCTGGCCGCCACCAACCGTCCTGAATCCCTTGACCCCGCTTTGACCCGCCCCGGCCGTTTTGACCGTCGTGTGCCCGTGGAGCTGCCCGACCTGAAAGGCCGCGAAAGCATCCTGCGTCTGCACGCTCAAAAGGTCAAAATCGGCCCCGACTGTGACTTTGCCGTGGTTGCCCGCATGACTCCCGGTGCTTCCGGTGCCGAGCTGGCCAATATCATCAACGAAGCCGCCCTGGGCGCTGTGCGCCACCACCGCATGGCCGTTACCCAGTACGACCTGCAGGAAGCCGTGGATACCATCCTGGCCGGTGCCCAGAAAAAGAATAAGATCCTGAGCGACAAAGAAAAGTGCATCGTAGCCTACCACGAAGTCGGCCATGCCATGGTTGCCGCCCTGCAGAGCCATTCCGCCCCCGTGCAGAAAATCACCATTGTGCCGCGCACTTCCGGCGCGCTGGGTTTCACCATGCAGGTAGAGGACGGCGACCACACCCTGATGACCAAGGAAGAGATCCTGGCCAAAATTGCCACCATGACCGGTGGCCGTGCCGCCGAAGAAGTGGTGTTCAACTCCATCACTACCGGCGCATCCAACGATATCGAGCAGGCCACCAAGATGGCCCGCGCCATGATTACCCGCTACGGCATGACCGACGACTTTGATATGGTTGCCCTGGAAACCGTGAACAACGCCTACCTGGGCGGCGATGCCAGCCTGGCCTGCAGTGAGCGCACAGCCGCCACAGTGGACGATAAGGTCGTGGAAGTCGTCAAGCAGCAGCATGAAAAAGCCAAACAGATGCTGATTGAAAACCGCGGCAAGCTGGACGAGATCGCCAAGTACCTGTACGAGAAAGAAACCATCACCGGCGAAGAGTTCATGCGCATCCTGACCGCTGTTCCCCAGCTGCCCACCGGTGCCGTGGAACAGTAAAGGCAACACCGCACAATTCCCGCCTGACGGCTTAAGCACCGCTCCGGCGGCTGCGGCACTTAGGATTGTGCGGTATTGCCTAAAATCTCCGCTCTGCGCGTTTTCTTTGTAAAATAACGGTGCCCCCGCCCTATGCAGTTCATTTACCGCACGGGCGGGGGCGTTTTGTTGTAATTCCGTAGGGGCGCACACCATGCACCCATCCGTTTTATATCATCACACTACAGCGCTTTCTCACAAAGCACACCATGTAATAGCGCCATTTTATGGCCAGCCGTTACCCATTTGTAGGGGCCGCTGCTCACCTCTTTCCGAAAAACGCAATAAAAATGCTGTCTTTCTCCACATCAGGGAAAGGCAGCATTCTTCTTTATCCGTTCAGATCTTCGCCGTTGCTGGCAATCACATTTTGATACCACCCAAAGGACTTTTTCCTGTACCGTGCCGCCGCCCTGTTCGAGTACCGGGAAAAGCACCAGTGATCCTGCCAGGCTTTATTTTGCCTGTGCGCCCTCTGGGAAGATGATCTTGTTCACAAAGAAGAAGATCACCATGGAAATGCCGCCATTGAGCACGGTGGTGCCAATGTTGTAGATGAAATCCGGCACCAGCAGGCCCGCAACCGCCACCCACACGCAGTTGATGGAGTTGACGATGCAGGTGATCAAGCAGAACGCCACCACATACCAGGCGATCTGCTTGGCCTGGTTGCCCTTGCTGCGGAACACAAAGTTGCGCTGGATGGGAAAGTTTATGCATTCTCCCACCACCATGGCAACCATGTAGGCGCAAAAGTACGGCAGACCGCCATGGGCGGAATCATACCCCAGGATGTTCCACTGGAAGGTTTCGCCAAACAGCGTGACCGGGATGCCCGGCCAGCCAAAATCCACCACCGGCAGGCTGCTGAACGCCGCCGGCAAAAATTGCAGCAGCAGGTATTTGAACACCGTAACCAGGTTGGATACGATCACAAACAGTCCGCCTTCGCGCACCCACTTGGCTGCGGCGGGGTGTTTTGCCGCAAAATTATTCCATAGCTGCATAAATAGCCCCTCTCTTTCCTCAGCTGTTGCGCAGGCGCTGTTCCAGCTGTGCGTTCAGTACCAGGTTTTTCACGGCTTCTATGATCACCCGCACAAGGCCGATGATCCAGAATCCCTGTAATTCCATCACAATGCCATCCACCATGCCCATGCTGATGGCACCGCTGGTCATTTTGGCCAGGGCACGCAGCGGCATGTTGTACTGGAACAGCACATTCAGGTCCGGCTTGCCGCGCTTGTAGCTGGCGTTCAGCAGTGCGGTAAGCACCAGCCAGATCAGCCAGCCCAGCGGGCTGCGGCTGTGGTTCAGCTCGCCCAGGGTCATGTTGCGGTCAATTTTAACTTTTCCCTGCTGCACCGGGCGGCCCAGCAGGGTGGCCCATTCGTCATCCGGCACGCTCTGCACCTTGCCGCTGGTATAGTGCGGCAGATGCTTGCCCGCATAGGGGTTGGGTGCGCCGGTACCGGCCACTTCCACCACGGCGGTCAGGCGGATGTCCGCACTGGACGCGCCGACCCGCAGCTCATAGCTGCCGCCTTCCACTTCCCAGCTGTCGGTCCTGGTGTTCCAGTAGCGGAATGCCTTGTCGTCCAGCGGGATGGTCACGGTCTTGCTTTCGCCGGGCTGCAGCTGCACCTTGGCAAAGCCTTTCAGCTCCTGTGCGGGGCGGAACACTTCTGCCCCGGGTTTTGCCACATACAGCTGCACGATCTCTGCTCCGGCGCGCTTGCCGGTGTTGGTTACGGTCAGGGTCACGCCATTGGACGCGGCCTGCAAATTGCTGTAGGCAAAGCTGGTGTAGCTTAACCCATAGCCAAAGGGGAATGCCACCGGCACACCGGCGGTCTGGTAATAGCGGTAGCCGACATACAGCCCCTCGCGGTACTGCACCATGCGGCCCGGCCCGGCAAAGTTATCCTTGGCGGGGGTATCCGCATAGGCGTTGACCCAGGTTTCGGCCAGCTTGCCGCTGGGGTTCACTTTGCCGGTCAGCACATCCAGCATGGCGCCCGCCCCCGCCTGGCCGCCCAGCGCACCATATACCAGGGTACGGCAGTGTTTGAGCCACGGGGTTTCCAGCGAAGCCCCTGCGCTGAGCACCACAACGGTGTTGGGGTTGGCCTGCTGCACGGCCTTTAACAATTCGATCTGGTTGTCCGCAAGGCGCATATCGCCGCGGTCCAGACCCTCACTTTCCTTGATTTCATCCAGCCCCAGGCAGAGCAGCACCACTTCGGCCTTTTGGGCCAGGGCTACAGCCTCGGCCTGTTTGGCGGCATCCGCTTTGCCCTGGCGGTCAAAGCCGGGGGCAAAGCCCACGCTGGCCAGGCCGCTCTCTTTCAGGCAGTCCAAAAAGGTATCCACCTTGATGGAGTTGACCGCGCTGGAGCCAGCGCCCTGGTACCGCGGCGTCTGGGCAAAGTCGCCGATCACGGCAACCTCGGTGCCCTCTTCCAGCGGCAGCAGGTCGTTCTCGTTTTTCAGCAGCACAATGCTTTCGGCTGCGGCGCGGCGGGCCAGGGCGTGGTGAGCGTCCGCATCAAAGGTGCGGCTGTGGGACTGCACGGCGGCATGGGTATCAAACACCAGCGTCAGCAGCTCGTCCAGCCGGGCGTCCACATCCGCTTCGGTAATTTTGCCGCTCTGCACAGCCTGCATCAGCTCGCGCACCGCGTCCCCGCCGGGGGCGGGCATTTCCAGCGTGGAGCCGTTCTGCACGCCCAGGGCATGGTCATTGCTGCCGCCCCAGTCCGTTACCACAGCGCCGTCAAAGCCCCACTCCCCGCGCAGGATGTCCATTAACAGGTGGCGGTTCTCGTTGGCGTAAGTTCCGTTGATGAGGTTATAGCTGCTCATGATGGTCTTGGGCTTTGCTTCCTTGACCACGATCTCAAACCCGGTCAGGTACAGTTCCCGCAAAGTGCGTTCATCCACCACGGAATCCGACGCCATGCGGCGCAGTTCCTGGCTGTTGACGGCAAAGTGCTTGGGGCAGGCCGAAATACCGTTGGACTGGATGCCCCGCACATAGCTCGCGGCCATTTTGCCGGAAAGATACGGATCCTCGGAGAAATACTCAAAGTTGCGTCCGCACAAGGGGCTGCGCTTGGTGTTCAGACCCGGTCCCAGCAGCACGGCAACTTCCTGCGCGGCGGCTTCTTCGCCCATGGCCTGGCCGATCTGCTCGCCCAGGGCGGGGTCCCAGCTGCACGCCACAGTGGCTGCCGTGGGGAAGCAGGTGGCCGGAACACTGGGGTTTAACCCCAGGTGGTCCGCCGCGCCCGCCTGCTTGCGCACGCCGTTGGGGCCATCGGATAGGGTGATGGACGGGATATTATTTTTCGGCAGTGCACGGGTTCCAAAGGTAGTAGCGCCCGAAAGCAGCGCACATTTTTGTTCAAGCGTCAAAGCTTGCAGTTGTTTCTTTTGCATAAGGTGGTTCCTTTTCTTAAAAACAGCCTTGCGGCCCACCGCACAACCGCGCAAAGTCGGCGGCGATGGACCGCAGGGCAGCTGCACAGCTTACAAATTACACTTTACTGTGCCTTTTTCTTCTTGTAGCTTTTGAAAGTGAGAACTTCCAGCACGACCAGCAGTACAGCCAGCAGCACGTTGACCACGATCATAGCGGTACGCCAGATGGGGGTGGAAACAGTGTTGGCGGGGTCGTAAACGCGGGAGTTGACCACGGTGTACATGATGTTCTTGCAGGCCTGACGCATAGCCTTAACGCTGGTAGCACTGGTGGTATCGGTCAGGTGGTTGGTGGCAACATCGTAGTTCTTCAGCATCAGGTCGCAGCCGTTGCGGATGGCAATATCTGAATCCATGTAGTCAGTGAAGTGGAAGCCGTCGGTGATGACCATACCGCGGAAGCCCCACTCGCCGCGCAGCACGCCGTTCAGCAGTGCATTGCAGGCACCGGCCCACTGGTTGCCAATATAGTTCCAGCTGGACATGACGGCCTTGCAGCCGCCCACCTTGGCGCTGATCTCGAAGGGACGCAGGTAGATCTCGCGGATAGCCTGCTCGTCAGCCCAGGTGCAGAGCAGCTTGCTCTGGTTGATCTGCTGGTCGTTCAGGGCAAAGTGCTTCATGTAAGCGTAGACGCCGTAGCTCTGGGCACCGGCAATGGAGCTGGCACCGATGTAACCGGCGAGGACGCTGTCCTCAGAGTAATATTCGAAGTTACGGCCGTCAAAGGCGGAACGGTGGCCGTTCATGGCGGGGGCGTACCAGCCGGTGACGTTCATCTCGCTGGCCATGCGGCCGATGCTCTCGCCGTAGCGGCGGGCCAGGTCGGTGTTGAAGGTGGAAGCGATGATGATCTCGGACGGGAAGCCAATGGAAGAAACGCCGGTAAAGTTGTTGTTGATGGCAGCGGGTCCGTCGCAGTCGATGGTCGCGTACTTGTCAACGCTGGCCTCGGCCTTGGTCTGGTAGCCGCCCAGTGCGATCAGGTCGTCCATCTCGGTGACGGTCATCTGGTCGAGCAGGGTATCCCAACGCTCGTCGTCGTAGTCAGCACCGCGCAGGTCAGCCAGCTTCAGGCCGTTGTTGGCACCGGTAACGGGCATCTCATCGTTGGGGTCGTTGAAGTCCTCAGGGGTCCAGTTGTGGTCGGTGTACATGGTGTTCATGCTCTCCTCAGACATGGTGAAGTCGGAGGGAACGGCGACAGCCTCGGCATAGTTGGCGAAGTGATCAGCACGGGACAGGGTGACGAGCTTGTCGTCAGCGAAGTCGAACTTGGTGGTAGCAGCCTCGGCGTCGGTGCTGCGGGGGTTGGACTCGTCATAGACGATGGTGGAAGCGACATTGTAGGTCTTGGAATCCAGCACCGTGTGGGAATCCTCGTTGATGCTGATGATATAGTCGCCCTCTTCCAGCACGTAGCAGCCCTTGTCCTTGCTGTCAAAGCTGGCCATGTCCTCGGTGTTGAAGGTCAGGGTCAAGGTCTGGGAAGCGCCCGGCTCAATGGAGTCGGTCTTGCCGAAGGTGACGAGGTTGGCGGAAGCCTTCTCAATGCCGCCATCGGTGTACGGCGGGTTGAAGTAGACCTGCACGGCGTCCTTACCGGCCACACTGCCGGTGTTGGTGACGGTGACATCCAGAGTGATGGTGCCGTCAGCCTCGGTCATGGAGTCGATTTTCTGGGTAAAGGTGGTGTAGGACAGGCCGTGGCCGAAGGGGTACTGAACGGTTTTGTCATAGTCGATCAGGCCCTCGGCAGCGGCAGTCTCGTAGAACTTGTAGCCGACGTAGATGCCCTCAACATAGTTGACGAAGTGCGGGGGAACCAGCTTTGCATCACCGCCAGCCTGGCTGGCAACGGTGTAACCAACGGAATCCGCATTGGTGTAAGCAAAGTCGCCGATGTTGTTGAAGTAAGGAGCTGCGGTCAGGTCATAGACAAAGGTGTCAGCAGAGTGGCCGGAGGGGTTGACCTCACCGGCAACAATCTCGCCCAGAGCGTTGAAGCCAGTCTGACCGGTGCCGGGGCACCAAATGACGCTCTTGATCTGGGGGTAATCATTCACGAAGCCCATTTCCAAAGTATTGGCACCATTGTAAACCAGCACAACATTAGCAAAGTTTTTGGTGACCATATCAATCATGTTCTTTTCTGTTTTGGTCAGAGAAAGATAATGCTGGCCGGGTTCGAAATCATTATACTCGGTAGAGTTTTCAGTGTAGTTGAGTCCATCCATGTTAGTGGGCAGGTCAGCCATTTCGCCACCAACGCGGCTGATGACGACCATCGCAGTGTCAGAGAAAGACTTGGCGTTGTCGATCAGCTCCTGGGTGTAGCTGGCGGCGGTGGGCTCGGGCAGGGTCCAGTTATGGTTGCTGTAACCCAGCGCCGGGCGCTCGGCGCAGTAAGCGGTGTAGAAATCGCTCAGCTCGGTGTTGGTGTTGATGCCCGCGTTGTGCAGGCCATCCAGCAGGCTGACGGTGGGACGGTCGGCAGAGATCGCGCCGGCGCCGGTGCCGCCGTAGACAGGGCCGACAGAAGCCCAGCCAAAGACGTTCAGGTTGCTGCCGGACGCGAGGGGCAGTTCGTTGTCATCGTTCTGCAGCAGGACGATGCCTTCCTCGGCAATCTCAGTGCACAGGGCGTTGGCCTCTGCACCAGATTCTTCGGTGATAGTGCCGTTGCCGGTGACCAGGTCGAGCATGGTGCTCATGGGGCCAAAGGCAACCAGGTTGAGCATGATGCCGAAAGCCAGCAGCACGGCCAGGCCGGACTGGGCGCGCACCATGAATTTGGTGGGCTTGGCCAGTTTCTTGTTGACCGCCATAGCGATCAGTACGATAATGGCGGCGGCAACCACAACGCCAAAGAAGATGAGCTGCGGGATGCAGTTATTGACCACATCGGCAACGTCGTCCAGGTTGACGCCCATATTTGCCAGGGTAAGAAGCAGGGTGTTCATTGTTTTCCTCCTTTTATTGTGCCGCCCTCCGGATGGCAGCTGACGGGATTTCCGCTTTCATTGATGATATTGTACCAAAACAATTTTCTTTCGGCTCATTTTTTGCACAAACTGTTGTTTCCGTTGCATGTTTTGCAAAAGTTTCAAAAACATTTCATTTTTTGTTGTGCATCTCTCACAAAGCATCTCGACCCTGTTTTGTGCACCCCGCCCAAACACCAAAAATGGCCGGGTGCCTTATCCTAGACCCCCAGCCATCCATTCAGCTTTTCTGCGGCAGCAGCACCCGCAGCGTAAACCACTCATTCTCCCAGTGCAGCGTCATAGTTCCGCCGCGCTTTTCGGCTGCGGCGCGCACACCGCGCAGGTCGCTGCCGCCATGGGTGTTGCGGCGCGGCAGGCCGTCCGCGCCCAGCTCCACTTCCTGCGCGCAGTAGTTTTCAAACCGCAGCATCACAAAGCCGTTCTGGGCGTACACCGCCACCCGGATCAGCCGCTTTTCGTGGTCGGGCTCGGTCTCTACGCTCTCGGTCGCATTGTCCAGCGCCGTACCCACAATCGTGCAGATTTCCCCTGTCTCCAAAAAATCCAGCAAATGCCCGTCCGCCACGCAGGTCATCGTGATGTGGTGCTGCTGGCAGTACAGGCTTTTGGCCGTCAGCAGGGTGTCCAGCACCGGGTTGCCGGTCTTGTTCTCCGCCTCGTACTGGCGGATGCCGCTTTCCATGGCCGCCAGCGCCACATCCTGCTTGGCGTGGTCCCGCTCCGCCCGGATAGCCGCAATCTGCATTTTCAGCTCGTGGTAGCGCCGGTTGATCAGGCGGATGTTCTCCTTGCTCTGCTTGTACTGCTCGTACTGGCGGTGCAAAACGCCGTCCAGCTCCGCCAGCTCGCTGTGCAGGGCGGCTTCGCGCAGCTGCTCGTGCTGCACCGTCAAAATCAGTACCCCGGCCAGATCCACCAGCGTGCGGATGTAAAACATGTTCATGTTGGCTTCGCTGCCGTTGGCAAAGCTCAAATTGCTCACGGCAAATGCGGTCAGCGCCATGACCGCCGCCACAAAAGTTCCTGCGGGCGTTATTTTCATCTTCCCGGCCGGGCCGGGGCGGCGGTTCTCCACAAACAGCATGGCGGTAAAAATGCCGCCGTACACCACCGCCAACAGAAGCAGCGAAAGCGGCTCCGCTCCGCCGCGCTGCGGCCACAGCACGCAGTGCAGCTGCCATTCCACGCTGGCCGCCAGCTCCGCCAAAATAAAGGCTCGCGCGCACACATAACCCGCTTCCAGCAGCGTAATGCTGCGTGTGACCCACAAAAACAGCAGCATGGAAAGAATCGCCATTGCCATGCAGGGGATCCACCACGCCAGCGGAACTTCCCCCGTGGCCTGCAAAAACGCCCCCAGCAGCACCGCCCAACCGGCTTCCACGCCCCAGATCACGCGCTGGTCCATCCGCGGCGGCAGCCTGTGCGCATACATCAGCGCCGCCAGCACTTCCGCCAAAGCGGTGTACAGGCGGGGAATATCCGGCAATGTCGTCATTAGCCCGCACCCCCAATATAATCCGCCAGCCCCGCCATAAAGGCCTTGCGCCGCGGGCGGCTGATCTGCAGCGTATACGGACCAACCTGCACCATATCCTGCTGCACGCCGGAAACCTGCGCCAGATTGACCAGATACCCGCTGTTGCACCGTGCAAACGCCCGGCCCACCAGCTTTTCCTCATAGTTTTTCAGGGTGCCCGGCACCACAAAATCTTCTTTTTCGGTGTAAAAATGTACCTTGTGGCCTTCGCTTTCCAGGTAATAGATTTCCGCCGCGTCCAGCCGCCGCATGCCGCCGTCCACCGCCACAGCCAGATAATGCCGCTCCCGCTTTTTCAGCTGTCCCAGTGCCTTTTGCAGCTGCTGCGAAAACGCAAAGTAGGGCACCGGCTTCAGCACATAATCCAGCGCCCCAACGGCATATCCGCGGATGGCATACTGCGCCATGTTGGTAATGAACACGATCAGCACCCCGCCGTCCCGCTCCCGGATGCGGCGGGCGGTCTCCATGCCGTCCAGGTGCTTCATCTCCACATCCAGAAAGATGATGTCGAACTGCGGGCGGTAATCTTCCAAAATTTCCATCCCATCCGCAAACTCCGTTACCTCAAACGGCGTGCCGTACTGCCGGGTGTACCGCTGCACATACCCCGCCAGCTGTTCCCGCACCGCCGCCTCGTCCTCCACAATCGCAATCCGGGTCATCTGCTGTTCCCCTTTCTCAACACCACACTGCGGCCCCGCACAGTCCACATCTGGTGCGGCTTCTTAAGGTGTATCTGAAAACAAAGAAAATGACGGATATTTCGCAAACACAAGCAGAATTTTGCGTGTGTAGAATATCGAAAGCGGCGTTCAGCTGCTTCGCCTGCGCGGGAAAGCGCAGTGCCACAGTCTCCCGGAAATCACGGGAAAGATACGTTTCTTTCCTCTTCATCGTCCGTTACCCTTTCTTTTTGTAC
>OLQX01002728.1_pt1 | contig 11182 bp, 9 predicted proteins | sample 1672581 | NCBI WGS metagenome assembly OLQX01 (sample SAMEA3136701, study PRJEB25190) | human gut metagenome | reverse complement strand
AGTGGGTTGCAGACACATGATCTCTTTTTATAATATTCCACCAATAATTTCCGTCTTCAAACGACAAATCACAATTTCATTGCACGTATAGAGTTCAATACGCATAGCATTGCAACTCCGCTATCTGCGAACACAGCCATCCACATATTTGCGAATCCAAGCAGTCCAAGGATCATTACTAATGCCTTGATCGCCAATGCAAATACAACATTCTGCCAAGCGATCTTACAAGCTTTTTTGCCGATAGAGATTGCCTGTGGAATTGCTTCAACGTTTGAGGTCATGAATACAACATCTGCTGCTTCGATCGCAGCATCAGCACCACTTCCCATGGCAGCACCGCAATCAGCACCAGCTAATACTGGGGCATCGTTGATACCGTCACCAACAAACATAACAGCGCCATGTTTGCTTCTCTGTTCCTGAAGTTTGGCAAGTTTTTCATCAGGAAGAAGTCTTGAGTAAACTTCATCAATTCCAGTTTCTTTTGCAATCGCATTTGCAGTTGTTTCGGAATCTCCAGTTAACATAACCGTGTGAAGATTCTGTGCTTTTAAGGAAGCAATGGCGGATTTCGCATCGTCTTTTAATGTATCTGCAATAACGATCGCACCAATTAACACTCCATCTTTTGCAAGAAAAACTTCAGTTCCATAAGAAGTTGTTTCTGGATAGTCTCCAGTTACATGATACTGAGCCATCAATTTTTTATTGCCAGCTAAGATTTCTGAGTTATCAATTGTGATAACAGAACCATGTCCAGCGATTTCTTTTGCGTTTTCAGGTGTTTTATAAGTTACATTTTCATCTTTGGCAGCTTCCATGATACTCTTTCCGATTGGATGAGTAGAAGATTCTTCGCAGGAAGCAGCAAGTGATAATATTTCATGTCTGGTTGCATTTCCGAGAGGGATCACATCCTGAACTTTGAAGTTTCCTTTTGTGATCGTTCCAGTCTTATCCATGACAACAGAAGTAATATCTTTTAATGTTTCAAGTGCAGCTCCGCCTTTAAATAAGATACCGATCTTAGATCCAGCTCCGATTCCAGAGAAGAATGCAAGAGGTACACTTAATACAAGGGCACAAGGACAGCTGATTACAAGAAAAGTTAAAGCTGTGTATATCCAGTGTGTCCAGTTTCCTGTCACTAAAGAAGGAATGATCGCAGTTGCAAGGGCAAGAAGTACGACAAATGGAGTATATACACGAGAAAAACGTGTGATAAAACGATCCATCTTTGGTTTGCTTGCGGCTGCATTTTCTACGGAATCCATGATTCTTGTGACCATAGATTCTTCCAGTACTTTTTCTACCTTGATCTTAATAACACCAGAAGTATTTAAACATCCAGAAGTTACATCTGTTCCGACAGAGGCAGAAACAGGAATAGGTTCTCCGGTAACAGGAGAAGTATCGATCATCGTTTCCCCATCTGTGATGATACCATCTAATGGAATACGGTCACCAGGACGTACTAATAAGATATCTCCGATTTCAGCGTCTTCGGCATCAATTACAGTGACATCTCCATGATCATCAACAAGGTTGACAACTTCAGGTCGCATATCAATGACATCCATGATCTGGGAACGGCTTCGTTCCACAGCTTTTTCTTCAAATAATTCACCAATACGATAAAACATCATAACACCGACCGCTTCCGCAAATTCTCCGACGCCGAAAGCACCGATCGTTGCGATACTCATTAAGAAGTTTTCATCAAAAACCTGACCTTTAGAGATGTTTTTAAGAGCGGTCCATACGATCTTAATTCCTAAGATTAAATATGCAAGGATAAAACATATTATACTGTATACAGGCTTGGAAGATTCCAATGCTTTTCCGGCAATAAATAAAACGATACCAGCACCAAGTTCCCAGAATTCTCTGTTATCTTCAGAATTCTCTTTGGCTTTTTTCGCTTCTTTTTGTGCACGGACAGTATTTTCGCGGACAACGACTTTGACATCTGGTTCGATGGAAGTACAAATATCTTGAATCTGAGGCAATAATGTTTTGGCATCATCAGACCATACACGTAACTGTTTTGTTGCAAATGTCAGATTGACGGCTTCAACACCGGGAAGATGAGAAATCTGTTCTTCCATTTTACCTGCACAATGAGCACAGCCTAATTTCTCGACAATAAATACGGTTGCCTGACCATTTCCTTCACGATTTGCAGCAGCTGCAATTGATTCATCATCGTCATCGTCATCATCACAGCAGCCACAATCGCAGTGGTCATCATGATGGTGATGATGTTTGTGGTGTTCATGTTCTTCATGATCGTGTTCACACCCGCAGTCGCAGTGGTCATCATGATGGTGATGATGTTCGAGGTGCTCATGTTCATTATGGTTGTGATCACATCCACAGTCACAGTGTTCATCGTGATGGTGATGATGTTCATGACTTTCATGAGAATCTTCTTCTACATGTTTTCTCCGTTTAGATGATTTTTTCGTAACTTCCGTCACAATAACATCCGGTTCAATATCCGTACAAATCTTTTGAATCTCAGGAAGCAGATCTTCACGAGAAGTTTCAAGATACATTTTTTTCATAGGAAATGAAAGATTTACACTTTCAACATCAGGAAGTTTCCCGATTTTTTCTTCCATTTTACCGGCACAATGAGCACAGCCAAGATTCTCAAACTCATAAGTCTTCTTCATAAATACCCCTCCTTTCAAATACAGTCTTTAACAGATCAGATACAAGCTCTCCGTCAGCAGTGTCTGCGATCGTATAATGAACTTCTTTCCCAATTCGTCTGCTTGTGATCACACCTAATTGCTTCAAAGAGCGAAGATGATGAGACACTGCTGGTGGGCTCATCTCAATCGCTTCTGCGATATTTCTAACACAGACTTCACGGTGGTATAAAAGATACAAAATACGAAGTCTGGTACTGTCACTTAACAGACCAAATAAACTGGCAGTTTCAATGGCAAATTCTTCTGGTGGAAGAACATGTTTTAATTCTGTAACATCACATCCATGACCATGGATATCCATGGAAGCAATGTTATATTTCTCCGTTTTATCCATAGAAATCTCCTTTTTATAAGATTAAATGATTGCTTAATTGTTTATGTTTTAAATATAATACTTTTAAATATTGATGTCAACAGAAATGAGAAAAATAGTTAATAGACGTATTGTTTGGTGTAATCTTGGAATTATACATAATAGTTTTTCCTAACTAGAAATTAAAAAAATATAGGATAATCAAAAAAAATATGATATACTAAAAACTACTTATACGAATTTATTAGATCAAAAAATCACATTTCGATAAAAGCAAAGATAAACAAAAACAGAAAAGGAAGTGTATCATGGAAGAGTTAAAGAACATCAAAGTAGCCCTCCTTGGTTCTGGAACTGTCGGAACAGGAGTATACAAACTGATCGAACGCCAGAGAGAAGAATTACCTCACAAAGTTGGTGCAGGTCTGACTGTCAGCAAAGTTCTAGTTAGAGACAAGAACAAGAAGAGAGAAGGAATTGACCCTTCTGTATTAACTGACCAGTGGGAAGATATTATCACAGATGATGAGATTCAGATCGTAGTGGAAGTTATGGGGGGAATCGAACCAGCCCGTACTTATATTACAGAAGCTCTTCAGGCAGGTAAGAATGTTGTCACAGCGAACAAAGACTTAATGGCAGTGCATGGTGGTGAATTATTAGATATCGCTTCCCATAATGGATGTGACTTATTATTTGAAGCATCTGTTGCAGGTGGAATTCCAATTATCCGTCCATTAAAACAGTGTCTGGCAGGAAACTATATTTCAGAAGCAATGGGGATTGTCAATGGAACAACAAACTTCATTCTGACAAAGATGACACACGAAGGAATGGAATTTGATGAAGCTTTGGCACTCGCAACAGAATTAGGATATGCAGAAGCAGATCCAACAGCTGATATCGAAGGATATGATGCAGGACGTAAGATGGCGATCATGGCATCCATTGCGTTTAACTCTAGAGTCACATTTGATGATGTATACACAGAAGGAATCACAAATATTACAGCAAAAGATATCAAATATGCAGAAGCAATGGGATGTACGATCAAATTGTTAGGGGTAGCAAAGAACACAGAATCTGGAATTGAAGTACGTGTTCATCCAATGCTGATTCCAAGTGATCATCCATTGGCAACTGTCAATGATTCATTTAACGCAGTTTTTGTACATGGAGATGCAGTTGACGATGCAATGTTCTATGGAAGAGGAGCAGGAGAATTCCCAACAGCAAGTGCAGTTATGGGAGATATCATTGATGTCGCACGTAATATTCAGTTCTATTGCACAGGAAGAATCCATTGTACATGCTACAAAGACCTTCCAATCAAGAAGATCACAGAGATTGAAAGCAAATATTTCATGAGATTGTTAGTTGATGACAAACCAGGAGTTCTTGCTCGAATCGCAGATACATTAGGAAAGAATGAAGTAAGTATCGCACAGGTGATTCAGAAGAACAAGGTTAATGATATGGCAGAATTAGTTGTTATCACGGATCTTGTACTGGAGCAGAACTTTGCAGATGCTTTGGTTGAGATTAAGGGAATGGAACATACTCGTGAGATTTCTACAGTAATCAGAGTGTATTAAATTTTAATTGTAGTTGGCCAACTGTAGATTTTGAGTATATGATAAAAAATAAATAAACGATTGGAAGAGCAGCTAGAGAATTTTCCTCACGTTTTTTACAAATCGTTGATTCGCCGGCTTTCCTTGCGTAACTCGCCTTCAAGGGTATTGAAAACAGGACTCTTTGGGGCTCAAACAACGCACCCAAGCCGGCTGCGAATCTGTAAAAAACGTGGCAAAATTCTAATGCTGTTCTTCCAATCGTTTATTTATTTTTTATCATATACCAGATGTCTAGAGTGTGGACAATTTAAGATTGAAAAATTCAAGTGGGCGTGTATGGAGGACTACTATAGTAGTAAATTTCAATTCCATGTGATAGAATTAAGTAAAATAGAAACAACAAAAGGAAAAGAAAGCAAGAACTTTACCGATGGCGAGATTAATTTCAGCTAGTACTTGGGAAGAAGTCAGAGAAGAATCTGAAGGAAATCATTACATGGAAAAGGCGAGGGACGAGATGATTAAGATGAGCAGGGATGAAAGTGAAAGATAATCTTCTGTTAGCGAATACAAAAATGATTAGCCAATACCGTTAAATATACACACAGTGTAGTGGTTTGAATAACGTAAATTATTTGAATATTATAAAAAGAAATCATGTGTTGGCAACCGTACGGACACGTCTGCACTTAGCGAGTGGGTTGCTGACACATGATTTCTTTTTATAATATTCCACCAATAATTTCCGTCATCAAACTACAAATCACAATATATGATTCTGTATGATCAACCGAATTGACTGATACAAATAAGGCTTCAATTCATCAACTGAAACAGGCTCCCCAGTCAAAATAACATTATAGCAAGACCCTGCGACCATCTCGATGATCATATAGATCATAACTTCCGGATGATCAAATTCATGACCAGAATTCTTCAAAAGATCCATATAGATATCATAAATATTTCTCTGGGCATCATCGATCGGTTCTACCAAGGAATTCTTAAACATTCCCCAGCTTAGATGCTTGGAGATCAGTTTTAACAGAGTCGGATTAGCATTTAATGCTCCGATGACCTGGTCAACGATAAAGATCAGTTGGTCTTCAAAATGATCAATGGATTGTTTTTGAAGTTCCTGATAGGCGTGTTTAAATACTTCCGCAGATTTTTTGGCGATTAATTTATATCGGATGTCTAATTTATCTTTAAAATATAAATAAAAAGTACCCTTAGCAACGCCAGCTTCATTTACGATATCGGAGATGGAGGTCTTCTGGAATCCCTTTTCTGTAAACAGTTGGTATGCCGTATTCAAAAGGGCATCTTGTTTCTTTTTCTTATTTAATTCGACCTTTTTCATAGTAATTTCTCCTTTCATCTTCTTTAGTATAACGAAAAAATGACCAAAAGTCAAAAAACTTTTAAGAAGTTTATTGACTTTTGGTCATTTTTGGTGTATACCATTATATAGATTAAAAAATGACTATTCGTCATAAATGTAAATGGGAGGATGCTATGATACAATTTGCAAAGAAATTAGTACATCATCGAAAATTCATCGTCTTCCTGGCTTTCATTTTATTGATTCCATCAACCATTGGAATCGTGAAGACAAGGATCAATTATGACATCTTAAGTTACCTTCCAGACTCTTTGGAGACGGTGAAGGGGCAGGATATCATGGTAGATCAGTTTGGAGCCGGAGCCTATTCGATGATCATTGTCGAAGATATGAATCTTCATGACGTACAGAAATTAAAACAGAAACTAGAGAAAGTCAATCACGTTGATAAGATCATCTGGTATGATGACATCGCTGATCTAAGCGTTCCCAAAGAGATGCTTCCTGAGAAAGTAAGGAAAGTTTTCTTTAATAAGAACGCAACAATGATGATCGCAATGTTTAAAGAAACAACATCATCTGATAACACGATGGAAGCAGTCACACAGATGCGTAAGATTGTTGGAAAACAGTGCTTTATCAGTGGCATGTCAGGGGTAGTTACCGATATTAAGAACCTGGTTATGCAGGAGATTCCAATCTACGTAACGATCGCAGCAGTACTTTCTCTGATCGTATTATTTGTCACAATGGAATCCTTTGCAGTTGCTTTTTTATTCCTGTTAAGTATCGGAATGGCAATTCTTTATAACCTGGGAACGAATATTTTCCTAAGCGATGTGTCCTATCTTACAATGGCATTGACTGCGATCTTGCAGTTAGGAGTTACGATGGATTATTCGATCTTCCTTCTGCACAGTTATGAGAGTAATAAGATCAGATTTGAAGGTGACAAAGAACGTGCGATGGCACATGCGATTTCGAATACATTTAAGTCCATTACAGGAAGTTCCGTTACAACGGTCGCTGGATTCGCAGCACTGTGCTTTATGACATTTGCATTAGGAGCTAACTTAGGTATCGTTATGGCGAAAGGTGTTATTATCGGGGTTATCTGTTGTGTAACAGTTTTGCCATCATTGATCCTGATCTGTGATAAATTAATTGAGAAGACACACCATCGTTCACTGATGCCAGATCTTACGAATGCATCACACTTTATCACAAAACATTATAAAACAACGATTGTAGTATTTTTAATTTTGCTGTTCCCAGCAATTTATGGAAATAATCATACAGAGATTTACTATAATATTGACAAATCACTTCCACAAAGCTTACCGAGTAATGTGGCGAATAAGAAATTAAGTGACGAATTTGGAATGAGTAACATCCATATGGTCATGATCAAGAACGGCATGAGTCAGAAGGAATTAAGCAACATGCAGAAAGAGATCGATAAAGTCGACGGAGTTGAATGGTGTCTCGGAATGAACTCCGTGATCGGTTCTAGTATTCCATCCGATATGATTCCTTCTTCCATGAAAGAAATGTTACAAAGTGATGAGTATGAGATGCAGTTTATCTGTTCAAATTACAAATCAGCAACCGAGAAAGTAAATAAACAGATCAACGAGATCAACAACATTGTGAAGAAATACAGTCCAGGTTCTATGGTCATTGGAGAAGCACCGTTGATGAATGACTTGGAGACAGTAACCAATGTTGACCTTAGAAATGTAAATATCGCATCGATCGCGGCAATCTTTGTGATCATTTTAATTGTATTTAAATCCATTTCCTTACCAGTGATCCTGGTAGCCGTGATCGAATTTGCAATCTGTGTCAATATGGCAGTTCCATATTACACGGGATTATCACTGCCGTTTGTTGCAAGTATCGTTATCGGAACGATTCAGTTAGGTGCAACCGTTGACTACGCGATCCTGATGACAAGCCGTTATCAGAAAGAGCGTATAAATGGCAAGAAGAAAATGGAAGCGATCCGTATTGCACATGAAACATCCATGCAGTCTATCATTACAAGTGGATTAAGTTTCTTCGCAGCAACGATCGGTATTGCGATTTACTCAAATATTGATATGATCAGTGCGATCTGTACCTTACTTGCACGAGGAGCTGTGATCAGTACCGTTGCCGTAATCTTTATTCTGCCGGCAATGTTTATGATATTTGATAAATTGATCTGTAAAACAACCCTCAAGATGGGTCATTTAGAATAGGAGAGCGATTGTTATGAGAAAAAGAAGATTATCGAAAGCATTAGCAATGTTTCTCGCTGCAGCTCTTACAATTCCGGCAGCAGTACCGGTAGCAGCCAGCGAGTCCACTGCAGATAAAGAAGAAACCGTATACGTAAAAACGGATGCGAATGGAGAAGAGAAAACAGTTATTGTCAGTGACTGGTTAAAGAATTTCTCAGGTGAAGCAAAGATCAAAGATGCTACAGACCTGACAGACGTTGAGAATGTTAAAGGGAATGAGACATATAAACGAGGAAAAAAGGACAGTATTACATGGAATGCCAATGGAAAAGATATTTACTATCAGGGAACAAGTGACAAAAATCTGCCAGTATCCATGAAAGTCACATACTATCTGGATGGAAAAGAAATTTCACCAAAGAAACTGGTTGGTAAATCAGGAAAAGTAAAGATTCGTTATGAATATGAAAATCATTCCGCCGTAACTAAAACGATCAATGGAAAACAGACAACAGTCTATACACCATTTACAATGATCACAGCAGCAATCTTAAATACAGATAACTTCTCTAATGTCAAAGCAACAAACGGAAAAGTTATCTCCGATGGTAACAAACATATCGTTATCGGAGTTGCAATGCCAGGATTAGCAGACAGCTTAAACCTTAAGAATACAAGTATTGGGTCAAACTTCGATATTCCAGAAGATTTCGAGATCACAGCTGATGTAGAAGACTTCCAGATGACAGTCACAGCGACAGTTGCGAATTCCGATACATTATCAGAGTTTGGTTTAGATGATGCAGGAGATTTAAGTGAATTAACAGATTCCTTAAAGGACCTTGAAAATGCGACAGATAAGTTATGCGATGGTTCTGGAGATTTAGTAAAGGGAATTGAAAAATTAGTCACAGCCTCTGGAAAATTAAAATCAGGAACAAAACAGATTGCAGTCAGTTCCAAACAGTTAGCAACAGGACTTGACAAACTGGTTAATGGATCTACAACATTAAAGAAAGGAACCAGTCAGTTAGCGAAAGGAACCAGTGCTTTACCATCATCTACAGAGAAGTTAGATAATGGAGTGAGACAGATTCTCAAAGAACTGCAGAATAGTACACCAAGCGAAAGTGATCAGGCAAAATTACAGTCTAACTTACAGAGTGCACAGACAGGAATCACAAAAGAATTAATGAATATTAAGACACAGACAGAAAGTGTTGGTGTGTCAGCGAAGACATTAGGTGCATTAGCAGAGTCTATTGGAGTATCAGCAGCAGATGTTGGAGATCAGGCAGGAGCAATTGGAGAATTTATCAAGAATAATTATAGTTCTCTTACAGATGAGCAGAAAGCACAGCTTACAACGATTGCAGGTTCTTTAAAGACAGATGCAGAAAACTTAGGCGGTTATGCACAATCCGTAGGAGGTCAGGCAAAGAATTTAGGAACCTACGCAGGATCTATCGGAACAAGCTTGCAAGAAACACAGACAGACCTTCAGATCGTATCAGGGTGCTTAACCCAGATTCAGAATCTGCTAACAAAGACAAAGACATCCACAGCACAGTTAGAAGCTGCATTAAAACAGATTGCGGAAGGAACTGGACAGTTAAAGACATCATCTAAGACACTGGCATCTTCTATCAAGAAATTAGATGAAGGAGCCAAGACGTTAAACAGTGGAACAAAAACAGCAGCAAGTGGAGCGAAGAAATTAAGTAAAGGTGCAAAAACACTGGATAATGGAATGGGACAGATGACAACAGGAATTGCAACTCTGAAAAATGGAGCTGTTACATTGAACAAAGGAATGTTAACCTTCAGAAAAGACGGTATTGAGAAACTTGTCAATACGATCAATGATGATGCAAAAGATATCTTAGACAGAGCTGATGCAGTGATGGATGAAGGAGAAAACTATCAGACATTTACGAAGAAGGCTAGTGGAACGAAGGGTAGTGTGAAGTTTATTATTGAGACGGAAGAATTGGAAAAATAAAAGTGCGTAGGATATAATGATGTGTGTTAGGACAGGAGTTTATTTGGCTCCTGTCTTTTTACAAGTTTGATATTACAATTTTTTACAAAAAAGTAATTGTAGAAGGATTTTTAATAGCATTATTGTATTTGAAGGAAACAGATATTGAAACTCACTGCAAGACGATAAAACAGGTAAATTGTACAGTAGTAAATTTCAATTCCATGTGATAGAATTAAGTAAATTAAAAAGTACAAAAGGAAAGGCAAAGAAGCAAGAATTATATCGATGGGCAAAATTAATTTCAGCCAGTACTTGGGAAGAAGTCAGAGAAGAATCTGAAGGAAATCATTACATGGAAAAGGTGAGGGATGAAATGATTAAGATGAGTCGAGATGAGAGTGAAAGATATTTATATCTGAGAAAACAAATGGCAATCAGAGATAAGGTAAGCCAGTTGCGAAGCGCGGAGAATCGTGGGAGACGAGAGGGAAGAGAAGAAGGAAGAAAACAGGGAGAAGTTTTAAAATTAATAACGATGGTAAAGAAAAAGATTGAAAATGGCGATTCTGTAGCGAAGATAGCAGATGATTTGTTAGAAGATGCAGATGTGATTGAGAAAATCTATGATATCGTAAAGGAAAATTAAGAGAAGAACAGAGAGGAGATTTGGGATTCTTTAATGAACGATACAATGATCAAGATGTAACAGTCAGAAAGAATATGAGAAATCTGATTAATTCAGATGCAAAAGAAGATAAAAAAGAATAAGGAATTATATCAGATTGCAGACGAGGTTGAAGAAAATGTGATTACGATTCAACCAATTTATAAGGCAATCAAGGAACATCCGAAGACAGATAAAGAAGAAATTTGTAAGATGTTGGAATTGTAAAGGAAGTTATGCGAATGGCTGTTGTAATTTAGCAACAGCCATTATTGAAATAATTTTTGATATTGTCGCTGGTGAAGAGTGATGAGGCGGTCTAACTTGAAAAAATACTTAGATATATTTTTT
>OLQX01002718.1_pt1 | contig 11237 bp, 9 predicted proteins | sample 1672581 | NCBI WGS metagenome assembly OLQX01 (sample SAMEA3136701, study PRJEB25190) | human gut metagenome | reverse complement strand
GGCCAGTTGCTGCTGGGGCCCGGCGCCGCGGGCATAGTCGAGCCCCGTCTCGCCGATGGCCTGTACGTCCGCCGGGAGCGTGCCGAGTGCGGCGATGTCCTCTTTGTCTGCATCCCACGGGTGGATGCCGGCGGTGCGGAGCTCGATGCCCCGGCCTGTCGGGCGGTGGGTGTGTATGTTGACGAATTGGGAGGTCATTGCGACAAAAGTACAAATTTTAAGTAAATTAAAAAATAATAGATAATGCATACGGATTTTTCGGAAAAAATTCGTACTTTCGCACGCGAATTATGCTGTTAGCAGGCTAACAACAAAAACCGGCCCGAAATTTAACCCAAAAATATCCAAACATAACAATCAAAATCTTTAACCATGTCGAAAATCATTACACTACGCAAGGGTCTCGACATCAATCTCCGGGGAAAGGCCCAGGAGTCTCTGGCCGACGCGCCGCAGGCTTCGGAGTATGCCCTCTCGCCGCTCGATTTCGAAGGCGTGACTCCCAAGTTGCTGGTTAAGGTAGGCGATGAGGTGAAAGCCGGTACGCCGCTGTTCTTCAACAAGTACAGCGAGCGTGTCCTCTTCACGTCGCCTGTCAGCGGGACGGTTGCTGCCGTCAACCGCGGGGAGAAGCGCAAGGTGCTCTCCGTAACCGTAACGCCGGATGCCACGCAGAGCTACGAGGAGTTCGCCAAGCCCGACCTCCAGAAAGCGTCCCGCGAGGAGATTGTCGAACTGCTGCTCCGTTCGGGCCTTTGGCCGATGATCGTGCAGCGGCCCTATGGCATCATCGCCGACCCGAACGACACGCCGAAGGCCGTTTTCATTTCCGCCTTCGACTCCGCGCCGCTGGCCCCGGATTACAACTTCGTGCTCCGCAACGAGCAGAAGAATCTCCAGGCCGGCATCGAGGTGATGCGCCGCCTCACGCCGGGCAAAGTGCACCTCTCGGTGCGTGCCAAGGCCGAGGGGCAGATGCCCATGCTCAAGGGTGCCGAGCTGCACACCTTCGCGGGCAAGCATCCCGCGGGCAACGTCGGCATCCAGATCCACCACATCGACCCCGTGAACAAGGGCGACGTCGTGTGGACGGTCAATATCCAGGATCTGGCCATCATCGGCCGCCTGTTCAACGAAGGCCGCGTCGACATGACGAAGATCATCGCCGTAGCCGGCTCTGAGATCGAAAAACCGCAGTACTGCCGCGTCGTCGCGGGCGCCAGGGTCGATTCGATCCTCCGGGGCAACGTGAAACCCCAAAAGGAGGGCGACCATGTACGCATCATCTCGGGCAACGTGCTCACCGGCACGAAGACCCCGGCCGACGGCTTCCTCGGTTTCTATGCCAATCAGCTTACGGTGATCCCCGAGGGCGACAAGTACGAGCTGCTGGGCTGGGCGATGCCCCGTTTCAACAAGTTCTCCGTATCGCGCTCCTATTTCTCGTGGCTCTGCCCGAAGAAGGCCTACGACCTCGACACCAACATGAACGGCGGCGAGCGCCCGTTCGTCGTGACGGGGCTCTACGAGCAGTACCTGCCGATGGACATTTACCCGATGTACCTGCTGAAGGCCTGCCTTGCCGGCGACATCGACAAGATGGAGAACCTCGGCATCTACGAGGTCGTGGAGGAGGATTTCGCCCTGTGCGAATTCGTAGACCCCTCGAAGATCGAGATACAGCAGATCATCCGCGACGGTATTAACTTAATGATTAAGGAGGCATAACGATGAGCGCATTACGCAATTTGGTAGATAAGATCAAGCCCACGTTCACCAAGGGTGGCAAGCTGGGCTTCCTGGAGTCGACGTTCGATGCGTTCGAGACATTCCTGTTCGTACCGAACACCACGACGCAGAAAGGCGCGCACATACGCGACTGCAACGACATGAAGCGTACGATGATCATGGTGGTCGTCGCCCTGATGCCGGCGCTCCTGTTCGGGTTCTATAACACGGGTTACCTGCATTTCCTCTCGCAGGGCGTACAGCCCGAATTCTGGGCTTCGCTCTGGTTCGGGTTCCTCAAGGTGCTGCCCATCATCGTCGTTTCGTACGTCGTCGGCCTGGGCATCGAGTTCGCCTTCGCACAGGCCCGCGGCCACGAGGTCAATGAAGGTTTCCTTGTGACGGGCCTGCTGATCCCGATGATCATGCCGGTGGACATCCCGCTGTGGATGGTGGCGCTGGCCACGGCCTTCTCGGTCATCTTCGGCAAGGAGGTGTTCGGCGGTACGGGTATGAACGTCTTCAACCCCGCGCTGCTGGCCCGCGCCTTCGCGTTCTTCGCCTATACGCCCTCGATGTCGGGCGCTACGGTGTGGATTGCAGGCATGACGGAAGATATGAAGAACGTCGCAGCCAATATCCCGGGCTATGTGCCGCAGGTGGTGGACGGCTTCTCGGGCGCCACGGCACTCGAAAACCTGAGCACCACGGGCCAGATGGGCTACTCGGCCATGGATGCCTTCCTCGGTTTCATTCCGGGGTGTATCGGCGAGACCTCAACGCTGGCGATCCTCCTGGGCGCCGCGATCCTCTTGTTCACGGGCGTCGCTTCGTGGCGCACGATGGTTTCGGTATTCGTCGGCGGGCTGGCGATGGGCTATTTCTTCCAGGCGATCGGTGTGACGACCTATCCGGCATGGTACCACCTGATCATCGGCGGTTTCGCATTCGGTGCCGTCTTCATGGCCACCGACCCCGTGACCTCGGCCCAGACCAATACGGGCAAGTACATCGTGGGGCTGCTGACCGGTGCGCTGGCAGTGCTGATCCGCGTGGTCAACCCGGCCTATCCCGAGGGCATGATGCTGTCGATCCTCTTTATGAATGCGCTGGCTCCGCTGGTGGACTACTACGTGGTCGAGGCGAACATCTCGCGCAGAAAGAAACGTGTTAAACTGGCGAAATAGGGGAGATATATGGCAACGAAAAAATTCAAATGCACAGTCTGCGGCTATATCCACGAAGGGAAGGCCGCTCCCGAAACGTGCCCCGTTTGCGCGGCTCCCGCTTCGGCGTTCGTCGAGATCGAGGACGCGAAGAAGAAGGGGATGCTGAGCGACAAGAACGGCAACGCATATATTATAATGTATTCGACCGTGATGGTCGTGATCGTGGCGACGCTGCTCGCCGTGGCGGCACTCTCGCTCCAGAAGCGCCAGTATGCCAACGAGCTGAACGAAAAGAAATCCTCGATCCTCTCGTCGCTCTCGGCGCAGGATCAGGATTACGATACCTTCATCGACGCCTACGTCGTCGACGCCCGGGGCGAGAAGGTCGAGGGACAGGACGTATTCGAACTACTTAAGGACTTGCAGGGCGCTTTCGACGACGGCAAATTCCCCGTGTTCGAGGCCAAGGACGGCCGTGTGGTGATCCCGGTTACGGGTACCGGTCTCTGGGGCCCGGTCTGGGGCTATGTGGCGCTCGAAAAGGATATGGACACGATGGCCGGTATCATCATGGCCCACAAGGGCGAGACCCCGGGCCTGGGTGCCGAGATCGCCACGCCGAAATACCAGGCGCTGTTCGTCGGCAAGAAAATCTTCAAGGGCGACGAGTTCGTTTCCGTGAAGCTGCGTAAGGGCGGCGCACAGGATCCCGAGCACGAAGTGGACGCCATTTCGGGCGGTACGAAGACTTCGGACGGCGTGACGGCGATGCTTTACAACAGCCTGCACCACTACCTGCCGTTGCTCGAAGCCAAGCGCAAGGCCGCAATCGAGGCGATCGTATTTGCCCCCGTGCGGGAAGAGTCTAACCAAGAAAACGTAGAAAACAATGAGTAAGCAAGAAAAAGAGCCTTTGTTTTCGGCTAAGAACAGGAAGTTCCTGACGGGGCCGTTCTCCGCGAACAACCCGGTCATCGTGCAGATCCTGGGTATCTGTTCGGCGCTGGCCGTCACCGTGCAGCTCAAGCCCGCTATCGTCATGGCGCTTTCGGTGACCGTCGTCACGGGTTTCTCGAATCTGGTGATGTCGCTGCTGCGCAACGGCGTGCCTTCGCGCATCCGCATCATCGTGCAGCTGGTGGTCATCGCCGCGCTGGTAATCCTGGTCGACCAGGTGCTCAAAGCCTATGTCTACGAGGTGTCGAAGCAGTTGTCGGTCTATGTCGGCCTTATCATCACCAACTGTATCGTCATGGGACGTATCGAGGCTTTTGCACTGGCCAACAAACCGTGGGCGTCGCTGCTCGACGGTATCGGCAACGGCCTGGGGTACGGCCTGATCCTGGTGATCGTGGCTTTCTTCCGCGAGCTTTTCGGCTCGGGCACCCTGATGGGTTTCCGTATCGTTCCCGAGAGCTGGTATGCGGCCGAGGGCGGCTGGTACTACAACAACGGGCTGATGCTCTTCCCGCCGATGGCGCTGATCATCGTGGGCTGCATCATCTGGGTGCACCGTTCGCGCAATAAGGATTTACAGGAAAAATAGGAGGGTAACGTATGGAATCATTGAATATCTTTATCCGGTCGATCTTTATCGACAACATGGTCTTCGCGTTCTTCTTCGGCATGTGTTCCTACATCGCCGTTTCGAAGAGCGTAAAAACGGCCCTCGGCCTCGGCGCCGCCGTTACGTTCGTGATGGTGATGACCGTGCCGCTGAACTACCTCCTGTATGAATTCGTACTCAAGGCAGGTGCCCTTTCGTGGGCCGGGCTGCCCGATGTGAACCTGGACTTCCTGACGTTTATCGTCTTTATCGCCACCATCGCCGCTTTCGTGCAGCTGGTGGAGATGGCCGTCGAGAAGTTCTCGCCGACGCTTTACAGCCAGCTGGGTATCTTCCTGCCGCTGATCGCCGTGAACTGCGCCATCATGGGCGGCTCGCTTTTCATGCAGCAGAAGGTCGATGCGCTGGAGCTGACGTCGCTGTGGCAGTCGATCGTCTACGGCCTTGGCTCCGGCCTGGGCTGGTGGCTCGCCATCGTCATGATGGCCGCCATCCGCGAGAAGACGACCTACTCGCAGATCCCCGCGGCGCTCAAGGGCCCCGGTATCGCGTTTATCATCACCGGCCTGATGGGTATCGCCTTCATGATCTTCTCGGGTATTCAGTTCTAACCTTAAAAGAGATTCGGAAAAAATGGAATTGACTATTATAGTTGCAATCATTGCCTTTCTGGCGGTAACCCTCCTGTTGGTAGGGCTGCTTCTCTTTGCAAAGGCCAAACTGACCTCGTCGGGCGAAGTTACGATCGACATCAACGGCGGCGAGAAGGTCATTACGACCGAAAGCGGCTCGACGCTGCTCGCAACGTTGGCCAACAACAAGGTCTTCCTGCCTTCGGCCTGCGGCGGCGGCGGTTCGTGCGGCATGTGCAAATGCCAGGTGATCGAGGGCGGCGGCGACATCCTGCCCACCGAGACCGGCTTCATCACGCGCAAGATGGCCAAGGAGCACTGGCGCCTGGGATGCCAGGTCAAGGTGAAGGAGAACCTCAAGATACAGGTTCCCGAAGCCGTGCTCGGCGTCAAGAAGTGGGAGTGCACCGTGGTCTCGAACCGCAATATCTCGACCTTCCTCAAGGAGTTCGTCGTCAAGCTGCCCGAAGGCGAGAACCTCAAATTCCGCAGCGGCGGCTACATCCAGATCGACATCCCGAAATACGATGCCATCAAGTTCTCGGACATGGACGTCGACGAGGCCTACCGTGCCGACTGGGACAAGTTCAAGATGTGGGATCTGGTTACGACCAACCCCGAGGCTACGTTCCGTGCCTACTCGATGGCCAACCACCCGGCCGAGGGTAATATCATCATGCTCAACATCCGTATCGCCACGCCGCCGTTCGACAAGGCTACGGGCGGGTTCATGAAGGTGAACCCGGGTATCTGCTCGTCGTACATCTTCTCCCGCAAGCCGGGCGACAAGGTGACGATCTCGGGCCCCTACGGCGAGTTCTTCCTGCCGGACAACCTGCCCGACACGCAGGAGCTGATCTTCATCGGCGGCGGTGCCGGTATGGCCCCGATGCGCAGCCACCTGATGCATCTGTTCAAGACCGAAAAGACCAAGCGCCCCGTGTCGTTCTGGTACGGTGCCCGTGCGCTGAAGGAGGCTCCCTATGTGGACGAGTTCCATGCCATCGAAAAGGAGTTCCCCAATTTCAAGTTCAACCTGGCGCTCGACCGTCCCGATCCCGAGGCGGATGCCGCGGGCGTGAAATACACCCCGGGCTTCGTGCATAACGTGCTCTATGAGAATTACCTCAAGAACCACCAGGCGCCCGAGGACTGCATCTACCTCATGTGCGGCCCCCCGATGATGATCGCGTCGGTGGTCAAGATGCTGGACGACCTCGGAGTGCCGTCGGAGAATATCCTCTACGACAACTTCGGCTCGTAGCGGTGCGGTGATCCGCTGAACGCCGCAGGCGCATAAACGGGAAGGGGCGAAGATTCGAAGTGTTTCGAAGGCTTCGCTCCTTTCCGTTTTTCGTTGCCTCAGGGCGGGGGGGGGAGTGCGGAGCTGCCGGGATTTTTTGTGCTGTATATCGGCCCGTCCGGGAAAGTACAGTATCGGGATAAATTATTATATTTGTATTAATAACCGATTCGACAAACTCTAAAAACCTTAATTCTATCGAAATGAACATTCCTTTGATTTTCTGGATCGTCCCTGCCGCTGCTGTCATTGCTCTGGCCGTAGCCTGGGCATTTTACCGCAGCATGAAGCGCGAGGACGAAGGTACCCCGCGCATGCGCGAGATCGCCGAGCACGTGCGCAAGGGCGCCATGGCCTACCTGCGCCAGCAGTACAAGGTCGTGCTGATCGTATTCATCATCCTGGCGCTGTTCTTCGCCTACCTGGCCTACGGCGCCGGGGTGCAGAACCCCTGGGTGCCCTTCGCCTTCCTGACGGGCGGTTTCTTCTCGGGGCTTGCCGGTTATTTCGGCATGAAGACCGCAACCTATGCTTCGGCGCGTACGGCCAACGCCGCACGCCAGTCGCTCGACCGCGGCCTGAAGGTCGCCTTCCGCAGCGGCGCCGTGATGGGGCTCGTGGTCGTGGGGCTCGGGCTGCTGGACATCTCGTTCTGGTATGTTATCCTCGAACGCTTCGTGGAGGTGTCGGGGCCGCAGAAACTCGTGGTCATCACCACGACGATGCTGACCTTCGGCATGGGCGCCTCGACGCAGGCGCTCTTCGCCCGCGTCGGCGGCGGTATCTATACCAAGGCGGCCGACGTGGGTGCCGACCTGGTGGGTAAGGTCGAGGCGGGGATTCCGGAGGACGACCCGCGCAACCCCGCGACCATCGCCGACAACGTGGGCGACAACGTGGGCGACGTGGCCGGCATGGGCGCCGACCTGTATGAGTCCTATGTGGGCTCCATCCTGGCCACCTTTGCCCTGGGCGCCTGCGCTGGGTACGGTTGGGAAGGCATGGTCCTGCCCGTGGCCCTGGCTGTGTGCGGCATCGTCTGCTCCATCATCGGTTCCTTCCTGGTCAAAACCCGGGAGGACGCCACCCAGAAGAGCCTGCTGACCTCCCTGCGTACCGGTACTTATACTGCTGCCATCCTCTCCGCCATTGTTGCCATCCCCCTGACTTACTTCATCATCGGGCCGGATAACAACTCCTGGGGCGTGTTCATCGCCATCCTGTGCGGTCTGATCGGCGGTACCCTCATCGGCTACTTCACCGAGTACTTCACTTCCGACAACTACAAGCCCACCAAGAAGCTGGCCGCTGCCTCTGAGACTGGCTCCGCCACCATCATCATCGGCGGCATCTCCCTGGGCCTGAAGTCCACCGCTTCCTCCATCCTGATTGTCGGCGCTGCCGTTCTGATTTCCTACTTTGCAGCTGGCGGCTCCCTGACCATTGTGGACGAGGCTGGCGGCTTTACCGAAGCCTTCAATCAGGGCCTGTACGGCATCGGCATCGCCGGTGTTGGCATGCTCTCCACTCTGGGCATCACTCTGGCAACCGACGCTTATGGTCCTGTTGCAGATAACGCCGGCGGCATCGCTGAGATGGCTGAGCTGCCCGAGTTCGTCCGTGACCGTACCGATGCGCTGGATTCCCTGGGCAACACCACCGCTGCTACCGGCAAGGGCTTTGCCATTGGCTCTGCTTCCCTGACCGCTCTGGCTCTGCTGGTTTCCTACGTCAGCATCGTTCAGACCAAGACCACCGAGGTCCTGAACTTCTCCCTGACCAGCCCCACCGTTCTGGTTGGTCTGTTCATCGGCGCTATGCTGACCTTCGTATTCTCTGCCTTCACCATGGGTGCTGTGCAGACTGCTGCTCAGACCATTGTTACCGAGGTTCGCCGTCAGTTCAAGGAGATCCCCGGCATCATGGAGTACAAGGCAAAGCCCGACTATCAGGCTTGCGTTGGCATGTGCACCAAGGGCGCTCTGAAGGAAATGGTGGTTCCCGCTCTGCTGGCAATCATCGTTCCCATTGCAACCGGTCTGATCCTCGGACCCACCGGCGTGGTTGGTCTGCTGGGCGGCGTATCCGTCACCGGCTTCGCTATGGCAGTGTTTATGTCCAACGCCGGCGGCGCTTGGGATAACGCTAAGAAGTACATTGAGAGAGGCAACCACGGCGGCAAGGGCAGCGAGCAGCATAAGGCAGCTGTCGTTGGCGATACCGTTGGTGATCCCTTCAAGGATACTTCCGGTCCTTCTCTGAACATCCTCATCAAGCTGGTTTCCACGGTTTCCATCGTGTTCTCCGGTCTGATCGTGACCTTCAACCTGCTGGGTCTGCTGTAATTTTACAGAAAAGCTCCGGGCTGCCGCATTTGCGACAGCCCGGTTTTTGTATGCTCTTTTAAGCGTAGTAGCGGTCCAGCGCCTCCTGCCACAGCTCAATGCAGCGGTCTACATTCCAGCTGCGGATTTTCTCCTGAGCGGCTGGAATTTCACTGAGGTCGCGCTCTCCGGTGATAAACTGGGGAATCAGAGAGTCGATATAGGTGGAGATATCCGCTGCTAATGCGGTGTATTCCTCGCTGTCCTGAGTCATTTCAGCGCCCTGAGGGATCATGTAGGCGGCGTCCTTCTGCCGGTTCCATACGTCCAATACATCGGTGCCCGACAGCACGGGGACGATTTCCGGGGCAATGCAGGCGCCCAGTGTCATGGCAGTGTGGTCTGGCAGCTGCGTGCTGGGATCGTCCTGCACCAGTGCGGTAAAGGCTGGGTGACCATCTGAGCGCTCATAGCTGATGCCCTCCGTTCCATAGGCGGAAAGAACCTGGGCTTCGGGAGTATAGAGCCAATCCAGCGCCATAATTGCCAGCTCGGGAGTTTCACACGTGGTGGAGACGGAATAACCCGGTCCCCAGACTACCGTAGCGCAGTCTGACGCGAGATGGGTGGTATCGCCGGAATTCTGCACCGGGTCCATACCGGGCGTAATGGGAAAGCTACACATCCCCCCCAGCGTGTTATAAGCGGTGATGGGCAGGAAGAATGCGCCGCAGCTGCCGGTGCTCAGCTCAATGAGATAGCTGTTGCTTCCAAAGTCCGTGAAATCCAGGAACTTTGAGGTGATAATGCCCTCCTGATACCACTGATGCAGCAGGGTGAGATATTGGGTGAACCCCTCCTCCAGCGGGCCATAGTGCACGGTTCCGTCCACCTGATAGAACCCGTGATTGGCGCTGCGGCTGCCCAGAGAGACGCCGAAGCCCGCGCAGAGATTGTTATAGTCGGTGACGCCTTTTTCCGGAATACGTAGGGGTTGAGCGGGATGATAGGTGCTTTTGATGGACAGGAGAAGATCATGGTAATCGTCATAGGTTTCCGGCGCTGAAACGCCCAATTCCTCCATCCAATCCTGACGAAGCACTAAGCCGAACCCGGAGAGAATGGCGGGGTGGTCCATGAGGACGCACATGGAGAAAATATCGCCGTCGGAATCAACGGCAGCTTGCGGTCCGCCCTCCAGTTCATTGACTGCGGCAATATAATTGGGAGCATGTTCCGCAATCAAATCGCTGAGCTCCAGCAGCGCATCGATGTCCTCTGTCATCATATAGGACGGGACACTGAGCATCAAATCCGGCATTTCGTCAGCGGATATATTGGTGTTGAGATTCATTTGGTAGTCATCTGCGGGAATACCGGTGGCGTGGATCGTGACTCCCGTGGCACCCTCCCAAGCGGAAAGCAGCTGCTGATCTCCCGTGGGAAGAGAATCGGCGGAAAGCGGGTAGTACAGCGTCAGTGTGGGCGCATCCTCCAGCGGATAGGAAATCGGCGCGGGAGATGACCGGAATACATTGCTTTGCGTGTCTGCGGAATCCGAGGCAAAGTCCTGATGGGGCATTGCCTCCGGAACGTCCTTTTCGCTGCCGCAGCCGCAGAGGAGAACGAGGAACAACAGCGGGAGAATCAGGGAAAATCGTTTCATAAAGCAACCTCCTTTCCAATGGGAAGAAAGCACAGCAGTAAAATCAGCGCGCTTTCCAATATCCCTCGGACCATTGACAGAACAGGCGCTGCGCCAAACAGCAGGGGAGAAATGCTGCCCGAGGGAAGAATCACGCAAATTTGCGACAGTACCGGCAGGGTTTCAGCGGTGGTAAACAGCGAACCCAACACCAGCGGTACCTCACAGCGCAAGCACAGGCGGCACAGCAGCAGTCCCAATCCCACACAGCCCAGATAGCAGAGCAGACGATAAAGCTCCAATCCTAGAAATAACACTGGCTGCGTTCGTGCCATTTGCCCCTGCATAGAATTTGGCATCAAAAACTCGCCTGCCAATACTGCCAGAATGGCAAGTCCGCAAAACAGCAGACACAGCAGCATACAGCACCTGCTTTGCTGCCTGGGACGGTAGCCTGCGGCGGTAATGGGCAGCATGGCATGGGAGAAAAGTGCCGGACAGAGAACTGTTCCGCCTATGGCAGCACCCAGCAGAAGAAATACTGCACCAATGCTCATTTGGCTTCCGGTCAGGCAGATGCGAAATGCATCCTCCTGTGATGCGCCGGAAGGAAGGAAACGAAACAGCAGGGCATTGGGCGGCAGACCATAAAGCGCTGGGGTTTCCTGTGTTTCCAGCAGAAGCTGCGCTGCGACCACCAAAATCAGGATGCCCCAAAGGTCCTTTCTCCGGACAATCCGCGCCAGCTGATAGGTAAGCAGTGCCCTCATGTGTCCTCACCGCCCACCATGGAAAGGAAAAAGTCCTCCAGGCTTCTGTCGCCGCATTGTTCCTCCAAAGCATCCTTGCTCATGATGCAGAGAATTTTG
>OLQX01002716.1_pt1 | contig 11242 bp, 8 predicted proteins | sample 1672581 | NCBI WGS metagenome assembly OLQX01 (sample SAMEA3136701, study PRJEB25190) | human gut metagenome | reverse complement strand
GGTGGGCGATCACTGGTTCAGCGGGGTGCCGATGGATAAGGCCCTGGCCGCGCTGATGACGCTTTCCGCCCCGCTGGCGGCGGAGTGGGCTACGCCTCAGGTCGTGGCGCCGGAGGCTGAGGAGGGCGCTGAAGGCGAGTTGACCCAGAAAAATTTCTGGGCGACGGTGCAGGGCGCCCTGCGTCCGGGGGATATTATTCTCGCCGATCAGGGTACGGCCGCCTTTGGCATTGCGGCGCTGAAGCTGCCCTCTGAAGCATCGCTGATCGTCCAGCCGCTGTGGGGCTCGATTGGTTTTACTCTCCCGGCCGCCTATGGCGCACAAACCGCGGCGGCGGAGCGGCGGGTGGTGCTAATTGTCGGCGATGGCGCGGCCCAACTGACCATTCAGGAGATGGGCTCCATGCTGCGTGATAAGCAAAAGCCGCTTATTCTGCTGCTGAATAACGAAGGGTATACCGTGGAACGGGCGATTCATGGTCCAGAGCAGCGCTACAATGACATCGCTCTGTGGGACTGGCAGCGGCTGCCGGAAGCCTTCGCCCCTGACGTTGCTTCGCGCTGCCGGCGGGTCACTCAGACGTCTGAACTGCGGGAGGCGATGACGGAGAGCATCACCTCGGATACCCTCACCCTGGTAGAAGTGATGCTGCCGAAAATGGATATCCCCGATTTCCTGCGCGCGGTGACGCAGGCCCTTGAGGAGCGAAACAGCCGCGTTTAATCGGTATGCCGTTTGGCAATCATCAACGGTCTCCCGGCCAGCAGCAGCCAGGCCGGGAGCATCACCATACACAACAGCGGCAGCAGAGTCGTATCCGGGACCACCACGGCGGCCATAAACAGGCTCAACCAGCCGTCGCGAGTGACGACCAGCACCATGCCGAGGATCGCGCAGGAAACGGTGATTGCCGCCGGCACTGCGTCAACATGAGCATGCAGCATCAGCCCCAGCGCTACCCCGACGAACACCGCCGGGAAAATTCGCCCGCCGCGAAAGCCGCTGGCTGAGGCAAGAACCAGGGCCGCCAGTTTGACCAGCGCGATAAGCAGAAAATCCGCGGCGGTTAGCGTCTGGCTGAAGGCCAGCTGCTGCATCTCATCCAGCCCTTTAAATAGCGTTAAGGGCCCGCCTATCGTCCCCACGATCCCCAGCAGCAGCCCGCCGATACCGAGGGTCAGGATTGGATTTTTCAACCGATGCATCAGGGCATGCAGTCGCGGCAGACACCAGACGGCCACCATGCCGACGGCGATAGCGATCAGGGCGACGATAATGCCGCTGAGAATATCAACGAAGCGCATCTGACCATAGTGCGGGAGGGGCAGTGAAAAATGGGGATGGAAAAACAGACCCGTCGTCAACGCGCCGGCGGCGGCGGCGAGGAGGGGAGCAAAGAGGCGATCCCACAGTGGCGTATCGTTGCTGCTATTGAGGGTTTGCGAAAAAATCAGCGCGGCGGCAACCGGGGTACCGAAGAGGGCGCCGATGGTGCCTGAGGCCGCGAGGATGGTCCAGTCCAGCGAGCTGACGCGCGGAAACAGTCGGGAGCCGACGGCGACAGCCAGCGCGATATTCACCACCATAATCGGATGCTCCGGGCCGAGGCTGACGCCGCCGGCGAGGCCGAGGATCAGCGCGGCCAGGAGTCCGGGCAGCGCGCCGGTGGCAATGGGAGCGCCGATTAACGACTCGGTCGCTGGATCCGGCCCGGCGTGCCCGGGGCTGTAACGAATGACCAGACCCACCGCGATCCCTGTCGCCGTCAGCATGGCGATGATCCACAGCGGGCTGTCGGCGCTCACCCCCAACTGCGCGGGCAGATTGCTCCACAGCACGCGCTGCAGCAGCGCGGCAACCTTCATCGCCACGATCAGGATCAGGCTGCAGGCGATGCCTATCAGGATGGCCGGCACCGACAGGATCAGCATTGTTCTGGCGCGAGGATGGAGCATGGAAATGTCCTTGTAAAAGTGCTGGAGCACTACTTTGCCTTCGTCAGCGGAGACCGTCGATGCAAATGGTGCTGAAACGATAAAGTTAAGGTGACATCTGATATCCGGCGCGTCCTTTACAGGCTACCTTGCATAGATTACAAACTAAATGTGACCTGTGTCGCTAAACAAGGGGCGTCTGCGCGTTGGACGTTGTTGTTAAGCCGCCATGAATTTACAGTGTGCCAAAAGATTTATTTTGACTTTAGCGGAGCCGTAACGGAATGACAAAATTTGCTTTAGTAGGAGATGTCGGGGGGACCAACGCCCGCCTGGCGCTATGTGATCTGGCGAGTGGAGAGATCTCTCGCGCAAAGACCTATTCCGGGCTCGATTACCCCAGTCTGGAGGCAGTGGTGCGCGTCTATCTCGAGGAGCACCAGGTAACGGTCAACGAAGGTTGTATCGCCATCGCATGCCCGATTACCGGCGACTGGGTGGCGATGACCAACCATACCTGGGCTTTCTCTATCGCCGAAATGAAGCGTAACCTCGGCTTTGCCCATCTGGAGATAATTAACGATTTTACCGCTGTTTCAATGGCCATTCCGATGCTGAAAGCTGAGCACCTTATTCAGTTTGGCGGCAGTGCGCCGGTAGCGGGCAAACCGATCGCCGTTTATGGCGCCGGGACCGGGCTCGGCGTGGCGCATCTGGTCCACGTTGATAAGCGTTGGGTCAGCCTGCCGGGCGAAGGCGGTCATGTTGATTTTGCCCCGAACAGCGAAGAAGAAGGGATCATTCTGGAAGAGCTACGCGCCGAGCTGGGGCATGTTTCCGCAGAACGCGTGCTCTCAGGTCCCGGGCTGGTCAACCTGTATCGCGCGATTGTCAAATCGGACGGCCGACTTCCGGAGAACCTGCAGCCGCGTGAGGTGACCGAGCGAGCGCTGGCGGACAGCTGCACCGACTGTCGTCGGGCGCTGTCGCTGTTCTGCGTCATTATGGGACGCTTCGGCGGTAACCTGGCGCTGACCCTCGGGACGTTTGGCGGGGTGTATATCGCCGGCGGCATCGTGCCGCGCTTCCTGGAGTTCTTTAAAGCCTCTGGTTTCCGCGGCGGTTTTGAAGACAAAGGCCGTTTTAAAGCTTATGTTCAGGATATCCCGGTTTACCTGATTGTGCATGATAACCCAGGCCTGCTGGGCTCCGGCGCGCATCTGCGTCAGACGCTGGGCCAGGTGCTTTAAGCATTCTTCTCCCGGGCTACTGTCGTAGCCCGGATGGCGGCGCTTTCCGCTCTCTACAGATTCATCAGCTGGCGAAACTCTTTCACTTTACTGCGACTGACCGGAACCTGAAACTCCAGGTCACGCAGGCGCAGCACATAGGTGTTGTTGAACCACGGCTCAATTTCCCGAATTTTGCTGAGATTTACGCAATACGAGCGGTGGCAGCGGAAGAAATGCGCGGTGGGCAGTTTGCTGCAGAATTCAGTAATGTTCATCGGCATGACGAATGACTCCCGGCGGGTATAGACGAATGTCATCTTTTCATGCGCCTCGGCATAATAAATATCATGAATACTGGTGACGATGATCCGCTCATCTTTGATCAGATTGATGGTGTCGTTTTCCCGTGGCGCCGCGCTGGCTAATCCTGAAGCAGCGTTATTTTGCTGCTGCCAGGCGGTGGTCAGCTTTTGCAGCATATTGATGATGCGCGACTCCTGGTAGGGTTTCAGGATGTAGTCAAAGGCTTCCAGCTCAAAGGCTTCCACCGCATGTTCTTTCCACGCGGTGATAAAGACGATAAAAGGTTTATGGGCAAACTGGCTGATGTTTTGCGCCAGCAGAACCCCGTCGAGTGACGGAATATTGATATCGAGAAAGATGGCGTCGACCTTGTTGTGCTGGAGAAATTTCAGCACGTCCAGGCCGTCGTCAAAGCTGCCGACGATCTCCATCTGGCTATGGGTGTTAATAAGCCAGGAGAGCTCCTGCTGGGCCAGAAACTCATCCTCCACAATGATAACTTTCATCTTTTCTCCGCTCATGACAACAGCGACTCCGTCAGCGCCTGCGGCGTAGAGTTATTGGGGACATAAAAGGCAATTTCGGTTCCCGGCGTCAGATTGCGGATATGCAAACCCTCGCCGTAGAGAAGTTTCACCCGATGATGCACATTGAGCAGGCCGATTTTGTTACCCGGCATCTCATCGGCTTCCACGCGGGCGACCACGGCGGGATCGATACCGTTGCCCGTATCGCGAACGCTGATGCGTACCCGATTGCCGCACTCGTTAATGCCGATCGTCACCACGCCTTTGCCTTTACAGGGTTGAATACCGTGAACAATGGCATTTTCCACCAGCGGCTGGATAAGCAGGCTCGGGATCACGCAGCTGACGTCGTCGTCAATATCGTAGATGACCGTCAGCTTGTCGCCGAATCGCGCCTGTTCAATAGCGATATAATCTTTGATCTGATACAGCTCTCGTTTGATATCAATCTGCTCATCGTCTTTTAATTCGATGTTATAGCGCAGGTAGCGCGACAGATTAAAAATGAGCTGGCGCGCGGTGTCCGGATTAAGGCGAATCGAGGAGGAGATCGCGTTCAGCGCATTAAATAAAAAATGCGGGTTAATTTTGCTTTGCAGGGCGCGCAGCTCCGCTTTGTTGGCCATCTCCCGCAGCTGTTCGGCGCGGGAGACTTCCAGCTGGGTGGAGATTATTTGCGACAGGCCAATCGCCATCTCCTGCAGCGTCGAAGTGATGCGATGGGCGTGGCAGTAATAGATTTTTAGCGTGCCGGTCACCACCCCTTTTTCCCACAGCGGGATCACCATCAAGGAGTGGATCTCCGGGGTGCGGTGGGCTTCGTCATTGTTTTTTATGATGATTTTCCCATAACGAATCGCCTGCCGGGTGGTGGGGCTAATCATATCGTCGTGGCGTTGATAGTTGGCTTCACCGACGCCCACGTAGGCCAGCACGTGCTCGGTATTGGTGATCGCCACCGCGTCGGCGGTAATGTCGCGGCGGATAATCTCGCAAACCTGGCGCAGAGAATCGCTGTTAACGTGTCGAAACAGCGGCAGGGTTTTGTTGGCGATATCGAGCGCCAGTTTCGCCTGCCGCGCCGCGCTGGCCTCCTTTTCCCCTTCAACGCTCTGCACCAGCAGCACGATAAAGCCGATGCAGACGCTGCCGAGGATCATCGGGATACCAATTTTCGAAACAATATCTACGCCGAGACTCAGGGAAGGCGCCCAGACCACCACCAGGATCATGGTCAGAGTTTCACACATCATCCCCGCCAGAATGCCGATTTTCCACCGTTGTTCGCGGGCCACTTTACGATTAATCAACCCCGACAGCAGGCCGGCGACAATGCTGGTGATAAAGCAGGGCACTGCGGTCACGCCGTCGATATCAATCAAATAGCGGTGCACGCCGGCAATCGCCCCGACAATCGCGCCCACCCAGGGACCAAACAGGATCCCACCGGACATCACGGCGATAATGCGGACGTTCACCAGGGACCCCTCAACCGGGACGCCGGACCAGGTACTAAATAGCGCGAACAGCGAGAAAATGGCTGTCACCGCCAGCAGCTCTTTCGGAGTATGGGCCGACTTATGCAACAGTTCGCGGAACAGGCGCAGGCGAATAAGGAAAAAGAGGCAAATAAGCATCAGGGCCGCACGATCATAGACCGCCAGCATCATAGTAAAGATTTCGTGCATGGGTGCGCCGCGTCAGTGGCCAGAAAGGGACATGATAAAAAACCTGACGGCAGAAGACCAGCCGTGGAACCATAAAGCGGAAAAGTCGCACTTTTTAAAGGGGATTAATTAAAAAGCATCGCGATAGCGGCGGTCTTCGCCATTAACGATAATATTCTGTGTTAAGAAAGATATCAGTGTGTTACCACTTTTATACAACCCGGGATTATTCCGCCAATGAACTGCCGCATTTAGCGCAGTCGATACCCGTTTTATATGCCAGGGAATATTTTTTAACGGGCCTCTCGACAACATGAATTTTTTCAGGTTATTTTCTAAACGAGCCGCAACAGCGGCAGCGTCGCTCGGACGGTCCGGGCGCTAACGTTAATTAGAGGAACCTATGGCTGAATCCAGTCCTGAACGCCGTTTTACGCGTATCGATCGTCTCCCTCCGTACGTTTTTAACATTACTGCTGAACTGAAAATGGCTGCGCGTCGGCGCGGCGAAGATATTATCGATTTCAGTATGGGTAATCCCGATGGCGCGACGCCGCCGCATATCGTGGAAAAACTCTGCACCGTTGCTCAGCGGCCTGACACCCATGGTTACTCTACCTCGCGGGGGATCCCGCGCCTGCGTCGCGCCATTTCACGCTGGTATGAAGAACGCTATAACGTCGATATCGATCCGGAATCGGAAGCGATCGTCACCATTGGTTCGAAAGAGGGGCTGGCGCACCTGATGCTGGCGACGCTGGATCATGGCGACACCGTACTGGTGCCGAACCCCAGCTATCCGATTCATATCTATGGCGCGGTGATTGCCGGGGCGCAGGTGCGCTCAGTGCCGCTGGTGGAAGGGGTGGATTTCTTTAACGAGCTGGAACGCGCCATCCGCGAGAGCTATCCGAAGCCGAAGATGATGATCCTTGGCTTTCCCTCAAATCCGACCGCGCAGTGCGTCGAACTGGATTTCTTTGAAAAGGTTGTCGCTCTGGCGAAGCAGTATGACATTCTGGTCGTCCACGATCTGGCCTATGCCGATATCGTGTATGACGGCTGGAAAGCGCCCTCCATCATGCAGGTGCCCGGCGCGCGGGATGTCGCCGTCGAGTTCTTTACCCTGTCGAAAAGCTATAACATGGCCGGCTGGCGCATTGGCTTTATGGTGGGTAATAAGACTTTGGTGAATGCCCTCGCTCGTATCAAAAGCTATCATGACTACGGGACTTTTACTCCGCTGCAGGTGGCGGCGATAGCTGCGCTGGAGGGCGATCAGCAGTGCGTGCGCGATATTGCCGAACAGTATAAGCGCCGTCGCGATGTGCTGGTCAAAGGGCTTCATGAGGCCGGCTGGATGGTGGAGTGTCCGAAAGCGTCTATGTACGTGTGGGCGAAAATACCTGAACCTTACGCCGCCATGGGGTCGCTGGAGTTTGCGAAAAAGCTGCTTAATGAAGCGAAGGTTTGCGTCTCGCCGGGGATTGGCTTTGGCGACTATGGTGATACCCACGTCCGCTTCGCCCTGATCGAGAACCGGGACCGTACGCGCCAGGCGATCCGCGGTATCAAGGCGATGTTCCGCGCGGATGGTCTGCTGGCCTCCGCGAGCTAGCGCTGCGGGCAGCACGGCAAAATAAAAACGGGAGCATGAAGGCTCCCGTTTTTTTTGACACCGCTGCAGTCTAGATCATCAGGGCAAAAGTACCGGCCCAAACGATGACCATAAAAGAGAGGCCCATAAAGAAGTATTTCACGACTCATCACTCCACGCGCATGTGCGACGTTCAAATGAATTAATTGTTCTGTTTTTCAAGGGCTGTCGCCAGTGTAACTTCACCCTGCAGCAGCCCGTAATTCTGTGCGTTTAGTGCTCCAGATGGCGCTAATGTACGCCTAAAAAATCAGGGAAACAAGAGGCATTTTTTTATTAATTTTTAGTTACTTACGAGTGTCGTGATTCGGCGACACATTAATTTCACAGGGTAATAAATTTAGCGCCAGCGACGCGAAGGAAACGGGTTTTAGCGATGGGGCGGGCGGAGAAGGCCAACGAGAGCGCGCGGCATTATCTTTGCCACGCGCCGCCGTCGGTTCAGGGCAGGTCTGAGGCGTGCTGTCGCCACTCGGCCGGGTAGTGTGCCGGGATAAAGCGCAGCGTCAGCGCCATGAGTAGCAGGACGCAGATCGCATGCCAGGACCAGTCAAGCGTGTAGTTCCCGCTCAGGCTACGCAGCAGGCCTGAAAGCCAGGGCGACAGACCGGCGATGATAAATCCGATCCCCTGCATAAAGGCTACCAGCCTGCCGGCCACCGCCGGTTGTCCGGCGTGATCCAGCGCCAGCACCAGGCACAGAGGAAACGCGCCGCCCAATCCCACGCCGCAGGCAATGGCCCAGAGCGCAGAGAAATGCTCTGGCAGCCAGATAAAGCCGCAGAAGCCAATCAGCTGTAGCGCCAGCGCTAGCAGAAGAAGCTGGCGCCGATCCTCCTGGCGAGCCAGCGCCGGGAGCAGCAGCGCGCCGGCGGTTTGCCCGACGGTCAGCAGCGCCAGCAGCGAACCGCTGTACTGGGCGCTGTCGCCTAGCTGGATGTAGTAAGGAGGCAGCCAGGCGATCAGGCTGGCGTAACCGGCATTGATCAGTCCGAAATAGAGTCCCAGCGTCCAGGCGCGGCGCTGGCCAATAATCGCGACCCGGGGGGAAGCGCTGGTCTGATGCGGTGCGCGCAATTGCCGACAAATCGCCAGCCAGCTGAACAGAGCCAGGAGCGCAGGGAGCGCCCACCAGGCTAGCGCATCATGCCAGGCCGCGCTATGTGACGCCAGCCATGGGGTGAACGCGGCGCCTAACCCGCCGCCGCCCATCAGCGCCGCTGACCATAGTCCCATCACCAGCGGCGTCCGTCGGGGAAAGAGGTGCTTAATTACCGCCGGGATGGCGGCCTGAATAATGCCGATGCCAATTCCTCCGGCCAGAGCGCTGGTGAGCAGTAAGCCACTATTCGGAGCGATTTCCCGCAGCAGGGCGCCTGCCGCGATAATCAGCAGACTCAGCGCAATACTGCGCTTTTGACCGATATAGCGATCGACCCAGCCAGCGGCCAGCGCCAGCACCCCCATCGCGATCACCGGCAGCGCGGTCAGGAGTGCGGCCAGGGTATAGCTCATGCCGCTGGCTGCGCGGATGTCCGGCAGCAAAGGACCAATGGAGGTAAGCAGCGGCCGCATATTGATCCCAGTCAGTACCAGGACTGCCAGCGTCAGGTTCTGTCGCAGCGCTGGTGTCATGACTGCCGTTCCGCCCAGCGCTGATAAAGTTCAGTTCCCTCCGGCTGCGGACGATGATGGATCGGCAGCGTTTGCTGGGCCAGCGGCTGCTGCAGCTGCTGATAAATCGCGGCGGTCGAGAGCTGAAAAGGCTCCCCGTCCTGATTGCTATTGGCGAAAAACACTTCCCGCACGCCGGTTAAATAGAGCGCGCTCAGGCACATAGGGCAAGGTTGTCCGCTGGCATAGATGACGCATTCGCGCAACACCGCGCTTCCCAGTCTGGCGGCAAGATCGCGAACGGCGTTCAGTTCGGCATGCGCCGTTGGGTCACCGCTCAGATGAAAGGTATTGACGCTTTCAGCGACAATCTCATCATTCCGCACCAGCACGGCGCCGAAGGGGCGCCCACCGTCAGCAATGTTTTGTTTTGCCAGCACTAATGCGCGCTGAAGATAACGATCGTGAGCGGACATAGTCACTCCTGCATAAAACGATGTTAAAGGTGAAATATGTTGAGGGTCGTGCGAAGAGGGTACGTCTCTTGTTTCATAAGTTAAAAGACTTATTTATGATAATGCCTATTGGAATTTCTTATAGGTGGGCCGATGCTTCTGCGCCAACTTTCCTACTTTATCGCTGTGGCTGAACATTGTGGCTTTTCCCGCGCCGCCGCGGCGCTGCATGTCTCCCAGCCTGCGCTGTCACAGCAGATACGCCAGCTGGAAGCGATGCTGGAGGTTCAGCTTTTCGACCGCTCTGGCCGACGTATTCGCCTGACCGATGCTGGAGAGATCTGGCTGGAGTATGCCCGTCGCGCGTTACGCGAGCTTGAGGAAGGTCGGCGCGCCTTGCATGACGCAGAAGATCTCCAGCACGGTAAACTCCGCATTGCTATGACGCCAACTTTCACTACCTATATGCTGGGCCCGCTGATGGAGGCGTACTACCGACGCTACCCTGGAGTAAAAGTGCTTATCCAGGAGATGAACCAGGAGCGGATGGAGGCGATGCTGCTGGAGGATGAACTGGATGTGGGGATTGCCTTTGACGATTGCCGGTCACAGGAAATTGTGGTTCAGCCGCTGCTGACGGAAACGCTTGCGCTGGTGGTGAGCCGTGCGCATCCGCTGGCAGGAGAGCGCGACTTGCAACTGCAGGCTCTCGACGCCCAGCCGCTAATTTTACTGAGCAGCGAGTTTGCTACCCGCGAGCAGATTGATCGTTATTGCCGCCTTCATCGGCTCGAACCAGACGTGCGGATGGAGGCCAACTCCATCGGGGCCGTTCTGTCGGTTATTCGAAGCACAACGTTAGCAACGCTGCTGCCGGCGGCGATCGCCGGGCAGTTTGATGATGTGGTGGCGATTGAGCTAAGACCTGCGCTGCTGCAGCGCACGGCCTGCTTATTGCAGCGGCAGGGCGCCTGGCAGAGCGCCGCAGCGCGCGAATTCATCACCCTGGCCCGAGAGAACTCGATAACGATTGAGCAGGAAAACCGCCAGTCCCTTGCCTGAAGGACTACGTTACTCGCCGGCGAACTGCGACTCACGGCTGGCTTCGCTGCCGATATCGCCTTCATCGGGCTGGGCATTCTCTATAAGCATGCCTTCTTCCTTAAGCCTTTCCAGCACGTGATGAAAGAGCTGAGTCTTGTCTGGCTCAGCCATACTCTGCAACTTCTCATTAAATACAGTATGGGACTGAACAAGATAATGGATAAATTCCAGCAATACCTCACTTTGCGGCAGGACGGTTAATTCCTGCTGGATGTAACGGGTTTGATCCAGTAGCGGATTTTTCGTCACGTCCATAGGCCGGGCGCTAATACTGTGGGCGTATATTTTCTCAATGGCCTGGCTGGTGATATAGATGCGGTTCAATGATATCGAGGGGCGTTCGTCTTCCTCTGGAATGAAATGACAATAAACAAATGGTTTATCCGGCAGCATCATGCTGAGGCGGTTTTCGAAAAGAATATCATCTGGCGCCTCCAGCAGCGCCATTAGGTTCCGACAGTGTGGATGCCAGAGCCCTGAAGCAAATACCTTTACGTTGAACTGGGTTACCGTATTTCCGCGCAGGGTTTCCATCGTCGGAATATCGCCTTCAAGCCGCAGAATGCTGCGGATATGGGAGTGTTGCGACCAGACTGTTTCTCTTGCCTCGACTGAGGTAAATGGATTAAACGCGCTGGTTACCTCTTTTTCCTGATGGGAGAGGACGGCGATTTTTAATATTCCCGGCGTTGGGTTAAGCTTAAGACATAGATTGATTGCGCCTATATCATGCCAGTGAAGAATGTCT
>OLQX01002715.1_pt1 | contig 11242 bp, 10 predicted proteins | sample 1672581 | NCBI WGS metagenome assembly OLQX01 (sample SAMEA3136701, study PRJEB25190) | human gut metagenome | reverse complement strand
CGGAGATAAAACATTACTATATTTCGTGTATGCAGATAAAAGTGCCACACCCCTTGTATTTACAGGGATTGTGGCACTTTTTTAACTAATCAACTGTCAAAGATGAGATTATATATTAATTTTTTTTAAATTGCAAGCGTTTTTTTAGAAAATCTTCATTTTTTTCATTGGCGGATTTTCTATTCTGTGGTATTTTATTCATGGACTGAAAAACGCACTTTTTTTAGTCTATCAAATTTAAAGGAGGTCACTCATTTATCATGCGTGTTGATGAAAGACTATTAAAATATGTTTCCTATTGGACTACTTCGAGTGAAGATTCCGATACGATTCCTTCTACGGACAGACAATTTAACCTGGCAAAAGAATTAGAAAAAGAATTACTTGATCTTGGTTTGCAGAAAGTAACACTGACAGACCACTGTTACATCTACGGCCTGATCCCGGCTACCCCTGGATACGAAGACAAAAAAGCGGTCGGCTTTATTTCCCATATGGATACGGCACCTGATTTTTCCGGTGAAAATGTCAAACCCCAGATCATTCCGGATTACAACGGTGAGGATGTTATTTTAAAAGGAACCGGTAACGTTTTAAAAACATCTGATTTTCCGGAATTGAAAACTTTAAAGGGCAGAACCCTGATCACGACAGACGGCACAACTCTGCTTGGTGCAGACGATAAGGCAGGCGTTGCTGAGATCATGACTGCTGCTGAACAGCTCATCTCCTCTGACATTCCACACGGCGATATCTGGATCGGGTTTACACCGGACGAAGAAGTCGGACGTGGTGCGGATCTGTTTGATCTTGACTACTTTAAAGCAGATTTTGCTTACACGGTAGATGGCGATTACGAGGGTGAAGTTGCCTATGAAAACTTTAATGCCGCAAGCGCAGTTTTCGCTGTCAAAGGCGTGAATGTCCACCCTGGTGAGGCGAAAGATATCATGGTCAATGCCGCTCTCGTTGCATGTGAGATCCAGTCTCAGCTTCCTCCAATGGAAACGCCTGCCCACACCGAGGGAAGAGAAGGTTTCTATCATCTGACCGATATGTCCGGCGACGTTGCCGCAGCAACTCTTTCGTACATCATTCGTGATCACGATAAAGTGATGTTTGAAACACGTCAGAAAAAAATGCAGGAAATCGCAGATTCCATGAACCAAAAATACGGTGTCGGAACTGTTACACTGACTATCCACGATTCCTACGCAAATATGTTGGAAATCATTGAGAAAAATACTTATGTTGTGGATATCGCAAAGAAAGCTATTTCTTCTGTTGGTCTTGAACCAGTCTCACGTCCGGTACGCGGCGGTACCGACGGTGCGCGTTTAAGCTTTATGGGACTTCCGTGCCCGAATCTTGGCACAGGCGGTTACGGTTTCCACGGTCCATTCGAACACATCAGTGTGGAAGGAATGGAAACCGCTGTAGCTGTGATCAAAGAGATCGTGCGCATTACCGCAGAGCTTTGATGACCAAATGCCAAAAAGGGCGTGTGAAAAAGTAAGAATCATTTTTTCACACGCCCTTTCAAATACATCTTTAATTGCGTTTTACTTATGATGCATTTCTATAAATTTGCGATCAACGCTGCAATTTCATCCGGTGTCATGATCTTATTTGGATTGCTCATATCTGCCATGGATGAAGACGCTTCCTGTGCCGGTACTTCTTCGATGACTGACTCATCTGCAGATACCGGGATTTCTTCCGTAACGGTTGTCTCTTCCGGAATTTTTACTTCTTCAATCACTGACTCATCCGCAGATACCGGAATTTCTTCTGTCAAAGTTACTGCATCCGTATCCGGCTCTACTGTTGCTTCCTCCGTAATCGGAACTTCTTCCGCTTCCACTTCTTCTACCGGTTCTGCCTGCACCTCCTCCACGGCTGATGCAGCATCGTTCAAATCATCAAAAACCGGCATCTCGCCGATTGACGGTTCCTCATCTATCAGGGATGTATCGGCTGCTTCCGGCTCTTCCTCTTCCATTAACGGCATCTCGCCGATTACCGGTTCCTCATCCAGATCTCCGCCGTCAGTTAAATCCGGGAGTTCTGTTTCTGATAATTCTTCTCCCAATGTTGGCAGTTCCATATTAGACAGATCTTCATCCATTGCCGGCATTCCCAGATCCGGCAACTCTTCATCTTCTGTCGGCACTCCAAGATCCGGCAGCTCTTCATCTTCTGTCGGCATTCCTGAATCCGGCAACTCTTCATCTTCTGTCGGCATTCCTAGATCCGGTAATTCTTCATCTATTTCCGGCATTCCCATGTCTGGTAATTGTTCATCCATTGCCGGGGAAACAGCTGCCATAACCGGCACTTCCGCAGCAGGATTCTCCTTTACTGAACCAACAGCCTGACTTACCGCCTCTTTCACATAAGTATGTATCTGCTCTATGGCAGATGCAAGTTCTTTCTCCAATGTGTCATGAATCATATTTGACAAAACATCCTGCATGTCACTCTGCAGTGATTCTTTGACAGCATTTAAATTATCAAGAACTAATTTCTGACTTTGCATCAATTCCTGTAATTTTTCATCCATCTGGTTTTTCTGCATGTCCATGATCTGCTGACTGTTTTCAGAAAGCTTTTCTTCTACTTCCAACGTTTTTTCAATCACCTGCTCATTCGAATGCATAAGAGCATCTGTATTTTCTTTGTTTCGTGCAAGCATCAGCTTTGCAATTGCCTTCTGTGCCGTAATGATCTCATCCGCTGGAACTGCATCTTTTTCTCCGATATTATCTATCTTTTCCGCTAACTTTTTCTGCATCAGATAATTGGCTTTTCCTGTACGCAGCAGTTCTTCTACCTGTTCATCCGAATGGGCTTTTTCCTCATTTTTCATCCTATGGATATATGTGACAAGCAAACCTGTCCATACTAAAATAAGCGCTGCAATAATACCCACAACCATCAGTTTTGATGTATTCTTCGAAACTAAATACAGATCAATCCACAAAAATGGTATCAATATCGATGATATAAAAATCATAATACGATTGACATCTATCTTCTTTGGTTTCTTTAATGAATCGTCTTTTGCCATAACAGAACCTCCCGCTTTTTGCACTATCATGCATGGATTTATACTCTATATTTTAACACATTAAAACAAGCCTGAAAACATCCATTATAAAATATTTACATCCCGTCACTTATCCGTTGTTACTGTTCACTCGTACCTCGTTCCAGTAACGGATTTTGCCGATGCTTCGCATTCCAAATCGGCAAAATCTGCTGCCACCACTGTATCATACGGCATTTTCAGTTCAGAAAATGCCTGCCTGTGAACAGTAACTATCCGTTCGCAACACTGTTACAGACTGTTGAAACCGGCCATGATTTCCTAAGTGCCATATAAGAAATCAGAAAATTTGCAAACCAGCCGGCAGGTACAGCAAGCCAGACAAATGCAATGCCAAAACATGGTGCAAAAATCATGGCAACAAACAGGCGGATCGCAAGGTTAACTATATTGGCAATGAGAAATGGGCGCATAATCCCAAGTCCACGCAGAACTCCATCTGTTGCCATCTTAATACCCATGAAGATGAAAAAACAGCCAAGCCATCTCATATAATCCCCGGACACCTGATATGCTAAGTCAGTTCCATCTTTACCCAGGAATAATGAAGAAATCTGTGTGTACATGGTTTCAATAACTACAAATGCAAGAATTGCGAAACACAGGTCTAATACCAGCGCAGCGTGATATCCTTTTTTGATGCGGTTAATTTTCTTTGCACCAAGATTCTGTGAGACATACGGTGAAACCGCATTGCCGATGGACACAAATATCAACGAAAAAACATTCTCTACTCTCATTGTTGCCGCATAACCTGCGAGTGCCTGTGTACCAAATGGATTTACAACTGCCTGTACGATCATCATACCAATTGACACTGTGGACTGCTGGAGAATCGACGGTACAGCAATTTTGAGCATCAAATGTAATTCCTGACCATCAAACCACTGAAATTGACTCTTATATTGACGCATCCGGCAAAAGAAAATCAGAAATGAAAATACCGCAGAAATCCCCTGTGCAATAAGGGTTGCAAGAGCTGCCCCGAACACACCGAGACCAAGTCCTGCCACCATCCAAAGATCCATAAGAATATTTAAAATAGAAGAAAATATCAAAAGACCCAATGGTATTTTTGATTCTCCAATTGAGTTAAACATCGTTGAAAAAATATTATACATAAACAGAAATGGAAATCCTACGAAATAAATGCGGAGATACTGTACTGCTTCTTCCAGTATATCAGTTGGTGTCTGTAATAAATTCATCATTGAATGTGAAAAACAAAAACCAAAGCCACCCAGAAGCAGGCTTAAAATCAGAAAACTGACCAACGATGTTGACACAATTGTTTTCATTTTACCATAATCTCCGGCACCAAAATAGCGGCTTACGAGCACACCGGCACCGACACCGGCACCTAATGCCACACAAATAAATACATTCGTTAGTGCAGCACAGGCACCGACAGCTGCAAGTGCAGAGGAACCGACAAACTGACCAACAATGATGGAATCAGCCATATTATACACTTGCTGAAAAAAACTGCCGAGAATCATCGGCATTGCAAATATTGTCAGTGCTTTAAGGGGCTCATCTGTGATTAAATATTCATCTTTTGACATTATCATATTTCTCCCTTTTCCCAGAGACTCTGCTCTGGCAAATACCAATGAACTTTCCTGCTTTATCCCTCACTTGCTGCCCTTTTATATCTAATCGGCACATCATATCCAAATGTTCTCTTTCCATGGACTTCCATACTTTCGGATACCTCCAGACAAGTGTCTGAAAACTTCTCCCACAGCCTGAATACCATAACCGGGGTAAATTGGCTCACACTGCCCCCTTCCCAGACACCATCCTTTTCCTGATATATAGCTGGTGTAAACTTTTCAGATTTTTTTAGTTCACTATACTCTACAATCTTCATGGAATGATAAGAGAAAGTATTCTTATCCTCCCCTTCCGGAATCTCATAGGAAGATAGTATTATTCCATTATCACTGTCTGTAATAAGAAATAAATGCGGTGATGCATGCCGTCTTCCATCTGTCTCATAGTAGCTTTCTTCTACAATAAATATTCAGGTAAAATCTTCAGGGATATTTTTTATTTTATCGTTACAGACAGTATTCACATGCTGTGCATATGGAAATATTTTCCCCGCTTCTTTCATTTCTGTAAATTGTTCTTTGTTATCAAAATGTCCTGTCATTAGTTTTACAAATCTTTCTACATTCACTATAATTTCCTGCCTTTCTGCAGATATTACTGCTCTTAGAACAGAAGCTGAAGCCCCATTACAATGATCCACATATATGCGCAGGTCTTTGGTATCATTAATAATCCGACCTGCGGTTTTGTTTTACTGAACAGTGTTACCGGAAGATAACATCCAAAAGAAATAATGATGGCTGCAGCCATCCTCGTCATATGATATCCATATGTATTTCCGGAAATCAGATATAAGATCATTACACCTATACCGGTAACAGCAAAGACCGCATTTCTTATAACAGATAATTTCATATTTCCTTCATCTGTACACCAGTTATTCTGCGGAAACATACATATCACAATTCTGATAACCGCTGATATCCATATAACAACCTCAATGACTACTGGTATTTTTAATTCCGGGAATGTATATTTCCATATATACATTAAAAGAATATAAAACATCGTCATTGTGATAGACGATACCTGCAATCCAATTCCAAGCTGTCTCTTTATTTTATCATTTGTTCCACGTACAGCCCTTATAATTCTTGGCACCAGATGAAAAGCATCCCCTCCACAAAGTGTCAATGTCAGTATTCCATATAGTACATACAGGATATTTCCTTTTGAGAATAAAAAAAATAAGACTGCTGCTGCCAGATCAAAAGTCAGATACACTGCATCAAAGACTGCTTCCATCAAATCCGGAATCTTTGGTTTATAATTACTCTTTTTCATTTGCTCTCTCCTCTTAATAGTTCTTCCGCATTGTTACAAATTCTGTCAAATACATTCATACACACATGCTTTTCTTCTTCTGTCAGCCCTCTTAAAACATTCTGTGCAAACTGTTTTTGTGCGTTTAATCCTGCGTCCACGATAAGTGCCGCATCATCCAGAAGGACAATTTCAATATGTTTTTTATTATCTTTACTTTGTTTTCTTTTTATAAGACCTTTGTTTTCCAATTTTTTCAATGAAGAAGAAACATGTGATTTCGTTGATTTTCTGATCCTTACTATTTCCGCTGCAGTATTATGATGTGGATTATTATGTAAAAACATAATTATATCGTATTCCATCTGTGTTAACTCATATTGATCGCACACCTCGCCAGAAAGTAATTCATAATAGCTTGTAATCGTCTTATGCTTGTCCCAGAAATACATCTGCGCCTCCTTATTGTTCTTTTTAGAACGATTATAGGGTAATACTTCTGCTATGTCAATTATTTTTTCTTCACAATACGCATTGGTCCAGCCCGTGATATATGATCAGCATTGCTTATGGTATTAAAAAGACCTTCTGCAGAAGCCTGTTTCATCCTTTGATGAATCCAGCTTTTTCCACAGAAGGTCTTTTATTTTTCTACACATATTTACTATGTTCGGATTTTATTTGATGAACCCGACCTGTTTGCTGATGATTTCGACCTGCTCATCTTTCTTTTTATTATATTCCACTTTCTTCTCTTCAAAGTAGTTTCTTCCATAAGAATCAATGGATACGATCAGTGGTCCAAATTCTTTTACATGGCAATGCCACAAAGTCTCAGGCATTCCCAGATCTTTCCACTGTGCCTCCACGATTTCTTCCACTTCTACTGCTGCCACGACTGCATTTCCTGCAGGAAATACACAATGGATTGCACCAAAGTCCTTGCAGGCTCTCTCGGTATTTTCCTTCATGCCGCCCTTGCCTACAATGACACGGACGCCTGTGGTCTCTACAAATTCATACTCAAACTTTTCCATTCTCATAGATGTCGTAGGGCCTACGGATACCATCTCGTATTTGTCATCTCCCAAGGGGCGGATAATCGGGCCGGCATGCAGGATTGCAGCATCTCTGACATCCACAGGAATCTCTCTTCCCTCTTCTACAACACGACGGTGTGCCACATCACGACAGGTTGTAATATCTCCTGTCAGGTATACAATATCTCCAATATGAATATCCTTTAAATCCTCTGCCGATACAGGTGTTACCAGAATTTTCTTACCATCTTTTATTTCTACTGCCATAATTATTCTCTCCCTTCTGAATTAGTTCTCTTCCTTATATTCAAAACCGGTATGGGTATCTACCGTAAAGTTTAAGTCCTTATCAAATACAATATGTCCTCTTCTGTGGCTCCAGCAGCCTACATTTACTGCCACACCAATCGCAGATGGATGGCGTGCGGTATTCTCAATGTTAACTCCCATGACAGAATAATTGCCACCCATACCCTGTGGTCCAAGACCAATGGCATTAATACCGTCTTCCAACAATTTCTCCATCTTAGCAGCGTTAGCATTGTCATTGTGAGAACCTACCGGACGCATCAGTGCCTTTTTCGAATTTAATGCTGCTGTTTCTACGGAAGTACCAACGCCGACACCAACCAAAAGTGGAGGACATGCATTCAATCCATAAGTTGTCATACGATCTAATACAAACTTGGTCACTCCCTCATAGCCTTCGCCCGGCATTAAAACCGTGGCATTGCCAGGAAGCGTACAGCCGCCACCTGCCATGTAAGTATAGATTTCACATTTATCGGAATTTGGAACAATGTCCCACCATACAGTAGGGGTTCCTTTTCCTACATTTTTACCTGTATTATACTCATCAAAAGTTTCTACGGAATTGTGGCGAAGCGGTGTTGCAACCGTAGCCTGAATCACTGCATCCTTCAGTAATGCTTCCAGATTATCAATCAGTGGGAATTTTGTTCCACATTTTACCCAGAACTGTAATACACCGGTATCCTGACAGGAAGGACGGTTTAATTTCAATGCCAGTTCCTGGTTGCGGAACATGGTATCGTAGATGACATTCGTCATAGGAGAATCCTCTTTGTCTCTCAGTTCCTGCAGTTTTGCGATAACATCATCCGGCAGCTTCTTTGCTGTAAATCCTACGAACTGCGCCATAATATCAGTCAGTTTCTTTACTTGTACTTCATTTGACATATTTTTTTCCTCCAGATTTTTTAATAATATAATTTAAAAGTGAAATTTTATCCTACGTGATAAAAATTTTATCCTACGTGATAAAAATTTTATCCTACGGATAAAATGGAAATGCTATTGGTAAAATAATCATGCTGATCACGGTTGCAATGACGATCAACGGCATTCCGGCTTTTACATAATCCATAAATTTATAGTTGCCGGCTCCGACTACCATCGTATTGGCAGGCATTCCGATTGGAGTAGCGTAGGCACAGGAACCTCCTATGACACATGCCATCAGAACTGCTCTTGGATCTGCACCCATTCCCTGGGCAATGGATATACAAATCGGTGCCATCAGGGCTGTAGTAGCTGTATTTGACATAAAGTTTGTCATGATACAGCACAGAATAAACACCACAAAAGTGAATAGTACCGGAGAAGGATTTTCACCCAATGCTCCAACCACCTTATCTGCAATCAGTTCTCCTGCTCCAGTAACCTCGAGTGCCTTTGCCAGAGAAAGCGTACCTCCAAACAGGAAAATAGTTTTTAAATCAATGGATTTTAAAGCATTCTTTTCAGAAATGACACCGGTGAGGATTAATAAAATTGCTCCTACGCAGCCTGTGATACAAAGTTTTACACCAATCTGTTCTTCAAAAATCATCCCTATCAGGGTGGCAATCAGAATCACCAGCGATAATACTTTTTTCCACTTTGGAACATTGCTAAAATCCTGTGACTCATCAAAAATAGAATCATCTGCATCCGTCGTGTCATGATGCGGTAAAATTTTAAATCCGATCGTAGCATAAAATAGAATACCAACGATCAGAATCGGCAAACCGACAATCGCATACTCGAAAAATCCAAATTTCAATCCCAACGGTTCAAGTGCAGATTGTGCAATCATATTGCCGGGTGCACCAATCAGTGAAAGATTTCCTCCCATTGCTGCTGCAAATACTAACGGCATTAAAAGTCTTGACCGCTTATACCCTGACTTCGCTGCAATTCCAATTACAACCGGAATAAGAACTGCTGCCGTACCGGTATTGGAAAGAAATCCGCTCATAACTGCCACAATCACCATGATTGCGATAATCAGACTGCGTTCCGTTTTTGCAAATTTTGTTACCAGACTTCCAATCTCATTTGCCATACCGGTTTCAAACAATGCCCCGCCTACAATGAACATGGCAACAAACAGAATCACGTTACTGTTGATAAATCCATTGAAAGCATCACTTACGCTCAACACACCGGTAATCACAAGACCAATGCAGACAATCATGGATGTCAGACCGAGTGGAATCTTCTCTGTAACAAACATGATAATGGCAAATGCCAGAAATATTAATGTAATTACTGTCGGGCTCATAGAAAACCTCCTTTTTTCTCTTTTTTATCATGTTAAAAAGTGACATGGCCTTGTCGTTTTCCTTTTGTAAACACAGCATATCGCATTTTCAGTATAATGTACATTTCATATACTTTACGTCAGCATAGTTTTTTCCTATACTGAAACTATAGTATAATTTTTCTGTACAATGACGGAGGATTCTATGACACTGACACAATTAGAATACTTTTGTATGGTATGCCGCTACCATAGTATTACCCGCGCGGCTGACGCGCTCTATGTTTCCCAGCCTACGATCTCCACTTCGATCCGGGATCTGGAAAAAGAATTTCATCTGAAACTTTTTAACCATGGAAAGAACAGAATTTCCCTCACCAAAGACGGTGCGGCTTTTTATCAGAAAGCAGAATTTATTCTAAAACAGACGCAGGAACTGTACACCGACTTTTCAAATATTGAAAAAAAGCGGCACCCGCTGCGGATCGGTATTCCTCCTATGATCAGCACGGTATTTTTTCCGCGGGTGACCGACCAGTTTCAGGAACAGTATAATATACCCATTCAGCTTTTAGAATATGGCTCCCTCCGCGCCCGTACTTTAGTCGACAATGAACAGTTAGATATCGCCATGGCAAATATGGATTTTTATAATCTGGATAAATATAACAGTTATGTCATGATGGAAGACAGATATGTCTACTGTGTTTCCAAGACGCACCGGTATGCCGGTGAAAAAGAAATTACAATGGATATGTTAAAAGATGAGCCCATTATCTTATTCAATACGGACTCTGTTCAAACCCAGACAGTCATCACCCGTCTGCGCAGTGCCGGGATCACACCAAATGTCCACATGTACTGCAGCCAGCTCGTTACTGTCCTTAATTTTGTCCGGGGTGGTAAATGTGGTGCTTTTTTGTATTCCTCTCTCGCTACCAATCCCCGTGATTTTGTTGTGATCCCGGTATCCCCGGAAATCACCAGTAAATTTGGTATCATCTGGAAAAAGGGTGTTTTTGTACCGGATCAGCTAACTAAATTTGTAAAATTCATTCAGGAGTATGATGTTACCCCTTATTTACCGAAACTTTAATCTGACAGTCTTGTTTTTTATCAACTTGTTTAGAAAACTTTACGGTAACTGCAATCACTCAAAATCTCTGGTAATGTTCGTAAGCCATTTATTTCTGAAATAGTGAATGAATACCACAGGCATTTTTTCGAACTCGTCCAGTGTCATGACAAAGTATACCCAGACAGGCGGCAGTTTAAAAACATATGCAGCAAGAAAAGTAAGTGGGACTGCAACAAGCCACATAAATATAGTATCTACGATCATTCCAAATCTGGTATCACCGCCACCCCTGAAGCAGCCGCATATAAGACAGGTATTAATACCTTCGCCCACAAAACGCCAGGTTGTCATAATGATAAAAATGCCAAGATAATAAATAGCCGTCTCTGTTAATTTATCCCGGTAGAAATCCAGTATCATAGGACGGATCGCCAGAATAACGACACATCCGATCAGGCTGACAATAAATGTTATTCTAAGCATTCGTTTTCCGTACTCTCTTGCTGTATCGATGCGGTCTTTCCCAAGTTCCTGACTGACAATGATCGTAGTAGCGTTGGCAAAACCACGGCAGGCGATAGCGCCGATAT
>OLQX01002712.1_pt1 | contig 11262 bp, 9 predicted proteins | sample 1672581 | NCBI WGS metagenome assembly OLQX01 (sample SAMEA3136701, study PRJEB25190) | human gut metagenome | reverse complement strand
CTACGAGGCTAGCGTGGCGAACGCCCGCGCCGCCGCGGCCGAACTGGCCGCCTCACCGGAGCTGACGCTCCTCGTCGCCGAGCATGACTTGGACATCCGAGTCGCCATCTACCACACCCACTGCGGCGTCGTGGACTTTCTGTAGAGCGAAAGTGCATAATCACGTTCACGACATCGCTGGTGGTCGGGGTGTCGGTCGAAAGAGCCAGGCATTTTGGCGGGCGCGTCCCGCTCTTGCAATGATTATCGTAATAACTTGCGATAAAGTGATTGAGAAGCTACACTTGCGCAAGATGATTCGCAGAATGTGGGGGCGGCGTCGGAAGGCGGGGGAGAAGATTGTTCAGCGAACTTGCCGTAACCTACTTGTTTTTCGGGGGAGCCGGGGCGGGCTCTTGCGTCGCCTTGGGCATTTTGGAATGCGCCAACATAGGGCGCTACGGCGCGAGTACGGGTTCTTGGCTTGCAGGGAAGAGGCGCCCTCGTCCGGTTTTGCGGCTGAGGAAGCGCTTGCGAGTGCCCCACGAGCTTTTGTCTCGCGGTTGGACGCTTTGCCTGGTATTGCTGGTAACGGGTTCGCTTTGCCTCGTGGCCGACGCCGGCCGCCCCGAACGCGTGATTTCTCTGTGGCTGTCTCCTCGCTTCACGGTCATGACGGTGGGCGCATGGGCTCTTCTGGCTTCGAGCGTGTTGGCGGCTTTCTTCTCTTTTGTGTCGAATGGTGCTGGTGCGCGATTGCCGCTTTTCGTGGTGCTGGCCGCCGCTATCGCCGCGGTGATAGCCGGAGTTGCCACGGCGATTTACACTGGGGTGCTTCTCACGCTGCTTCCCTCGGTTATCGCTTTTGGGACATGGCTTGTTCCGGCACTCTTCTGTCTTTCGTCGTTGTCGTGCGGAGTGGCCGTAGTCTTCGGCACCGCATCTTTTGTTGATTCCCGCGTGCCGTTCAACGCGGCGCTGCGATGCCTGAGTCGCGTAGATCGCGCAATAATCGTCGCAGAAATGGTGGCTCTGGCTCTCTTCGTGGCGTCCTTGCTGACCGACGCTCGAACGGAGGCAGGGGGTCGTGCTCTTTTAGTGGGCGATGAGGCGATTATGTTTTGGGTGGTGCTTGTGCTGGTCGGTTTGGTCGCGCCTTTTATCCTGGAGTGTCGTTATCTTGGAGGGGATCGGCGCACGAAGGGCCTTTGGATTGCCTGCTGCCTGCTCCTTGGCGGTGTGGCCCTGAGAATCTGCGTGACGGGGCTTGCCGCTTTCGACGTTTCTCAGAGTCCCGAGCTCGCGATGCGGATGGCGTTCGCGGCAACAGGGAGCTGAGGCGCGTCCGCGCAGCGAAAAAGTCAGAATGCGACCAACGGCAACGCGATTTGCCGAGCGAGACGAGAGGAAGGATCGACTGATGACGAAAAGCGCAAGAAGTCGCAAGGCGCGCCGCGCCGAATGGGAGGCGGCGCCGGGGCCGTGGAGCGACAGCGAAGCGGAAATGCTGACGGCAACCTCCTACGTGCCCAAGAAGTCGTCGCGCAACGGCGCTCTCGTGTTCAGCGTTGCCGTGTTCGTGGCCGCGGCTGCCGCTGTGCTCGCATGCGACCTTCTCGTTGAGGGGCGCATCTCGCTTGTGGGTATTCTTGCGGCTCTGGTGGCGGCGCTCGCGGCCTCTTCATCGTTGCATATCGCTTTGGGGTGGGAAAAGGTGGTCGTGCTGCGGCTTGGCAAGCTGAACCGCGTGGTGGGGCCCGGCTTCTACGCCACCATTCCCATTTTGGAGCACGGAACTATCCGTGTGGATCAGCGCATTATCGCCACTCCCTTCCGTGCCGAGCGCACGCTGACGGCTGATCTCGTGCCGGTGAACATCGACGCGGTGCTGTTCTGGGTGGTTTGGGATGCGGAAAAGGCCTGCGTGGAGGTGGAAGACTACTACGCGGCCATATCGTATCTCGCGCAGACATCGCTGCGCGAGGCGGTGGGGCGCTCGACGGTGGGGGAGGTGGCGTTGCGCCGAGATCAGCTGGACGAGGAGATTAAGGCCGACATCGAAAAGGAAGCGGCCGGTTGGGGCGTGGACATCATCTCGGTGAAGGTCCGCGATATCGTGATTCCGGCGGAACTGCAAAACATCATGTCCTTGGAGGCCCAGGCCGACCGCGAACGCAATGCCCGCATGACGGTGGCCAGTGTCGAGGCCGACTTGGCGGAGATGCTTTCTGAGGCTGCTCGCATCTACGGCGATGAGGATGCGGCGCTGAAGCTGCGCACCATGCTCATGCAGTACGAGACGGTAAAGGGATCCGGCAGCGCCGTCGTCACCGTGCCCACGGCGGTGAGCGATGGTTTTGCTGAAGGCATTCAGCGCGAGGGGCGAGGACTCTGATAGGATATGAACGCCGTTTCACGAGAAAGAAGCACCATGGGCGCCCTTGAATCTTTCGTCATAGACCACAATTCCGGCCTTCCGGTGTGGATACAGATTAAGAACCGCATCGCCTACCTTATTGGCTCGGGGGCCTTTGTTCCCGGCGACAGACTTCCCACCGTGCGGGCCTTGGCTGTAGACCTGGATATCAGCTACAACACGGTGAATCGCGCCTACATGGATCTGGAACGCGAGGGCTATATCTCCACCCGCAAGGGTAGGGGTACCTTCGTGGCCGAGCGCCACGACTTGGGGGCCCATACCGCCTCCGATTCCCCCATCGAACTGGTGATCGACGACATGATCCGCGTCTGCTCGAATGCCGGTTTGGCCGATGACGATATCGTGGCTATGGTTCAAGCACGCCTTGCTCACCGGGAGTTCATGCGCTAGGTTCTCTCTCGCATTCAGGGGGCAGGACGCGGTACGACGCGTTAGCGCGCTCAGGAAGAACATCGTGGAGCAAAGAAGGGGCAAGTCAAGTCTTTATTGTCGCAAGGTATTGTGATAATGTGACATATGGCGTAAAGACGATTGCGCCGAGCTTTCGAGGTAGTGTTATCCAGGGGGAAAGATGGCGGTCGGGAAGGAAACCGAAAAGGGAGCGGGCGACAGTCTTCGTTCGGCTGTTGCCTTATATGAGAGCATCGAGGCCGAGCACATGGCTGCTCTCGAGGCAACTGGCATAGTGTTCGCGCCATACGACGCTAAACGAACCGAGCGAGAGGGGTTGCTTCGTCAGTTAAGTGAACGGGGGGCTCGCATCCGCAATGGGGGAGCGAGCGTGGCCCTCGGCCCTATGAGCGTGGCTTGTGAGGCGTGCACTGGTTCTTGCGTAAGCCGCAGTTTCGCCTTGACGAACAACTGTCACCGCGACTGCTTCTTCTGCTTCAATCCCAATCAGGAGGATTTTGTCTACTGGTGCGAGCGGCCTTTCCCATGGCGTCGCCAGCTGGACGATTTGGCTGCGGAACCCTGCCTGCCGGCTTGCATTGCGCTCACCGGCGGGGAACCGCTTTTGATGGCCGACGAGGCCGTGGCTTTCTTCTCCCGTGCCTCCGAACTGTTTCCTGCTGCGCATCTGCGCCTGTATACGTCCGGAGATTTGCTGAGTCGCGATCTGATTGATCGTCTCGTGCAAGCGGGCCTTCATGAGATTCGATTCTCCGTCAAGCAGGATGACAAACCGGAGCTTTTGGAAAAGGTGCTGGAACGTATGGCATGGGCGCGCGAGCTGGTGCCCACTGTCATGGTGGAGATGCCCGTCATTCCAGGAACCGATTCATTTATGAAGGAGCTTCTGGTGAAGCTCGATGCTTTGGGTGTCGACGGCATCAATCTGCTGGAGTTTGCCTATGCCATGTGGAACTGGCCCGTGTTCGATTCCTTGGGCCTTACTCTGCGTAATCCTCCCCAACAGGTGGTGTTCGATTACACCTACGCGGGCGCTTTGGCGGTGCAGGACAGCGAGGAGGACTGCTTGCGTCTCATGCTGTGGGCGCACGAGCAAAGTCTGGAGTTGTCGTTGCATTACTGTTCGTTGGAGAACAAACATCGCGCTCAGATGAGAAACACGAACGAGCCCTTTGCTGATATTCATCCCTGTTACGCCTTCGACTACGACGACTTCTTTCTAAAGACCGCGTTGGCTTTCGACAGTGATCGCGACCCAGTGCGACGGGTCCTGGAAAGGGAAGGTTGCCACCAGGTTCTCGAAGACACCGAAGGGGGATCGCTGGCCTTTCATCCTCGTTGGCTCCCCGTTGCTCGCCGTGCTGTGCCTGAGCCCGGGCGCTTGTGCGTGTCTTTCAACGTTGCGGTGGATGAGGGGCGTTCTCTGCGAGAGCTGAAAGTAGTGCCCGCAGACGAGCTTTCTGTGCAGCTTGTTGATGGTACCGGATCGTCTGATGCGTGCGAGCCGTGTCTCCAAGGGTTTGAAAAACGCTGGAATCTCTGATCAGTCAGGAAATAGGTCAAAATACTTGTCGCAATGTATTGCGACAAACTAACAAAGAGGATATACTGCGCAATGAGAGCGGGGAGGGGCCGACCCCGCGCGAGGGTGGGCGTTCATGCATGGCGCCCGAATGGGAAGCGAAAATCGATTCGCTGCATTTGGAGATAGGAGGAGAAATGTCAGAACTGAACGTACCGGTCAAAGGCATTTCACGCCGCAGCTTTCTCAAAACCACGGCTGCCGTAGCAGGAGCCGCTGCGGTGAGCGGTGCCACCATGACGGCTCTTGCCGCAACCGATGAGGAAACAGCAACTGACGATGAGCATGAGGTTGTCTGCGTCTGTGGCTGCAATTGCCAAGGGAATTGCTCGATGGTCGCCACGGTTCGCGAGGGCAAAATGGTCAACATACGATCCAACGAGAACCTTCCGTACCCCGCCTACGAGCGCATTTGCATGCGCGGTTTCAGCCACGCGAACCGCATGTACGATTTCAACCGTGTTCTGTATCCCATGAAGCGGAAGACGTGGAGTTTGGAAGAGCCCCATGTCGAAAACCGCGGCAGCGATGAGTGGGAGCGCCTGTCTTGGGACGAGGCCACTCAGCTCGTTGCCGATACGCTCACCTACAACACGGAGAACTACGGTGTGCGCTCGAATTGCGTGCTCGTGTCCGCGGGCAACTCTTTTGCCGCCTACGGCGGCTTGATCGCCGGCCTTGGATTTGCGAATGCCTTCGGGTTCCAGGGACTGGACGTATGCCTTGATTACGGCGACTTGGTCGGCATCGGCGAAGTGACCGGCAGCGGCTGGGATTTCAACCAGCGCAATATGGCCGGCGACTACCGCTTTGCCAAGACGATCCTCGTTTGGGACACGAATCCGCCCAACTCCCAGCCCCATAGCTGGCACTTCTGCATGGAGGCTAAGGACGCCGGCGCCAACTTGGTCGTCATCGACCCCACCTACACCATTGCGGCCCAGCAGGCCACCAAGTGGGTGCCCATCAAGCCCGGCACCGATCCGGCCCTCGGCATGGCCATGCTCAATGCCATTATCGCCAACGAGTGGTACGATCTAGACTTCATGCGCGATAAGACTTGCGCGCCCCTGCTTGTGCGTGAGGATAACGGCCATTTCCTCCGTGCGACAGATTTCGGCGAGGAGGGTCCGGCGCAGCTGCCCGAGTATCCGTTCTTCGGCACGTTGCTGCTCCAAGGCGTGAAGGCTGGCAAGGTGCCCACGCTCGAGGAGTCGGCGCACTATGTGGTGTGGGATGCCGACAAGGACGCCTGGGGCCTTATCAACGAGGTGGCGAATCCTGCTATGGAGGGCAGCTTCGAGGTTGAGGGCGTGAAAGTTACCACGGCCTGGTCGCTGTTCAAGGAGCACATGGCCGATTGCACGCCGGAATGGGCCGCGGACATTACTGAGGTTCCGGCGGATACCATCGTGGAACTTGCTCGCATGTATGCCCAAGATGCGCCCTCGACCATCTACGCTGGCTACCATCTGTACGATAACTGCGAAGAGATGGGCATGACCTGGGCCTGTCTGGCCGCCCTCACGGGCAACATCGGCAAGCGCGGCGCCTCCATCGGTCATTTGGGGAAGAGCAAGCCGACGATCAATATGGCTGGTCTCGCCTTCCCGGCCGGACTCAAGGGGCTCAACGACGAACTGCCGTGGCTTCATCTGCCCGAGGTTCTGGAAACGGGCAAGCTGAAGGGCGAGGATTTCCCCGTGCGTCTTCTCTACAATATCGGGGCGAACCCGGTCGGCAGCTATGCGGCCCAGAGGAAGACCATCGAGGAGGTTCTGCCGAAGATTCCCTGCATCGTAACGAACGACATGGAGTTCTCCGAGACCTGCGAGTACAGCGACATCGTGCTGCCCTGCGCCCACTACTTCGAATACGATTGGATTCAGGCCAGCTCGCACACTCCTTTCTTGTATATGGCGAACAAGGTTGCCGATCCCATCGGTGAGGCAAAGGAAGACGTTGAGATTTTCCGGGCCATCGCCGAGCGCATGGACAACGAGGCAGCCAAGGCGTTTTACGCCAAGTCCAACGAAGAGATGATGCGCATGGTGGTTGACACCGAGAAGGGCGAGCCGGTAGGCATCAATCTCGACAACCTCAAGGAAAAGGGCGTGCTGGCCGACCGCGATGAGAACTGGATTCACTGGGAAGAACAGCGATGGCCTACGGGATCTGGGCGTCTGGAATTCTACGTGGAGAACCCCGGTGCTCGCATCAATATTGGCAAGCCCATCGACAAGGACTTCTACCATATGCCCACGTATCATACGCCTTTCGAGGCCTATGACGAAAGCGAACAGCATGAGAAGTACCCCTTATACCACTATTGTGAGCGCACGCGCTGGCATCTGCACACCCAGTACAACCACGCACCCGTGCTGCGCGAGCTTGACCCAGAACCTTATCTGCGCATGAATCCCGTCGATGCCGAGCCTCGCGGCATCGTGGAAGGCGACTATGTAGAGGCCTACAACGATCGCGGCCATTGCGTGTGCAAGGTGAAGTTCGACATGGGCGTGCGGCCAGGCATGGTGTCGTCGCCTAAGGGCTGGCACCGGGGCGCTTACGTATCTGGCAGTTATCAAGAGCTGACCAACGACCATCTGAATTTGCTCCATATGAACACGTCGTTCGACGACACTCTCGTCGAAGTGCGGAAATATGAGGGAGAGGTGAAGTAAATGACTCGCTACGGTATGGTGATCGACACCAAGAAGTGCGTTGGCTGCCACGTATGTGCTATGGCGTGCAAAACAGAGAACAACTTGCCCAACGATGTATGGTGGAACCGCATTTTCACTGATAACGGAGGCGAGATGGGATTCGATATGGTGGGCGGATCTTATCCCGACAACCTGCAGTTTGGCTACGTTCCCGTAGCCTGCCAGCATTGTGAGAATCCTGCCTGCGTGAAGGTGTGCCCGGTAGGTGCCACCTACAAGGATCCAGAGACCGGCGTGGTGCGCCAGGACTACGACAAGTGCATCGGTTGTCGCATGTGCATGTCGGCTTGCCCCTACAACGGCGTGCGCTCCTTCAACTGGGAGGAGCCGGCATTCCATATGGACTACGCCATGGGCAGCAAGGACGTGCCCGAGCATCAGAAGCATGTGGTGGAAAAGTGCACCTTCTGCTACCACCGCACCTCCCAGGGCATCGAGCCCGCCTGCATGCACCTGTGTGTTGGCCGCGCCCGATTCTGGGGCGACCTGGACGATCCGAACTCGGAGGTGAGCCAACTTATCGCCACACGCTCTCATAAGCGCTTGCTTGAGGAGCGCGGCACCGAGCCCTCTACCTATTATCTCGTGTAACGGGAAGGAGTTGAACTATGTCTGAGTATATGCAAGGCGGAGCTATCGCTGAGGACGATTTCGATTTCTCGGCGACGCGCGAGCGAGCGCGCACGGTTGGACGCGCGTCGGCGGCGGCGAAGAGTCCGGCGCTGAACGTTGCCATTGGCGTATCGGCGGCGGTGGTCGTCGTGGGTGTGGTGCTGTGGGCAATGCAGCTGTCTGGCGGCATGGTACAGACTGCCATGCGCAATCTCGATTCCTGGGGTCTCTACATCACCGGCTTTATGTTCTTCGTGGGCTTGTCGGCCGGCGGTCTCATTATAAGCTCGGTGCCCAAGGCGTTCGGCATCGCAGGCTTCGGCGGCATTTCCAAGGTGGCCGTGTTCTCGTCCATCGCCTGCACGGTGTGCGCCATTGGTCTGGTGGTCGTGGATATGGGCCAGCCCTTCCGTGTGTGGGAGTTATTCGTGTATTCTAACTTGGGAAGCCCTCTCATGTGGGATATCATCGTTCTCTCTACGTACCTTATTCTGTCGTGCGTGTATCTCTGGGCCCAGATTCAGGCCGAGCGCGGCAAGATGAGTGCGGTTGCGTTGCGCGTCATCAGCGTCATTGCGCTCGTCTGCGCCGTGCTCGTGCACTCCGTGACCGCCTGGATCTTCGGGCTTCAGCAGGGCCGCGAGATGTGGCACACGGCGCTCTTGGCCCCCTGGTTCGTATCGTCGGCGCTTGTGTGCGGCACAGCCCTTGTGATGGCTATAGCCATCGGGCTGCGTAAAGCTGGCTATCTGGATCTTGACCAGGCGAACATCGTAAAGCTTGCGAAGCTGCTCGGCGCCTTCGTGCTCGTGGACCTGTATTTCTTCGGCTGCGACCTGCTTACCGAGGCGTTCCCGGCTGGCTCTGGTCTCGAGGTCGTGCAAATGCTCATCTTTGGCCCGCTTGCCCCGTACTTTTGGGTGGAGGTTATCGGCTGCGTCCTGTGTGCCGTTGTGTGCCTGACTCCGGCCTTGCGCACAAACGGGCTTCTGGTTGGCGCGTCGCTGCTTGCCATTGCGGCCATCTTCTGCAAACGCGTGCAGCTGCTCGTTGGTGGCTTCCAGATCACCAATCTCGGCGAAATGACGCCCTTTGCAAATTCCATGAGCATTACCCATTGGGAGGGAACCATGGCCGATGCCTACGCTGGCATGGTCTACTGGCCGACGCCGCTCGAGTTCGGCGTGACGCTCGGCGTCGTGGCCCTTGGGTTCCTCATCTTCTTCCTAGGTCTGAAGTTCCTGCCCCTGCGCCCGGCCGAGGAGGCCTCGCCTTCCAAGTAGCCGCCTTCTTACGTGCAGGCCCGCGTCGCCCCTTCCCGGCGCGGGCCCCTTTGCCGGCATGCGAGATGATTTCGCAGCTGGATTCAGGCGGGAATTTTGAGTTGTTAGACATCGGCAGAGGGGGAATTCGGCCTGCGCTGGGTCTGCGGCTCTCGCGACCTGGGGTTTTGCCTCCCGTGGTTTCCAAATGCCCTCGCTGTGCGATGGCGAATGTCTAACAACTCGAGATTTTCGCCCCGGGAGGCCGCGTTGCTGCTCGACTTCCGTCGAAAGGAGAGGTTTTCAATGCCGAAGAAGCTTCTCGCCGTCCTCGCATTGCTGGCGGCTATAGCCGCGGTGATAGCGGTCGGCTTCGCATTGGCTCCCGACTCGGCCATCCGGCCCATCGCTGCCGACTCGCCGTGTCCGGTGGTCGGATGCGCCTCGGGAAGTTGCCACGGGTTCGACGACGTGCCCGAGCCGGACGGCGTCCACGAGATGACCTGCCCGGAAGCCTCGTGCGCGTCGGTGGAGTGCCACGGGTGGGAAACCCTCGGCTCGCGCTACCACCAGGCGTCCGATGCGAGCTTGAACCTCTGGATACTTATGCCGGTGGTTCTTGTGGTGGCACTTGTTGGCATCGCGCGAAAGGTGGGACGCTCATGAAGGTGCTCGTCGTTGATGCGCTGGCGCTGGTCCTGTACGTCGTGGTGTCGCTGCCTGCACTGACAGGCGTTGGCGTGCACGAATGGCTGGGACTTGGCGTTGGGGTGGTTCTGCTCGTGCATGGAGCCCAACATATCGATTTCGTTGGTCGTCTTCTGGCGGCTCGATGCTCCTTGCGCGCGACGGGGCGGATGCTGCTCGATGTTGCGCTGGTGCTCTCCGTGGTGGTCGTTGCCTTATCAGGCCTCATGGAATCGGGAGCGGTGCTGCCGACCTTCGGCCTTTATGCCGAAGGGTACTACTTCTGGGGGCCTTTGCATGCCGCCTCCGCCAAGGTACTTCTCGCGCTTCTTATTGTGCATGGGGTGCTCAACATCGGTTCGGTGTGGCGCTTGATGCGGCATAGGTGCGCGAAGGAGACCGAGTAAGAGAGCGGTTGCTAGTCGGCGGCCGTCTTTGATCCTGCAAAAAGAGCGGCCCGGGCGAGTGCTCGGGCCGCTCAGTGTTTCTGGTGTGGGCAGTCGTCTACTCCACATCCACGACGTCGTCGGTGGTGAGGGCGTCGGCCATCAGGTCGCGGTACTCGGCGGGGGAGGCGGCGTTGGTGGCCGCGCCCAGCTCGGTATCGCTTGCCTGGGGCTCGGGGATTTCCACGGAGGTGTCGGTCGGATCAAGCCCCGCGTCTACGCGGCGCATCATGTCCTGCCACTCGGCGTACTGGGTGCCCACGTAGCTGATGCCGTCCTGGTTCAGCGTGTAGCTGGGGCAGGCGGCGGAGTACATGGTGAGCCCCTTGTCCTTGAACGTGAGCGCGAGGGACACCAGATCGGTCACGGAGTAGTCGGTGGTCACGCAGCGGGCGAGGGACTCCACGGTACCCGGGATCTCGGTGATGGACTTCGAGAGCACCTTCTCCACGATGGCCTCGATGATCATGCGCTGGGCCTGGGCGCGGGAGAAGTCGCCGGCGCGGGTGGCGTGGCGCTCGCGGGCGAAGGCGAGGGCCTGGTCGCCGTCGAGGGTCTGCTCGCCGGCCTCAAGGGAGATGCCGCTCGTGTCGGAATAGAAGCTCTCGGGCACGTTCACCTGAATGCCGCCGAGCTCGTTCACGACGTCCTTCAGCTCTTCGAAGTGCACCTCCACGTAGTGGGTGATGGGCACGCCGGCGAAGGTGGAGAGCGTTTTCACGGCTTCGGAGGGGCCGCCGAAGGCATAGGCGGCGTTGATCTTCTGGGTGCCGTGGCCCTCGATGTCGATCATGGTGTCGCGGGGCACCGAGATGAGGTCGACCACGCCCTTGTCGGGATCGATGCGGGCGAGCATGGTCACGTCCGATCGGCTGGCCGTCTCGCCCTTGCGGGCGTCGCTGCCGAAGATGCCCACGTAATAGGAGCCGTCGGCCTTGGCGGGGGCCAGCTGCTCGCCGAGCTCCTTGAACTCAGCGTCGTCGAGACCGCCTTGGATGGTGGCGTTGATGCCGTTCAGGTAGAGCGCGAGCGCCGTGCCGGCACCGGCGAGAACGACGACGAGGGCCGCGGCGATGCCGAGGGCGATCTTCTTGCCGCGCGACTTCTTGCGGGCCGC
>OLQX01002708.1_pt1 | contig 11273 bp, 8 predicted proteins | sample 1672581 | NCBI WGS metagenome assembly OLQX01 (sample SAMEA3136701, study PRJEB25190) | human gut metagenome | reverse complement strand
GCCTGCTGGCCGCACGGGCAGAGTGCGTGGTGCAGATGTTCTGCGGCATCCCCACAGTATTGAAAGGAGAACTGCCCCCATGCTGATCTATCTTCTGCGCCATGGCCTGACGGCCTACAATGCGGAAAAGCGCTATCAGGGCCAGCGGGATATCCCCCTGTGCCCTGCGGGCCGCGCCCAGCTGCGGCAGGCTGACCTCCGGCCGGAAACGGTCTATATCACCCCGCTCTGCCGCACCCGGCAGACCGCGGAGGTGCTCTTCCCGGGTGCAAGGCTCGTGGAGGTGAAAGACCTGCAGGAGATGTGCTTCGGCAGCTTTGAGGGCCGCAATTTCATTGAGATGGAGCACGACCCGGACTATCTGGCCTGGGTAAACGCCAACTGCGAAAGCCCCTGCCCGGACGGCGAGACCAAGGCTGTCTTTTCGGAGCGGGTGTGCAGGGCCTTTGCCGCACTGGTAGACAGGGCCCTTGCCGATGGGGAAGAGACACTGGTCATTCTGGCCCACGGCGGCACCCAGATGGCTGCCATGGAGCGCTACGCCCTGCCCCATGCGGATTATTACCACTGGTGCGCCCCCAATGCGGGCGGTTACGTTCTGGATGCAGGAGATTGGGCGGAGCAGCGGGTGCTGCACCTGCTGAAGACTGTGCAGTACACAAAGGAGGATGCCCGATGATCGAATACGCAGTACTCGGCGGTTTTGTGCTGGACTGCCTCTTTGGCGACCCGGCCTGGCTGCCCCACCCGGTGGTGTACATGGGCAAGGCCATCTCGGCGCTGGAAAAGCGCCTGCGGGCCCGCCTGCCCAAAACGCCTCAGGGGGAACTACTGGGCGGTGCCATTGTGGCCTTCTGCCTGCCGGTGGGTACCTTTCTGCTGACGAGCCTTGTCTGCCTGGGGGCTGCCCGCATCAGCCCGTGGCTGGGGCTGGCCGTCCAGATGTTCTGGTGCGGGCAGGCACTGGCCGCAAAGGGGCTGGCGCAGGAGAGCACCAATGTTTACCGGGAACTGGTCAAGCCCGACCTGCCTGCTGCCCGCAGGGCGGTCAGCCGCATCGTGGGGCGGGACACCCAGGATCTGACGCTGGAGGGGGTGACCAGGGCCGCTGTGGAGACGGTGGCCGAAAACGCCAGCGACGGCGTGATCGCGCCCCTGCTCTATATGCTCATCGGCGGGGCACCGCTGGCCCTGACCTACAAGGCCATCAACACGATGGACAGTATGCTGGGCTACAAAAACGAAAAATACCTCTACTTTGGCCGCATCCCTGCCAAGCTGGACGATGCGGCAAATTACCTTCCCAGCCGCCTTGCCGCCCTGCTGTGGGTGGCTGCCGCGGCCTTTACCCGCAATGACGCAAAAGGGGCGTGGAAGATCTGGCGGCGGGACCGCCGCAACCACGCCAGTCCCAACAGCGCCCAGACCGAGAGCGCCTGCGCCGGTGCGCTGGGGGTGCAGCTGGCCGGGCCCGCCTATTACTTTGGCGAATACTACGCCAAGCCCACCATCGGCGATCCGCTGCGTCCCATTGAACCGGAGGATATCCTGCGTGCCAACCAGATGATGTACGTGGCAAGCGCTCTTGCACTGGCGTGGGGCGTGGCAATACGGGCTATTTTGTAACGACCTCGCCCTCTCAGTCATGCTTTGCATGACAGCTCCCCCAAAGGGGGAGCCAAGAGCTGGGATCCAGAACCATCCAGGAAAAGGAGAACGAACATGCAACTAGTACATGGCGGCGATTGGGCCGGTTACCGGGCCGAGTTCGGGCGGGATGCGCTGGATTTTTCGGCCAACGTCAGCCCGCTGGGCCTGCCGGAAGGGGTGGCCCGGGCCATCACGGCGGCATTGCCCACGGCCGACCGCTACCCCGACCCCCTGTGCCGGGAACTGCGGGCAAAGCTGGCGCTCCATGAGGGCGTGCCGGCGGAGCATATCCTCTGCGGCAATGGGGCGGCAGACCTCATCTTCCGGCTGGTCTGGGCCAAAAAGCCCCGCCGGGCGCTGGTCACTGCACCCACCTTTGCGGAGTATGCCACTGCTTTGGAGAGTGTCGGCTGCACGGTAGAACGCTTCTTTTTGCGGGAGCAGGAGGACTTTGCGGTCACGGATGCGTTCTGTGCGGCCATCCGCCCGGGGGTGGACATGGTGTTTCTCTGCCAGCCCAACAACCCCACCGGCCAGCTGACGGCCCTGCCGCTGGTGGAGCAGATCCTCCACCGCTGCGCGGCGTGCGGCACCCTGCTGGTGGTGGACGAATGCTTCCTCGATTTCCTGCCCGACCATGCCCTGCACACGGCAAAAGGTCTGCTGGGGGAGGGAGATCTGGTTATCCTGAAAGCCTTCACCAAGCTTTACGGCATGGCGGGCGTGCGGCTGGGCTATGCCCTGAGTGCCGACACAGCGCTGCTGGAACAGATGCAGGCCTGCGGCCAGCCCTGGGGTGTTTCCAGTCTGGCGCAGGCGGCAGGCCTTGCCGCGCTGGAGGAGACGGCGTATGTGGAAAAGGTCCGGGCCCTCATTGCCGAACAGCGGCCCCGCCTGACGGCTGGGCTGCGGGCGCTGGGCCTGCGGGTGCTGGACGGCAGGGCAAATTACCTGCTGTTTCAGGCCCCGGAGACGCTGGGAGAAGCCCTGCGGCAAAGGGGCGCTGTGCTGCGCAGCTGTGCGAACTACCCCGGGCTGGGCCCCGGCTGGTACCGCACCGCCGTGCGCACCAGACCTGAAAACGAACAGCTTTTGAAACTTCTTGCGGAGGTGCTGGAATGAGCAAGGCAAAGTGCATCATGGTGCAGGGAACCATGAGCGGTGCAGGCAAAAGCCTGCTGTGCGCCGCCCTCTGCCGCATTTTTGCGCAGGACGGTTACAGCGTGGCTCCCTTCAAGAGCCAGAACATGGCGCTGAACAGCTTTGTCACCCGGGATGGGCTGGAAATGGGCCGGGCACAGGTGGTGCAGGCGCAGGCCGCAGGCATCGAGCCGGATGTGCGGATGAACCCCATCCTGCTCAAGCCCAGCAGTGACGTGGGCAGTCAGGTCATCGTGAACGGCGAGGTGCGGGGCCAGATGCCCGCCGCCGCCTATTTCAAAATGAAAAGAGCGCTCATCCCGGAGATCCTCTCGGCCTACAACAGTCTGGCCGAAACCGTGGACATCATCGTCATTGAGGGGGCCGGAAGCCCGGCGGAGATCAACCTGAAGGCAGACGATATCGTCAACATGGGCCTTGCCCGGCTGGTGGATGCCCCCGTTCTGCTGGCGGGAGATATCGACCGGGGCGGTGTGTTCGCCCAGCTGTACGGCACGGTGGCGCTGCTGGAGCCGGAGGAGCGCGCCCGCATCAAGGGGCTGCTCATCAATAAATTCCGCGGCGATGTGGAGATCCTGCGCCCCGGCCTTGCTATGCTGGAAGAAAAAACGCAGCTGCCGGTGCTGGGGGTCGTGCCCTACCTGAAGGTGGACATTGAGGACGAGGATTCCCTTTCCACCCGGCTGGATGCGGGCAGAACGGTCCACCCGCTGGATGCGGCCATCCTCCGCCTGCCGCACATCTCCAACTTTACCGATTTCATGCCGCTGGAGCAGCATCCGCTGCTGGGCGTGCGGTATGTGCAGAATACCCGCCAGCTGGGCACACCGGATCTCATCATCCTGCCCGGCACCAAGAACACAGTGGATGACCTGCTCTGGCTGCGGCAGTCCGGGCTGGAAGCAGCCCTGTTGAAGCTGGCGGCCAACGGCACGCCGGTGCTGGGGGTCTGCGGCGGGTATCAGATGCTGGGCGAGACGCTGGCCGACCCCGAAGGCACGGAGAGCGGTACGGCGCAGACCGTGCGGGGGCTGGGACTGCTGCCCACCCGCACGGTCTTTACCGGCCAGAAGCACCGCACCCAGGACACTGCCGCCGTGACCGCCGCCCCCTTTGCGGGTGCGGCCCTGACCGGATATCAGATCCACACCGGCCGCACCGAGGTGCAGGGTGTGCCCTTCTGCACACTGGCAGACGGCACACCCGAGGGCTGCGTGCAGGACAATGTGTTCGGCACCTATCTGCACGGCCTGTTTGATACCGGGGAGCTTACCGAGAAGCTGGTGGCCCTGCTCTGCCAGCGCAAGGGCATTGCGCCGGACAGCGCGGCCCTCATCCCGATGGAGCAGTACCGCCAGCAGCAATTTGACCTGCTGGCCGATGGCGTGCGCGGCGCGCTGGATCTGGATGCCGTTTACGCGGCCATGGGGTTGGAGAACCCGCGGAGGAATGCACAATGATCCCACAACATCATCTGCCCGCCGACATTGAGCGGACAAGCCTTTCCATCATCACGGCAGAGCTGGAAGCGTTGGGCCTGACCCCGCCGCCCGAGACTGCCGCTGTGGTCAAGCGGGTCATCCACACCACCGCCGACTTTGACTATGCGAAAAATCTGCGCTTTACGCCGGGGGCTGTGGCAGCAGGTGTGGCCGCCCTGCGGGCAGGAACTTCCATCATCACCGATACCAACATGGCGCTTTCGGGCATTTCCAAGCCTGCCCTTGCCCGGCTGGGCGGCAGTGCCCTCTGCTACATGGCGGACCCTGAGGTGGCGCGGATCGCAGCAGAGACCGGAACCACCCGGGCAGTGGCCTCCATGCACCGCGCGGCGCAGGAGCACCCCGAGGCCATTCTTGCGGTGGGCAATGCCCCCACCGCCCTGCTGACCATTGTGGAGGAGATCGAGGCCGGGCTGCGGCCTGCCCTGGTCATCGCCGTGCCGGTGGGCTTTGTGAATGTGGTGGAAAGCAAGGAAGCGCTGTTTGCTGCCTGTGCAGCCCACGGCGTGCCTGCCATCGCGGCCATGGGCCGCAAGGGCGGAAGCACCGTGGCCGCCGCAGTCTGCAACGCCCTGGTCTACTCCGCTGCCGAGATGCTGGACCCAGCGGCAAGAGGGTGGAAATAGGGTGGAACCGGTAAAAACGCCCCTTTTTACGCTTTTGCTTGACTTTTTGGTAGAAACAAGGTATCGTTTATCTATATGACGATTGATATATGAGTTGAAGCTTTGCGTGAAAAAGGAAGCATTATGGCACAGACGATTTTAGAAGAAAAGAAAAAATCCCGGCTGATGACAGAGGGCAGCATCTGGAAGAGCATCCTGCTCTTCTCGGTGCCGCTGATCCTGGGCAACATGCTGCAGCAGCTGTACAACACCGCCGATTCCATCATCGTGGGCAACTTTGTGGGCAGCAACGCGCTGGCAGCCGTCGGCTCCAGCGGCTCGCCCATCTTCCTGCTCATCGGGTTCAGCCAGGGCATTGCCGTGGGTGCCGGTGTCGTGGTGTCCCAGTTTCTGGGAGCCAAGGACAGGGAGGGCGCGCACACCGCAGTGCACACCTCGCTGGCCCTTTCGGCCATTCTGGGTGCGATCCTGACCGTGTGCGGCATTGCCGTCAGCCGGGCCCTGCTCACCGCCATGAACACCCCCGCAGAGGTGCTGGAGGATGCCGTGCTCTATATGCGGCTCTATTTTGGCGGCGTGCTGTTCAGCGTGGTGTATAACATGGCGGCCGGTATCCTGAACGCCGCCGGCAACTCCAAGCGGAGCCTGCTTTACCTGGGTGTTGCCTCCATCACCAACATCGTCCTCGACCTTGTTCTGATTGCCGGATGCAAGATGGGCGTGGCCGGTGCGGCCATTGCCACCGATATCAGCCAGCTGGTGTCCTGTGTGCTCTCCCTGCGCTTTCTGATGCGGGTGGAGGACGATTACCGCGTGACGGCAAAGGATGTGCGCGTGCACAAAAAGATGGCGGTCCGCATCATCAAGGTGGGCCTGCCCACCGGTATCCAGAATATGGTCATCTCCCTTTCCAATGTGCTGGTGCAGGTCAGTGTCAACGGCTATGGTGCCGCTGCCATGGCAGGCTTTGCCGCCTATATGAAGGTGGATGGCTTCAACATTCTGCCTGTGCTGAGCTTCAGCATGGCGGCCACCACCTTTGTGGGCCAGAACTTTGGTGCGGGCAAGATCGACCGTGTCAAAAAGGGCACCTTTGTCACCCTGGGCATGTGCATCGTTTACACCATCCTGACCGGCATCCTGCTGCTCGTCTTCCAGGATTCCATCATGCACCTGTTCACCGGCGATGAAACGGTCATTGCCTACGGCAAGATCTGTATGCTCTATTTCTGCCCCTTCTACTGGATGCTGGGCATCCTGCAGGGCCTTGCCGGTACGGTGCGCGGCACCGGGAAGAGCGTGCCGCCCATGGTGGTGCTGCTGATCTCCCTGTGCCTGTTCCGCATCGTCTGGATCCAGTTTGCCCTGCCCCTGTTTGCAGGCATTGAGGGTGTGCTGCTGGTCTATCCGGTGTCCTGGGCTGTGGGTGCAGTATTGATGGTGCTCTACGCCTGGAAGGGCAAATGGATGCAGCTGCCGGAAGCAATTTCATAAATCGGACGCACCTGATCCCCCGGTAAGAGTGCATTTTATACAAAAAATAACGTATGAATGCGTAAAAATATTCGGGGGGGGGGGGCTAAAAAATCTGCGAAAATCAGTTGATTTCTGCCGAAAAATGCCGTATACTGAATTATAGTTTTAAATCGAACGACAAACTTCGGCAAAAGGGGCTGATGAGATGGAGTGCACACAGGCAGAGGCCTTTGAACAGTATATTCGGGATCTGCGCGTTGTGCGCTCGATCTCCCGGCCCAGCTTTCCGGAGGGAAAAGCTCCCGCTGCTGTGCTGGACGAGATCCAGACCAACGCGCTGAGATGCAACGCCCTGATGCGGCAGAATGAGGCACTGCTGGCGCAGTTTGTCTACGACCGTGACCCTGCCTCCCTGACCGAAACGGATATCCAGGGACTGAGTGCCTTTGCAGGCAGGCTGTTCAACTATGCGAACAGCGAGGATATAGGTGTGGCATTCAAGGTGCATCAGCTGCTGCTGGCAGCGGCCCGCAGCCGGGAAGACGTGCCCATGATCGTCAGGGAGCTGTACTACACGGGCATCACCCTGCATTATATGAACGTCCGGGATGAGGGAACTGGCATCAACCTGTTGGGAGATGCGATCCAGGTCTATTTTACGGAAGCTGCTGAATACATGTCACGGTATGAACAGCTGGACAGGAATACCCGGCAGTATCTCATCCGCTGTGTGGGCAACACCCGGCTGGGGATGTCCCGCGGCACCCATGCGGAAAGCTGCCGGTATCTGGAGCGGTTCAGCCGCGCAATGGACATCATCCAGTCTGCGCATTACCATGCACTGGACCCGGAGTTCCCCTGGGAAAGCTACATCTATTCCATGCACATGGATCGCATGACCCTGCTGACCCATCTGCGGCAGGAGGAGGATCCCGAGGTGGCGCGGCAGGTGCTGGAATCGGCAGAATACATCTGGACGCACCAGAAGAAGTACAAGGGTCAGGAGGCGCGCCTGCAGAACTGGCGGGTGCCCTATTTTTACGCCGCTGCCCGCTACCATGCCGGGGTGGGCAGCCTGGAAGACGTGGTCAAGATCCTTCTGGAATCGGCGGGAAGTGTGGCGCAGGATGATTATTCTGCCGAGGCCATCAACCGGAAGCTGGTTCTGGCGGCCTATCTCTCGGTCTATGCAGAACGTCTGGACGAGGCGGGAGCACAGAGGTATCGTGCAACCGTGGAGCAGGTACGCCGTTCTGCGGATCAGTATCTGGAACAGATGCCGGCCAGCCAGTATCCCCGTGTGGTAAGCTCTGCAGCCTGGGAGTTGAGCAAGATCAGTTCCAGCTCAGATGAAACGGCGAACCGCCGGATGCTGGGCAGTATCCTGGCCGGGCACAAGCCGACCTATGTCCACTCGCTGATGGTGGCAGAGCTGACCCGTGCCCTGCTGCGGCGGCAGATCGAGACAAGGCCCGAAACACTGGTGGGCCTGCTGGGCTGCAGGAGCGCGGCCGAGGTGCAAACCCGGCGGGAAGAGCTCTGCCAGACAGCCTATGAGTGCGGCCTGTACCACGACCTTGGCAAGTGTGCCGTTCTGATGTACATCGACAACAATGCCCGCCGCCTGCTGGATGAGGAATTTTTCTGCATCCAGAGCCACCCAAGGACCGGCGCTGACATTCTGAATAGAATGGGCTGCGGAAGAACGCTGGCCCTGGCGGCGCTCTATCACCACTGCTATTACAACGGCAAGGGCGGATATCCCAATGATGTACCCTCCTGCCCGCCGGAGATCAAGGGAATCGTGGATGCGCTGAGCGTGGCAGACTCGCTGGATGCCGCCACCGATAATATCGGTCGGTGCTACAACCTTGCCAAGCCCTTCCGCACGCTGCTGGAAGAGCTGCGGGCCCAGAGCGGCACCCGCTATGCGCCCAATGTGGTCGCCCTGTTCGAGGATGAGCGTTTCTGCCAACAGCTGGCAGAGAACACGGATGCCGAGCGCAAAAGGGTGTATCTGCAGGTGTATCACGCCGGAAGGGAAGAAAAATAAATATCATAAGCAAAAGGAGCCTCTTGGGCTCACATCCCCTGTCTCTACAGGGAAATAGGTGTGAGTGCCAAAAGGCTCCTTTTCTTTTGCTCTTATGATATTAGATGCAAAAAGCTTTGTCAAGCACCGGCGGCTGCATCGCTTCAGCCGGTGTACTTAGCCACTTCCAGCAGTTCCTCTGCCCGGCGGACCTGTTCCGCCGTGGGGGGAACAGCATCGGGCAGGGGATAGGAGATGCCTAGCTTCTGCCACTTGAACAGCCCCAGCGTGTGGTAGGGGAGAACCTCCACCCGCTGCACCGTTTTCAGGCTGCGGATGAAATCTGCGGTCCTGCGCAGGCCCTCCTCGTCATCGGTGAGGCCGGGCACCAGCACATGCCGGATCCAGAGCGGAACGCCCAGATCAGAGATGTGCCGTGCCATGGCCAAGATGTTGGTATTGTCCCGGCCGGTAAGCTGACGGTGCTTCTCCGGGTCGATCTCCTTGAGATCCAGGATCACCAGACTGGTGGAAGCCATCAGGGTATCGAAGGCGGCCAGGTAGGTGGGGTCATCGGGCTGGAATGGCTGACCGGCCGTGTCCAGCGCGGTGTGTACCCCCTTGACGCGCGCCAGCTGGAAGAATTTTGTCAAGAAGTCCATCTGCCGCAGCGGCTCGCCGCCGCTGACGGTGATGCCGCCCTTCTTGCCCCAGTAATTGCGATAGCGCCAGACGTGTTGGAACAGCTTCTCCGGAGACCATTCCGTGCCGCCCTCAGCGCTCCACGTTTCGGGGTTGTGGCAGTATTTGCAGCGCAGGGCACAACCCTGCAGAAAGACAACGAACCGGACACCCGGCCCGTCCACCGAGCCGAAGCTTTCCAGCGAGTGGACGAGACCGACAGGGTCACAGTGCGGCATGGCAGGTACGGGAGATCACGTCCATCTGCTGCTCGCGGGTCAGGTCGATGAACTTGACCGCATAGCCGGAGACGCGGATGGTGAAGTTGGCGTATTCTTCCTTTTCGGGGTGCTCCATGGCATCCAGCAGCTTCTCCTTGCCGAACACGTTCACGTTCAGGTGGTGTGCACCCTGATCGAAGTAGCCGTCCATCACCTGCACCAGGTTCTCCTTGCGCTCCTCCTCGCTGTGGCCCAGAGCCTCGGGGTTGATGGTCTGGGTGTTGGAGATGCCGTCCAGAGCCCAGTGGTAGGGCAGCTTGGCAACAGAGTTCAGGGAAGCCAGCAGGCCGTTCTGCTCCGCACCGTAGCTGGGGTTTGCACCGGGTGCAAAGGGGGTAAAGGCGGCACGGCCATCGGGCAGAGCACCGGTGTACTTGCCGTACACCACGTTGGAGGTGATGGTCAGGATGGAGGTGGTAGCCTCGGAGTTGCGGTAGGTGTGGCGCTTCTTGATCATCTCCAGGAAGGTGCGCAGCAGCCACACGCCGATCTCGTCGGCGCGGTCATCATCGTTGCCGTACTTGGGGAAGTCGCCCTCGGTCTCAAAGCCGGTGGCAAGGCCGCTCTCGTCACGCACTACCTTGACCTTGGCGTACTTGATGGCGCTCAGGGAGTCGATGACGTGGGAGAAGCCTGCAATGCCGGTGGCAAAGGTGCGGCGCACGTCGGTGTCGATGAGGGCCATCTCGGCTTCCTCATAGTAGTATTTGTCGTGCATATACTGGATCAGGTTCAGCACGTTGACGTACAGGCCGGCCAGCCAGTCCAGCATCTTGACGTACTTGGGCAGTACTTCGTCGTAGTTCAGGTACTCGCCGGTGATGGGCGCATAGTTGGGGCCGCACTGCTCGTGGCTCTTCTCGTCCACGCCGCCGTTGATGGCGTACAGCAGGCACTTGGCCAGGTTGGCGCGGGCACCGAAGAACTGCATCTCCTTGCCGGTCTGGGTGGCAGACACGCAGCAGCAGATGGAGTAATCATCGCCCCACACGGGCTTCATCACGTCGTCGTTCTCGTACTGGACAGAGCTGGTATCGATGGACACCTTGGCGGCATATTTCTTGAAGCTCTCCGGCAGGGCGGAGGAGTACAGAACGGTCAGGTTCGGCTCCGGTGCGGGGCCCATGTTTTCCAGCGTGTGCAGGAAGCGGTAGCAGTTCTTGGTGACCATGCTGCGGCCATCCATGCCGATGCCGCCCACTTCCAGCGTTGCCCACACGGGGTCGCCGGAGAACAGCTGGTTGTAGCTGGGGATGCGGGCAAACTTGACCATGCGGAACTTCATGACCATGTGGTCGATCAGCTCCTGAGCCTGGGTCTCGGTCAGGATGCCGTTGTCCAGATCGCGCTGGATATAGATATCCAGGAAGGTGGAGATGCGGCCCACGCTCATGGCAGCGCCGTTCTGGGTCTTGATGGCGGCAAGATACCCGAAATACAGCCACTGGCAGGCCTCCTTGGCGTTCTTTGCAGGCTGAGAGATATCATAGCCGTAGGCCTCGGCCATCTTCTTCATGCCCTTCAGGGCGCTGATCTGGCGTGCGATCTCCTCGCGCAGGCGGATGACGTCATCGGTCATGGTGCCGTCGCCGCAGTTGGCAAAGTCCTCCTGCTTGAACTTGATCAGCGCATCGATGCCGTACAGGGCCACGCGGCGGTAGTCGCCCACGATGCGGCCGCGGCCGTAGGTGTCCGGCAGGCCGGTGATGATATGGGTGTGGCGGGCCGCCTTCATCTCAGGGGTGTAGGCATCAAACACAGCCTGATTGTGGGTGCGGGTGTAGTCGGTAAAGATCTTGTGCAGCTCGGCGCTGGGCTGGTAGCCGTAGGTGGTGCAGGCCTGCTCTGCCATCTTGATGCCGCC
>OLQX01002700.1_pt1 | contig 11295 bp, 8 predicted proteins | sample 1672581 | NCBI WGS metagenome assembly OLQX01 (sample SAMEA3136701, study PRJEB25190) | human gut metagenome | reverse complement strand
CAGCAACTACACCAATGCGCGCTATCATTCCTACAAAAACGTTAGCTGAAGTATCTCGTTTGTTACCAACAGATAATCCAGCCATGATCAACATTATTTGGAACCGCACTCAAATCGTGTTTAACTTTGAATCTATTTATATTATTTCTCGCTTGATTGAAGGCACATATCCTGAATATGAAAAGGTAATTCCTTCTCAATTCGATTCTAGCGCTGTAATCGATCGCCGTGAATTTGCTGGTGCTGTTGATCGCGTATCCTTATTGGCTAAAGACATCAGTTATAATGTAATTCGTTATGATTGGTCTGAAAGCAATGTCACATTGTCTACTCAAAATACTGAAATCGGTATGGCAAAAGAAGACATAGCTGTTGAATTTAAAGGTACACCTTTCACAATCTCCTTCAATGGTCGCTACATCTCTGACATCTTGCGTCACAGCACAGGCGATAATATTCACTTGTTCTTAAAACAAAATGGTCCTGTTGTCATTCGCCAAGACAATAATCCGAACTATACATACGTAGTAACACCAGTTCGCACAAATGCTTGACCTTTATCACTTTAGGAGAACGTTATGAAAGAGCAACAGCAGGTACCCATTCATACGGAGTACATTCAAATTGATCAGTTGTTGAAGTTAGAAGGTATCATTGAAACAGGTGGTCAAATAAAATCTTTCATCGATGAAGGCATCCTTACCTTGAATGGTCAGGTCGTAACGGAAAAACGCAAGAAATGCCGCGTTGGTGATGTGATTTCTTGTGAAGGTCTCGATGTAGACCTCGTGATTACACAAGAGGAGGCATAATCGGTGAGAATTGACTCACTGCAGTTATTTCAGTTTCGTAATTATAAGGATGTACAGATACAGTTTAATCCTGAGATTATTGTTCTATATGGCACTAATGGGGCTGGTAAGACGAATATCCTCGAATCGATTTATGTTGGTACGATTGGTAAAAGCCATCGTACTAACGATACTTCGGATATGCTCATGTTTAATGCCGAAGAAGCAGGCATAGTTGTAAAATTCGAGAAAAAAGATACGCCTCAAAAGGTAAATATTAAATTATTCCGCCAAGGGGCTAAGGATATTCGTTTAAATGACACAAAAATATCTCAAAAAGAACTGATTGGTACATTAAATACAGTTATCTTCTGTCCTGAAGATTTACAGCTCATCAAGGGAACTCCGTCTGGTCGTAGGCGATTCCTCGATATGGAAATATCTCAGACTAGTGCTACTTACTATCATCAATTGATGCAGTATAATCGGCTGTTACAGCAACGAAATGCAGTCCTAAAAGAATATAGAGGAAAGAATATTATTCCTATTGAAGAATGGGATTTGCAGCTAGCAGATATGGCGAGCTTTATTGTAAAGAAACGATTAGAAAGCCTAAAGAAAATCAATTTGCTCATCGATTTGATGAATCGTAAATTGACAGGTGGCCTTGAGAATTTAACCATTGGTTATGAACAGCCGTATATGGACAATGGTTCATTGGAATATACAAAGGAAGGCTTTTACGAACGTATAAAAGCAGCGTTGCCGCAGGATCGTCATCGTTTAAGCACTAGTGTGGGTCCTCATCGCGATGATTTACGATTCTTTTCCGATGCGATGGATTTAAAGAAATTTGGATCGCAAGGGCAGCAACGAACCGCTGTATTGTCCTTAAAGTTGAGTGAGCTTGAGTTTATCAAGTCAGAGGTAGGAGAATATCCAGTACTTCTCTTGGATGATGTATTGAGCGAACTTGATGAGTCGAGACGAGCGAATTTATTGCAGTTTATTCATAAACGAATTCAAACATTTATTACCACTACAGATATTCACGATTTTAAAGATTTGAAATCCGTTCAATTTATTTCTTGTGAAGGGGGACAGGTTCAGTATGGACAGCCTTGATCTTTGTTTACCAAAGGCCTTAGCAGAACTGAATTTACTGGAACAATATAAATTAAATACCCTCGTTCACAAGTGGCGTAATGTAGTAGGTGATGTCATCGCCGATCATACAAAAATTGTGTCCATCAAGCCTCCAGACATGGTTATCAGTGCAGATAATTCCATGTGGATGCAGGAATTACAGATGCAAAAACGACGTATCATCGAGGCTATCAACAAGTATTACCGCCAAGAAGTAATCACCGATATTCGATTCATCATGAAACGTCAGAGCTATGTGAAAGTAGAAATTAATACGTCTCTCACGATTCCTGATGAACAGATTATTACAAAACGTATTAATTTTGCTAATATCGTGCTTTCAAAAGAAGATGTAGATGCCATCGATAAATCCTTAGAACAAACGGATAACGAAGAATTACGAGCTGCTTTCAGAAAAGTACAAATTACGGCTCGAAAGCGTGAAATATATTTAGAGCAGCATGGGTATCATCGTTGTAAGCGATGTGGCATGCACATGAAATCTAAAAAAGAAATCTGTCCGACTTGTGAATATGAATTGCATCGAAAACATATTAAGGACATTAAGTCTGTTATTAGAAAGTATCCGTACTTTAAATACAGCGACTGTCAGCAATTTATACAGTGTAGTTTTTCAGACTTTGCAGAAGCGATGCGGGAATCCATATACTTTTACCTTGATAAGATTTATAAAGGATCTATCAATCGCCGTCATATGTTTATGGTGGCTATGCTTATCACCCACAAAAAGCCTGATGAGTTGACGGATCAGCACGTTATTAATTTGTGTAATAAATATCGGTCTAAGTTCCTTGCTGAAGAGGAACAGCGCAAAATCGATGCCCTTAATGGGACATTAGAAAAGTAGAGGGGGCATTCTTATGTACGTTCATATTGGAGATACCATTTCCGTGCCCATAGAGTCCATCATTACGATGGTGCATGCCAAGGGCGGAAAGTCCCATAAAAGTCCTATTCATCACTATGAAATGCTAGAATATATCGCCATGGTGCCAGAGGAGCAAATCAAGACATATGTGGTCACTGATGCTTGTGTGTATGGATCTGGTATCAGTATTAAGACTTTAATGAGACGGATTGACGAGTTTTATAGTATAATAAAAAGATAAAGTTTAATCCTGTACATGTTTTGTTACTTTATTTCAATCAAGTGCAGTATGATAGATTGTTAGGAGGAGTTTGTTTCATGCCTGAACAAAATTATGGCGCTCAGAATATTCAGGTTCTTGAGGGTCTAGACGCGGTGCGTAAACGCCCAGGGATGTATATTGGTAGTACATCTGCGCGCGGTTTGCATCACCTCGTATACGAAGTTGTAGATAACTCTGTAGACGAAGCGCTTGCTGGTTACGCTACACATATCGAAGTATCCATCAATCCAGATAACAGTGTTACTGTTGTCGATGATGGTCGTGGTATTCCAACAGGGATGCATGAATCTGGTATGTCTGCGGTAGAGCTAGTATTAACGAAATTGCATGCAGGTGGTAAATTCGGCGGTGGTGGCTACAAGGTATCTGGTGGTCTTCATGGCGTAGGTATTTCCGTAGTTAATGCGTTGAGTGAATGGACTAAGGTTCAAGTATCTCAAAATGGCATTGTTCAAGAGATTTCCTTTGCTCGTGGTCATAAAACTTCCGAGTTGCACGAAATCGGCAAGGCTTCAGGAACTGGTACTACAGTTATTTTCAAGCCAGATGCAGAAATCTTTGAAACTACCGTATTCAGCTTTGATACATTGAAAATGCGTTTACAAGAATTGGCATTTCTTAACAAAGGCCTTCGTATTACATTGAGCGATTTGCGCCTAGAGGAACCTCGTGTTGAAAGTTTCCACTATGAAGGTGGTTTGGTTTCTTTCATTACCTTCTTGAATGAAAATAAAGAAGCAATTAATCCAACTGTTATCAACATTGAAAATACAAAAGATGACGTTGTGGTAGATGTGGCATTGCAATATAACGATAGCTATAGCGAAAATTTGTTGTCCTTCGTAAATAACATCAATACGATTGACGGTGGTACACATCTATCTGGTTTCCGTGCTGCTTTGACTCGTACACTCAATGATTATGGCCGTAAATCTGGTTTGATCAAGGAAAGTGAGTCCAATCTTTCTGGTGAAGACGTACGTGAAGGTTTGACAGCTGTCGTATCTGTAAAAGTTTTGGAACCTCAATTTGAAGGCCAAACAAAAACTAAACTTGGCAATAGTGAAGTTAAAGGTATTACAGATGTTATCGTTACAGAAGGTCTTAAAACATTCTTTGAAGAACATCCTCAAGATGCGAAGAAAATCATCGAAAAAGCAACGATGGCAAGCCGTGCTCGAGAGGCCGCTCGTAAAGCCCGTGACTTAACACGCCGTAAAAATGCGTTGGAAGTATCTAGCCTTCCTGGTAAATTGGCGGACTGCTCCGAAAAAGATACATCTATGACTGAAATTTATCTTGTGGAAGGTGATTCTGCGGGCGGTTCTGCAAAACAAGGTCGCGATCGTCGTTACCAAGCAATTTTGCCATTACGTGGTAAAATTCTTAACGTAGAAAAAGCACGTCTCGATAAGATTTTGGCTAATAACGAAATTCGCTCCATGATTACCGCTTTTGGTACAGGTATTGGCGATGAATTCGATATTACAAAATCCCGTTATAACAAGATTATCATCATGACAGATGCGGACGTTGACGGCGCTCACATCCGTACATTGTTGTTAACATTCTTCTACCGCTATATGAAACCATTGGTAGAGGAAGGTCATATCTATATTGCTCAACCACCTTTGTATCAAATCAAGAAGGGTAAATCTCATTGGTATGTATACTCTGATGCAGAGTTGACTGCTAAACTTGATGAAGTAGGCCGCGATGGTACTACAATCCAACGTTACAAAGGTTTAGGTGAAATGAATCCTGAACAATTATGGGAAACTACAATGAACCCTGAAAACCGTACGATTTTACAAGTTAGCTTAGAAGATTCTATCGAAGCCGACAAAATCTTTACGGTCCTCATGGGTGATAAGGTAGAGCCTCGTCGTAAATTTATTGAAGATAACGCAAAATACGTGCGTAATCTAGATTTGTAAGAGGTGACCCATGTCTGAAAATCATAATAGTAACGTAGAGTTTACGTCTAACAAAGATCAACACCTAAAACGTTCCCTAAAGGCGCGTCATATGAATATGATCGCTTTGGGTGGTGCTATCGGTACAGGTTTATTCGTTGCTGGTGGTGAAGTCGTAAGTACAGCTGGCCCTGGTGGTGCTCTTGTAGCTTACGGCCTCATTGGTATCATGGTTTATTTCCTTATGACATCTCTTGGGGAAATGGCCACATATTTACCAATTCCAGGTTCCTTCGGGACTTATGCAAAACGTTATGTAGATCCTGCCTTTGGGTTTGCCTTAGGTTGGAACTACTGGTTTAACTGGGCTATTACCTTGGCTGCTGAAGTATTAGCAGGGGCGCTCATCATGAAATATTGGTTCCCTGATGTGTCTGCCATCGTATGGTCTGCTCTGTTTTTGCTCATTTTATTCGGTTTGAACTATTTATCTACTCGTTCCTTTGGTGAAAGTGAATATGTGTTCTCTAGCATCAAGGTGATTACGGTATTCGTATTCCTATTCTGTGGCTTTATGCTCATCTTTGGTATCGGTAGTACATCTCCAGGATTTGCAAACTGGACCGTAGGAGAGGCTCCATTTGTAGGTGGCTGGGAATCTATTCTCGCTATCTTTATGGTGGCAGGATTCTCCTTCCAAGGTACTGAACTTATCGGCGTAGCCGCTGGTGAAGCGGAAGACCCTGAAAAGAATGTGCCAAAAGCGATTAATACAATCTTCTGGCGTATTTTATTGTTCTATATCGGTGCTTTCACGGTTATCGGTTTCTTGATTCCGTACACAGATCCAAATTTGTTGAACTCTAGTGTAGAGAACGTATCTATTTCTCCATTTACACTCGTATTTGACCGCTTTGGTTTTGCCTTTGCTGCTAGCTTTATCAATGCTATTATCTTAACAGCTGTATTGAGTGCTGGTAACTCTGGTTTGTACTCTTCTACGCGTATGCTGTATGCACTCGCTAAGGAAGGTCAAGCACCTCAAATTTTTGCTAAGTTAAATAAACGCGGCGTTCCAGTGCCTGCGTTAATCTTAACGACAGCAATCGGTTTATTTGCATTCCTTACAAGCTTTATTGGCGAAGGTACAGCCTATACATGGATTGTTAATATCTCTGGTTTATGCGGTTTCATCGCATGGGTTGGTATCGCCGTGTCTCACTATCGTTTCCGCCGTGCTTTCATCGCACAAGGCAGAGATCTTAGTGAATTGCCATACAAAGCGTGGTTATTCCCAGTGGGACCAATCTTGGCGTTCATTCTTTGCGTCATCATTATCTGTGGTCAAAACTACTCCGCTTTCACAGGCGATACAATCGACTGGTACGGCGTATCCGTTGCGTACATTGGCTTGCCAATCTTCTTCGCAGTTTACCTTGGTTACAAATACATCAACAAAACTAAAGTTGTGCCGTTGAAAGAAGTTAACCTTGATCGTGACTTCGATAGATAACATATAAAATATATTGTGGTCAATTAGAAAGGATACAATTATGATTATTACTACAACTATGCATATTGAAAACAAACCTGTACAAGAGTACAAAGGTATTGTATTTGGTGAAGTCGTAGAAGGCCGTAACTTTGTGAAAGATTTCATGTCTGGCATTCGCGATATCGTTGGTGGTCGTAGTGGCAGCTATGAAGATTCTTTGATGAATGCGCGCAAAGCAGCTCTCGACGAAATGTCTCAACGAGCTTCTAAATTGGGTGCTAATGCTATTATTGGCGTATCCTTCCAATACAGCACAGTAGGTGCACAAAATGGCATGCTTATGATTACATGCAATGGTACAGCTGTAGTAGTTTAATAAATAATAGACTAAGTCAGATATAATTATTAATATAATCCTAAGGGAAATAAGTAAATTGTAATGTATTATTGTAACTAAAAAACAGCAGGGGAAAGCCCTGCTGTTTTTTTATATGATATTTATTAAAAAACCCCCTATAAAAAGTATTAGAAACTTTTATAGGGGGTTTTTTGTATTGTGTTTTATCTTATCTTGTCTTATGGTATCCTATTTTACCTTATACCAGCTTGCATACATGACAGGTAATACGATGAGTGTTAGAATAGTTGCCACTAGTAGGCCTCCGCTAAAGGCGATAGCCAATGGGCTCCAGAATACAGATCCCATAAGAGGAATCATTCCTAAAATCGCTGCGATAGCGGTGAGCATGATAGGGCGGAAACGAAGTGTAGCGGAGTTGATAATCGCTTCACGAGGTTCTTGTCCTTCTGCCTTGTGAATTTCGATTTGGTCTAACAAGATAATAGAGTTACGAATGATCATACCTGAAAGGGCGATGATCCCTAGAATAGCCATAAAGCCTAACGGCGTTCTCGTAATATTGAGTGCTAATACAACACCGATTAGTCCCAATGGAGCAGTGAGTAGAGCCATTACCATGAGGGCGATACGCTTTAATTGGAACATGAGGATTGTCATGATTACAAACAGCATAATCGGCATTGGTGTTAATAGCTTTTGAACGGCTGTTTCGCTCTTTTCAGCGGCGCCGTCTAGATCAATAGAATAGCCTGTAGGCAAGGAATCGCGAATGTCTTGTAAGGATTTGTAAACCTCTTTCGTTTTCGCATTACCCAATACACCTGCTTTTACATTGGCATGCACACTAATAGTTGGCATCATGTTGCGATGCCAGATAATACCATCCTCTTGTGTCATGGTAATGGTTGCAATTTGGCTTAGTGGTACATAGGAGCCATTTCCTGTTTGAATTGGCAAGGATGAAAGAGCACTTAAGTTATGTTGCTCATTGTCACCTAAACGGAAGGTAACAGGAATGGTTTGGTTCCCTTCATAGTATTCACCAGATTTAGTACCAGACAATAGACTTTGCAAGTGCAAGGATACAGCATAGCTATCGATGCCGAGTAAACGTGCCTTGTTTGGATCAATGTGAATATTGGCTACAGGCTCTGTATCTGGCCAGTCAAAGGCGATATTTTGTAAGTCTTTATCGTCTTGCATTTTAGCTTTTACTTGATTCGCAATTTCTTTTACCACCTTTTGATCAGGGCCAGCAACGCGAAGCATGACTGGAAATTTGGATGGTGGACCGATTTGTAAGAATTGCGTGTTTACAAGGGCCGATGGGAATTGCTCGTTTAAATACGGAGTCAATTCAGCATAGAGTTTATCGCGATCCTCTAAGGATTTTGTGACGATTACATATTGCAAGAAGTTGTTCCGTTGCAATTCAGGTTCCAAGGTGAGGACGAAACGTGGAGAACCTTGTCCGATGTAGGAGGTGAAGGTTGCAATGCGTTCGTCGTCTTTTAAATGTTTATCGATGAGTTTTGCTTGGTTAGCAGTATACTCGATAGACGAGCTTTGAGGAAATTGCATGGATACAATGATTTCATTACGCGTTGATGATGGGAAAAATTCCTGTTTGATCAATGGTAGTGAAAGCAAGGATAAAACGAAAGCACCTAGGGTGGCTAGTAAGACTACCTTATGATGTCCTAGAGCCCAATGTAATAGTTTTTCAAACTTATCATAGAAGGTCACATTGAGCTTGTGCATGATACGGTCTCGTTTAGTCCATTCCGATTCTGGCTTTGGAGCCTTGTTTTCGATGATTTTATAACCCAATACAGGGCTGACGAGAACAGAGGCGAACCAAGATAGGATGAGAGCCATAAATACAACGATGGATAGAGATTTTGTAAACTCTGCTACCATACCTTGTGCTAATGCTAATGGCAAGAAGCCTGCACAGGTAATGAGCGTACCCGATAGCATTGGAAATGCTGTAGATTGGTAAGCAAAGGTAGCCGATTTAAAGTGACCCCATCCTTCTTCGAGCTTAACACTCATCATTTCTACAACGATGATGGCATCGTCTACGAGGAGGCCTAAAGCTAAAATTAAGGCACCTAAACTAACCTTATGTAGATAGATGCCGCTTTCATACATCAAGATGAACGTCGTAGACACAACGACTGGAATGGTGAGGGCTACAACGATACCTGTTCGTAAGCCGAGAGATGCAAAGCTTACGAGCAATACGATGGCGATGGCTTCAAATAAGGATTGAGAGAAATCGCCGATGGATTCCTTAACGATATGGGGCTGATTCGATACTTGATTTAGTTCGAGGCCGGCAGGAATCGTTTTATTCAATTCTGCTAGCTTTTTATCGATGGCTTTACCAAATTCTATATTATTTCCACCTGCATCCATGGAGATAGCAATACCTATAGCCGGCTTGCCTTTGTAATAAAACTGTGGATCGCTAGGGTCTTGGTAGGTCATGGTTACATCAGCCATGTCACCGAGGCGCAAGGTTTGGTTATTGATACGGATTGGCATATCCCGCACCGCTTGAGGGCTATCGAACAGACCGTTGACGCGGAGATATACATTGTTTGTATCTGTTGTAATCACACCAGCCGGAACCATCATACTTTGCTGTTTAAGCGCTGTTAACAGCTGTTGTGTACTGACTTTATAGGATGCTAGTTTATCCTTGTTTATGGTTACATTGAGGGTTTGTTGTTGCACCCCAATGAGGCTGATTTTCTTAACATTAGGCACAGATAAAAGTTGACGTTTTAGGTCTTCTGCTTGTTGTCGTTTTTCTTCGTACGAATACTCATCACCACTGATGGCATAGATAATGCCATATACATCGTCGAACCTGTCGTTAATGGTCGGTCCTTGAACGCCTGCAGGCAATGATTTCCATTCGTCGTTAATCATATTCCGCGCTTCTTCCCAAGCGGGACGAATCTTATCGGATGGCAAATCCTCTCTTAAATTGATATAAATAACGGATTTGCTGCCATCTGTAAAAGATTTTGTATAATCTACACCAGGAAGGTCGCGTAGTTTTTCTTCGAGTTTGTCCGTTACCTGATCCGACATTTCTTGTGGAGAAGCCCCCGGCCAAGCAACACCGACCACCATGGTGCGCATCGTAAAATCAGGATCTTCCATGCGTCCCATATGGGTGAACGAGAAGATACCGAAGGTGAGGAGTACAGCCATGAAGTAGTAGGTAATGGACTTGTGTTTAAGAGCCCATTCGGCTAAGTTAAATTGTTTCATTGACTAACCGCCGTCCCTTCTTGTAATTGTTGGGTGCCTGCGGTGATGACAATGTCGCCTTTAGCTAAACCAGATGTGACGATGACGGAGTTCTTACCGAATTCACCAGTCTTGATAGGCACGAGATGAGCCTTCTTATCGCGGATGATATAGACCGCATTATTGCCGTTAGAGTCTTTCACAAGAGCCGTTAACGGAATAGAAATATTGGTACTATCTGTGGTAGATAGATTAGCATTGACCGTCATGCCTAGTTGTACCTCTTTAGGCGCATTTTGCAAGGTGATTTTTACGGTATACGTTCTCGCTACAGGGTCAGGAACTGGTGAAATTTCACGTACAACGCCTTGTACTGTTACATCTGGTAAGGCCCAGAAGGTAATAGTAGCAGGGCTTCCTACATGAATTTTACTCAACTCTTGTTCAGGAAGGGCAATGACTGCTTCTGGATCGTGACCAGCCGCTAAGGTACCAACGCTTTGACCCGCTGCTACGACTTGTCCTGCTTCAATATTGAAAGCTGTAATAATACCTGTATCAGGAGCCGTTAAATTAGTATAGCTATTTTGATTACTACTCAAATTAAGGTTTGCTTGTGCTTGTTGTAATTGAGCAGATGTGGCATTCAATTGGTTTTCAGCTTGGTCTAATTGCAATTTACTAATCGCTTGTTGTGCATAAAGCTCGCGGTATCGTTTAGCATTGGTTTCTGCCAATTCGTAGGCCGATTGAGCAGCTTTTACAGCACCTTCAGCATTTTGCACTTGAGCTGATGTGTCTGAACCATTGACTTGAGCAATCACTTGGCCTGCTTGCACTACATCACCAACATTTACAAATTTGTTGATGACACGCCCTCCAATTTGAAAGGCTAAGTTTGTTTCTGTTTTATTATGAATGGTGCCTGCATAGCCAGCATCAGTAGTTCCAGACTCTTCACCTATAGTGATGGTACGCACCTTGAGACTTGTATCTTCAGGGGGCTTTTCTGATCCACAACCACTTATGATGGCGGTCCCTATTAATAGGGCTCCTATGGTTGCTATGATTCGTTGATTCATAGAATCTCTCCTTTTACTACCACATATAAGTCCTATGAAATACACTATACAAAATGATCATAGGA
>OLQX01002698.1_pt1 | contig 11308 bp, 10 predicted proteins | sample 1672581 | NCBI WGS metagenome assembly OLQX01 (sample SAMEA3136701, study PRJEB25190) | human gut metagenome | reverse complement strand
CTCTTGAAATACTGGTGCTGCGGTTTGTGGCAGGTTATATTTTCCTGTGGATCATCCGCCCGGTTCCTTTGAAAGTGGGGAGTCTGAAACAGGAGGGGATCATGATCGCGGCCGGTATTACGGGGATTGGTATTTATTATCTTATGGAAAATATTGCCCTGACTCTGACACAGGCATCAAATATCAGTGTCATTGTATCGATCGCCCCAATTTTTACCGGTATTCTGGCCCACTTTTTCCTGGAAGGGGAGAAAATGAAGAAGAGTATCGTTCTGGGATTTGTGTGTGCAATGGCAGGCATCTGTCTGATCACATTCCAGAAAGGGGAGACAGTAGAGTTAAATCCACTGGGAGATTTCCTTGGTGTGGCAGCGGCAGCCATCTGGGGTGTATATTCCATCTGTTCCAGAAAAATAGCCGGTTTTGGATATGATACCATAATTACCACACGGAGAACTTTTTTCTATGGTATTTTGTTCATGCTGTGTGCCCTTCCTTTTATGGATTTCCATCTTTCCCTTTCCGCATTATTAAAGCCGGTAAATCTGGGAAATATCATTTATCTGGGGGTAGGCGCCTCTGCAATCTGCTTTGTCACCTGGAATTATGCAGTAAAGTCCTTAGGTGCTACCAGAGCCAGCGTATATATTTACGGGATCCCGGTTGTAACGATTTTAATGTCGATCCCTCTTCTCCATGAAGTGATCACCTTTCAGGCAATGGCAGGAACGGTCCTGACCCTTGTAGGCCTTCTGATCTCCGAGTGGCCATTTTCTCCTAAAAAATAAGAAATGTGATGAACTTCCGGCAGGATGATCTGCATATATATGACATAAAGGGAAAAACAAGGGGTGCCGAAGGCGGCATTTGTTTCCCCGGTGCCAATATTTTCTTTTTAACTGGAAGGACACCATGAAATCATGGAGCAGAAATGTAAAAAAATGGATATTATTTCTGAAGATAACAGGCATCCTGGTGATCCTATGTATGATTGCAGGAGCCTGTATTTTGTATGCAGCAGAAAACCACATACAGTTATTAAAAAACAACCTTTCAAATGAAGTCTGGGAGTCAGGCTGTGAATGGGTCTGGCAGCAGATATTTCCCTTAAGCATGGATCTTACAGGAAAACATTCAAATCAGACATTACAGACACAGAAAAAATGGTCATCCATAAACACCATGGATCCGGCCTATGACCAGTATGAAAAAGCAAGGGAATTTTACCGCACCCATGAATATCTGGCCTGGATCGGGGAAGATGAGTCAGATGAGGAAACAATCCGGTCAGCCAGCGAAGAAGCATTGGATCAGTCTGAAAATGCCAATTCGCCTGCAAACACGGACAGCGCTTCTGCTAAAATTTCGGATCAGCCCATGATCTATCCCATGCAGCAGTTGATGGATTATGATTTTTTAATGAAACACTTCTATAATGTACATACTTCTACTACAGCAGACAGAGAACTGATGAATGCTAATAACCTGTTGTCAAAGGATCTTACCCTGGAAAAGGAAGATGCGCCTCAGATCCTGATCTATCACACCCATTCCCAGGAAAGTTACAAAAACAGTAAAAAAGATGAAAATGTGGTTGCAGTGGGACAGAAACTGACGGATCTTCTTACAGAAAAAGGCTGGAATGTTTACCATGACACAACGGTATATGATCTGGCAGTGGGCAAGCTGGACCGCAGCCGTGCGTACACTTATGCACTGGAAGGAATTAATGAGATCCTGGCCCGGTACCCATCGATCCAGGTAGTGCTTGATATCCATCGGGACGGTGTAGGGGAGGATGTATACCTGAAAACAGAGATAGGCGGTCAGCCAAGTGCCAGGATCATGTTTTTTAATGGTCTGAGCCAGACGCCGGAAGGACCCATTTCATATCTGGCAAATCCTTTTCGGGAAGATAATCTGGCATTTAGCCTGAAACTGCAGTTAAAAGCAGAGGAGTATTATCCTGGTTTTACCAGAAAGATCTATTTAAAAGGACTGCGTTATAACCAGCACCTGCGGGCAAGATCAGCACTGGTGGAGGTGGGAGCCCAGACCAATACCTTTGAGGAGGCCTGCAATGCGATGATGCCCCTGGCAGAACTTTTGGATATGGTGTTGCAAGGAAAATGAAAACATAGTAAAATAGTTACGATATTCTATAGATTGAGATACCAGGGGCAAAAGGTCGGAAATCCGACGCAAGCTTGCTTGCAGGAGGATTTTTGAACTTGGGACCCGCCAAAACATGAGTAAGAAGCCATTTTTTGAAGAAAAATGAGCGGATTACGAATGTTTTTAGAATTGCGAGAGTGCAAAGCGCGTAGCAATTCGGTATCAGAGGGGTCAAAATACCTTTTGACCCCAACATCTAAATTGAAAGAAAGAGGATAAAGAATGGCAGTAATTGACCAGAGTAAAATACGAAATTTTTGTATCATTGCTCATATAGATCACGGTAAATCCACACTGGCAGACCGTATCATTGAGAAAACAGGACTTCTTACCAGCCGTGAGATGCAGGAACAGGTCCTTGACAATATGGACCTGGAGCGTGAACGTGGAATTACCATTAAATCCCAGGCTGTGCGTACTGTATACAGGGCAAAAGATGGAAATGAATACATTTTTAACCTGATCGACACACCTGGACATGTGGATTTTAATTATGAGGTGTCACGAAGCCTGGCAGCCTGTGACGGTGCTGTGCTGGTAGTAGATGCTTCCCAGGGAATTGAGGCCCAGACTCTGGCCAATGTATATCTGGCATTGGATCATGATCTGGATGTATTCCCGGTTATCAACAAGATTGACCTTCCAAGTGCTGATCCGGACCGTGTGGCAGCTGAGATCGAAGATGTGATCGGCCTGGAGGCACATGATGCCCCGAAGATCTCCGCAAAGACCGGACTGAACGTGGAAGAGGTATTAGAGGCGATCGTTCACAAAATTCCGGCGCCAAAGGGAGATCCAAAAGCGCCTTTACAGGCACTGATCTTTGACTCTGTTTACGACTCCTACAAGGGTGTTATCATCTTCTGCCGTGTTATGGAAGGAACGGTAAAGAAGGGCACACCGATCCGTATGATGGCAACAGGAGCAGAGGAAGAGGTTGTAGAAGTTGGCTATTTCGGAGCTGGTCAGTTTATCCCATGTGACGAGCTGGCAGCTGGTATGGTTGGCTATATTACAGCCAGCATTAAAAATGTCCGTGATACCCGTGTAGGTGATACAGTAACAGACAGCAGCAATCCATGTGCAGCGCCTCTGCCAGGTTACAAGAAAGTTACACCTATGGTTTACTGCGGACTGTATCCTGCAGACGGTGCAAAATACAATGATCTGCGTGATGCATTGGAAAAGCTGCAGTTAAATGACGCATCCCTGTTCTACGAGCCTGAGACCTCTGTTGCCTTAGGCTTTGGTTTCCGCTGCGGATTTTTAGGACTGCTGCATTTAGAGATCATCCAGGAACGTCTGGAACGTGAATACAACCTGGACCTTGTAACAACAGCACCAGGCGTTGTATACCGTGTACACAAGACCACAGGAGAGATGATCGAACTGACCAACCCGTCTAACCTTCCGGATCCGACTGAGATCGAGTACATGGAAGAGCCGATCGTCAGCGCAGAGATCATGGTAACTACCGAATATGTAGGTGCCATTATGACACTGTGCCAGGAGCGCCGCGGCGTATATCTGGGAATGGAATACATTGAGACTACCAGAGCCTTATTAAAATATGAACTTCCGTTAAATGAAATCATTTACGATTTCTTTGACGCTTTAAAATCACGTTCCAGAGGCTATGCTTCTTTTGACTATGAGTTAAAGGGCTATGAGCGTTCCGAACTGGTAAAACTGGATATCCTTGTAAACAGGGAAGAAGTGGATGCCCTTTCCTTTATCGTACATGCAGACTCTGCTTATGAAAAGGGCAGGAGAATGTGCGAAAAGTTAAAGGATGAGATCCCGAGACACCTGTTTGAGGTACCGATCCAGGCGGCAATCGGCGGAAAGATCATTGCCAGGGAGACGGTTAAGGCAGTGCGCAAGGACGTACTTGCAAAATGTTACGGCGGTGATATTTCACGTAAGAGAAAGCTGTTAGAGAAGCAGAAGGAAGGAAAGAAGCGCATGCGTCAGATAGGCAATGTGGAGATCCCGCAGAAGGCCTTTATGAGCGTGCTGAAGCTGGATGAAGAGTAGAACCAATGATGCTTCTTGTTTTTGTGAATAGGGAAACAAGAAGAGAACATGGCTGAACCAGCTTGAAAAAGATTAATGATGATAACAAACATGAAAAAAAAGCCCATTGAACTGTATATCCATATTCCCTTTTGCGTGAAAAAATGTGATTACTGCGATTTCCTTTCATTTCGTGCCCTGTCTTCGGTCCATGAGGCTTATGTACAGCAGCTGATCCGTGAGATCAGGGCCCAGAGCTGTTATTGTACGGACTGCCAGGTAGTAAGCGTATTTATCGGCGGAGGAACCCCCTCCCTTTTAGAACCTTCCTGTATCAGCCGGATCATGGAAACTGTATTCAGCTGTTTTCAGGTAGAACCGGAGGCGGAGATCACCATTGAGGCAAATCCGGGAACGCTTTTAGGGAAAAAACTTCCTGTTTACAGACAGTGCGGGATCAACCGCGTAAGCATTGGCTTACAGTCTGCGGATAATACAGAACTTAAAAATCTGGGAAGGATTCATTCTTTTGAGGAGTTTTTAAAAAGCTTCCAGAGCGCAAGAATGGCGGGCTTTACCAACATTAATATTGACCTGATGAGCGGGATCCCGGGACAGACCCTGGAGTCCTGGAAAAATACATTGAAAAAAGTGACCATGTTAAAACCGGAGCATATTTCCGCTTACAGCCTGATCATTGAAGAAGGAACGCCTTTCTGGAACCGTTTCGGGGAAGGTGCCTGTGCCTGTGATTATACGGGACCTGCGCTTCCAGACGAGGATACGGAAAATAAGATCTACCGTTTTACCAGAAAGTTCCTGCAGGAGCAGGGCTTTGAGCGGTACGAGATCTCAAATTATGCAAAACCGGGAAAAGAATGCCGCCATAATATCGGTTACTGGACTGAGGTGGCATATCTGGGACTGGGACTTGGGGCATCCTCCTATATGGAAGGCTGTCGTTTTACCAATGAAAAGGACCTGGATAAGTATCTGGCACTGGATTTTGGTGAAGAAGATCCGGAAAAGCGGGAGACAGCCCTTCGCAAATTATGGGGTCAAATAGAAGAACTTTCCCAGGCACAGCGAATGGAAGAGTTTATGTTTTTAGGGCTTCGTATGTTAAAAGGCGTGTCTGATGTGGACTTTGTAAGACTGTTTGGTGTGAAAATGGAAACGGTCTATGGTGATGTGATCCGCAGGCTGACTGCCAACGGGCTGCTGAAAAAAGAAGAAAATAATCTTGCCCTTACAGAATGGGGCATGGATGTAAGCAATTTTGTTTTAAGCGAGTTCCTGCTGGGATAAAAAGCGCAGAAAATCTGAGTATAAGTAAAATATAAAAGGTCCTGAAGTGAGAGAAAATCTCTGCTCCGGGACCTTTTTTGGTTATTCATCTTATTCACTTGTCAAAACCTGCCAGTGACAGATTTTCCAGGTCAATGCAATTATATTATACGAAAAACTCCAGGATAAACACGATGGCACAGGCTGCAATGGAAACCTGGAACAGGCTCTTTCCTTTATAAGCGAAAAACAGTGCCACTGCCAAAGCGGCAGCTCCGGAAACAGGAGAAGCAGTTGCGTAGATAATGGCCGGGAAGGTCATTACAGACAGGGTAACATAAGGCACATAATATAAAAAAGAGCGGATAAAAGGATTTTTGATCTCTTTCTTGATCAGTGTCAATGGCAGCATACGGATCAGATATGTCACAATGGCCATTACCGCTATGTAAAGATAAACTGGATATTTCATTTATTCTTCCTCCTTTACAGGGAACAGAACTGCAGCAGACCCGGCTACGATAAATGTAAGGATAATGATCTTAAATCCGGAAGAAATATCCCTTAATCTGGGTGAAAAGGAAGCTGAGTGCCATGGAAACAAGGATAACCATGCGCAAAACCTTATTTTCTCTTGCCGGAGGGATGACAACTGCCAGGAACATACCATAAAGAGCTACATTTAAAGCGCTTAACAGCCTCGCAGGAAGAAGACTGCCGGAAACAGCACCAAGGAGGGTGCCGATGGTCCAGCCTGGAACAGCCATAGCCATCAGGCCGTAGCTGAAATAAGGGCTTAAGACCCCGCTTTTACATACAGATACACCGAAGATCTCATCTGTTACACCGTAGGACATAAGAAAACGGTGAAAAAATGGCATATGACTGTCCAGTTTCTGGGAAAGAGAACAGGACATCAGGCAGTAACGCAGGTTGATGATCAGCTGTGCCATAGCCATTTCCACAAGGGAAGAACCGGCAGTAATGATCCCCAGGCCTGCAAACTGACCTGCGCTGGTCAGGTTGGTAAAAGAGAGGACTACGGCTTCCAAAGTGGTAAGTCCGGCCCCTTTTGCCATAATGCCAAAGGTAAAGGAAACTGCCAGATAACCAAGTCCAATGGGAATACCATCTTTTAATCCGGCTTTGAATTGTGATATTTTCTCGTTCATGTAAAAACCCCCGCAATAAAATACATAAAACAGGCAGTCTGACTTAAGAAAATTAAGAAGACTGCCTGTTTATTATAACAGGAAATATAAAAAAGTAAAGTTGGGGCCTTTAAGAAGACTTCCACAAAATATCATGGTTGACGGTCTGGTAGAAGAGCTCTCTTACTTTTGCAGGTTCCTTTGTCTGGGTAAGGATCCACATGATCTTGGTAACAGCTGCCTCCAGGGTCATATCATAAGCTTCCAACAGACCAAATTCACGCTTGATCTTTTTTCCGACCTCATAAACAGACATATTGCTGCCTTCATTTGTAACCTGTGTTGTCATGATCACAGTTTTTCCAAGGTTGATCCAATGAGCCACTGCACGGTAGTAGTCGCCTCCGTCATCATAAGAAGGAAGTCCGCCAACGCCAAAGGACTCAATGATCACTGCATCATAATGAGCTGCCATATAGTCCAGAAGGGAAGCGTCTGCAGATGGGATCAGCTTTATCAGTCCCACACTGGAGTCCATCTGGTGATAGAAAGTCAAAGGCTCTGTGACCTGCGCCTTGTCGTCTAAATAAAACAGGATATGGTCTTCCTGGATAATGGCAATATAAGGAAAATTAATACTGGAAAAAGCATTATAACTCTTGGTCCGCTCTTTTTTACCTCTGGTACCGGCAATGACTTTTCCGTCAAATACAATATTTATCCCGTGAGCCTTGTCATGGGAAGCAAAGCGAAGACTGTCAGCCAGATTGGTACGGGCGTCTGTATTTTCCATATCAATAGGTTTCTGGGCCCCGGTGATGACGATCGGCTTTGGAGAATTCTGGATCAGATAGGAAAGAGCAGCAGCTGTATATGCCATGGTATCTGTTCCATGGGTGATCACAAAACCATCGTATTCCTCATAATGTTCTTCAATAGCTTTTGATACTGCCAGCCAGTGGGAAGGCTGGATATTGGTACTGTCTATATTTAAGATCTGTATACTGTCGATCTCGCAGTAGTGGCGGCTGTCCGGCACATAAGTTAAGATCTCTTCGGAAGTAATGACGGGTTTCAGACCGTCGGGTGTACGCTTGCAGGCAATGGTACCGCCTGTTCCTAACAGAAGGATTTTTTTCATACAAAGTATCTCCTTGTTGAGTTATGATTAAAAGTATTAACGCTTACGATTATATTAAGAATTCATCACTTTTACAATCCTTGATTGAATAAAATCAGAAATATGTTAAACTATATTCATACAAATTATACATGGTACCGTAGAATGGTATCACAGTAAATTTCAGGAGGTCAAATATGATGCTGATTGGAGGTTCCGTGATGTTTCTTATTCTGGTAGTACTCATTATTTTCATTCTTACATCCTGTATCCGTATCGTTCCTCAGGCTCAGGCACTGGTCGTAGAGCGCCTTGGCGGTTATCTGGGAACATATGGTGTAGGTATCCATTTTATGGTGCCATTTATTGACAGAGTGGCAAAGAAAGTAAATTTAAAGGAGCAGGTAGAGGATTTCCCGCCACAGCCGGTTATCACCAAGGATAATGTTACCATGCAGATCGATACCGTTGTATTTTTCTACATTACAGATCCAAAATCCTATGCATACGGTGTAGAGCGTCCGATCCTTGCCATTGAAAATCTGACAGCAACTACCCTTAGAAATATCATTGGTGAGCTGGAATTAGATGAGACCTTAACTTCCAGAGAGACCATCAATGCAAAGATGCAGGAGTCCCTTGATATTGCCACAGATCCATGGGGCATCAAGGTGACCAGAGTAGAGCTTAAGAACATTGAACCGCCTGCAGCCATCCAGGAAGCCATGGAGAAGCAGATGAAGGCAGAGCGTGAGCGCCGTGAAGCGATCCTTCGTGCAGAGGGCGAGAAGAAGTCCATGATCCTGGTTGCAGAAGGAAACAAAGAGTCTGCAGTCTTAAATGCAGAGGCAGAAAAAGAGGCAGCCATCCTTCGTGCAGAAGCAGAAAAGGAAAAGAAGATCAAAGAGGCAGAAGGCCAGGCAGAAGCGATCCGCGCTGTACAGAGAGCAACTGCCGATGGTATCCGTTATATAAAAGAAGCCGGAGCAGACCAGGCTGTACTGCAGCTTAAGAGTCTGGAAGCCTTCCAGGCGGCAGCAGACGGAAAAGCCAATAAGATCATCATCCCGTCTGATATCCAGGGAATAGCAGGTCTTGTAAAATCTATTTCTGAGATCGCTGCAAAAGAAGATACTAAATAAACATGGTGCCCATCAGTAAGTGAAAATTTTTCAACTGGTGGGTATCCTTTTCTCTATTTGTTGGAAAAATCTGGGAGAAAAAGATGAAAGAGATAAAAAATAAGGTCAATACCAATAAGATTACGGAAGGCAGCATTTTCGGTCAGCTGTTATTATTCTTTTTTCCGATTTTGTTTGGCACATTTTTTCAGCAGCTTTACAATACAGCAGATGCAGTGGTAGTAGGCCGTTTTGTAGGCAAACAGGCACTGGCAGCAGTTGGCGGTACTACCAGTACCCTGATCAATCTTCTGGTGGGCTTTTTCGTTGGCCTTTCCAGTGGTGCGACTGTAGTTATTTCCCAGTTTTATGGTGCCAGAAAGCCGGATAAGGTGCATTGGGCCGTGCATACGGCGGTAGCGTTTTCGCTTATAGGCGGTGTTCTGTTTATGATCATCGGTGTTGTTTTTGCCCATATGGCTCTTTCAGCCATGCACACTCCGGAAGATGTACTTACATATGCGGTTGTATACATCCGTATCTATTTCCTGGGTATGATACCAAACCTGATCTATAATATGGGAGCCGGTATCCTGCGTGCAGTGGGGGACTCCAAGCGCCCCTTATATTTCCTTATTGGAAGCTGTATGGTCAATATCCTCTTAGACCTGATCCTGGTAGCAGGACTGCGTCTGGGTGTTGCCGGTGCAGCCATCGCCACCATCAGTTCCCAGTTTTTCAGTGCCTGCATGGTGGTTTATGCGTTGACACATACAGAAGATATGTATAAACTGGTGTGGAGCAAGGTGCGTATTGACGGGCGGATGCTCCAGCGTATCGTGCGCATCGGTATTCCGGCTGGTATGCAGTCGGTTATGTATAACATTTCCAATATCATTATCCAGTCAGGTGTAAATACACTGGGGACAGATAATGTAACTGCCTGGGCTACTTATGGAAAAGTGGACGGACTTTACTGGATGATGATCAATGCTTTGGGAATTTCTGTCACCACTTTTGTAGGACAAAATTATGGTGCCGGCCGTATGGACCGTGTGCATAAGGGTGCAGGGGCCTGTATGATCATTGGAACGATTATGACAGCGATCGTATCCACCTTATTATACTTAAAAGGATATCTGCTGATTGATCTGTTTACATCAGATGCACAGGTACAGGAGATCGGTTTAAGTCTGATCCATTTCCTGGTGCCTACATTGATCACCTATATTACCATAGAGATATTATCCGGTACACTGCGCGGTGTAGGAGATGCCTGGATGCCGTTGATCATGACGGGGATTGGCGTTTGCTGTCTGCGTGTGATCTGGATCGTCTTTTTCCTGCCACAGTACAGATCCATCCTGGCAGCTGCGTTCTGCTATCCTTTATCATGGACCATTACTTCCATTGCCTTTGTTATTTATTATTTCTTCTTCAGCAGTCTGCGGCGCGTGGACGGAAGAAAGTGGTTTCAGAAAAAGGATTATTAAAAGAGCTATTAAAGGAGTCGTAAGTTAAAATGATACAGGAGATACCTTATAAATATGATCCGGCATACAAAGATAAAAAGCCGGAACTCACAGACTATCTTTTGCATTATGAATACAATAAAGTAATGCTTTTGAAAGAAAAAGAAGGTTATGTGATCCCTACCTTTCAGGATCTTCTTTCAGAAGAAGACTGCCGGGAAAAGGCGTACTATCTGTTTTCCATCGGTGAAAGAGGCTATTATCTGGTAGATGATCTGAAAGTGCCGGAATTTGGCAGCTACCGCCTGGAAGGAATGCAGATCTTCAGGGAACTGGAACCGGGGTATCAGGCGTTTGCAGGTATTACAGGAAGCCAGATCTACCGTTGGAGAGAAAGCAGGAGGTTCTGCGGCTGCTGTGGCGCAAAGATGAGAGCTGGGACTACAGAACGGTCCATGGTGTGTACAGATTGCGGACATACAGAGTATCCAAAGATCTGTCCGGCTGTGATCGTAGCTATCCGAAATGGGGACAAACTGCTTATGTCCCGGTATGCAAGAGGCACTTACCGCAGGTATGCACTGATCGCAGGTTATGTGGAAGTGGGCGAGACATTTGAAGAATGTGTACGCAGGGAAGTAATGGAAGAAGTAGGCCTGAAGGTGAAAAATATCCGCTATTACAAGAGCCAGCCATGGTCCTTTTCTGACTCTGTGATGATCGGTTTTACCGCAGACCTGGATGGAGATGATACCATCCGGTTAGAGGAAGATGAACTGGCAGAGGCTGGTTGGTTTAGCCGGGATGAGATCGTAGAGTACCCGCCTTATATCAGCGTGGGACATGAGATGATGAAGGCGTTTAAAGACGGGACTCTTTTTGAAGACCAGGGATGATCCGAAATTGATATAAAATAAGGTAATGCGATCACAGACTGGTACGAAAGCTGAATATTTGTTTAGAAGG
>OLQX01002697.1_pt1 | contig 11310 bp, 9 predicted proteins | sample 1672581 | NCBI WGS metagenome assembly OLQX01 (sample SAMEA3136701, study PRJEB25190) | human gut metagenome | reverse complement strand
CCGTATATTCGTACAATATTAAAATATGTTCACCATTTTGCTAATATAGCCTAATTTTTAAAGTATTCTTTACACTTTTTCCAAAATGAAAGAAAAAGCTATAGCAGAGATCATCTACTATAGCCTGTTTCTTCAATTATTCACTTGTCTTTGTACGGAATACATAACGTGTAGTAACATCCATATCTGGGTTATTACCAGCGTATTCTTTGTACTGCATGTTCATAGACTTGATATCATCCATGATTTCTTTCAACATTTCAACTTCATCAACAGATAGATCAACCTTTTCTTTTAACTGATCCAATCCATCCTGTCTAAACTGTTTTTGACCATCTGCTAACTGTTGTGCACCATCGTTCAATGTAACGAATGCATTCTTGAGAGAATCAAGACCATCAGCCATCTGGTTAAAGGAATCACTCTGGTTAGCTACTGTCTGTGTACCTGTCTGTAAAGAAGCCATACCTTCATTGAGTGCTTCATTATTAGAAGCTAATTGTGAAGTCGCTGTCTTTACCTTATCAATACCTGTCTTAGACTGTTCAGCAAGAGCCTGTACACCTGTATTGATTTGATCAATACCAGCAGAAATCTTTTGAGAACCTGCAATCAATTGATCAAATCCAGCATCCATTGTATCTTTCATGTTAGCTAGAGCACCTAATTGGCTTGTAGATCCTTCAAGTGTTGTCTTTAATGTATTCAATGTTGTCATTGCATCATCTACATCTGTACCAAGTCCAGCCAGCTTTTCTAATGATGAATCAATTGTAGCATTCATTTGAGAAAGTGTCTGCGTTGCCTGTTGTAACTGTGCTGGTAAACCAGCAGCATCACCAGATAATACTTTTAGTTGTGCAGCTAAAGTTGCTTTTTGCGTTTCAAGTGCTGCTTTAGAAGCATTCAAAGTATCCTTTGCAACTGTATCTGTACCATCATCTGGAACTTTTACAAGAGCTGCATCAATGCTAGCGATAGATGTATCGATTGCACCAATAGATACTGTTAAGGAAGTAGCTGAAGAAGTTACGAATCCAGTCATTACTGTCTTAAGTCCATCTAGTTGATCTGTTGCTGTAGAAAGTGTTGTCTTCAATTCATTTAATGTTTCTGCATCTTTTGTTAATGTATCTTTTAAGCCATTGAGTGTTGTGATTGCTGTATCTAGCTGTGTCATCATTGCAGTTACATTTTCAGAAGATAATCCAGCATCTACCTGTTGTTTCATATTCTGTAGACCAGCAGTTAAAGCTGCAGCACCACCTGTTAGTGAAGATTCAGGTTTACCTTCTTCTACCGGTGTTGTCATGCCAAGAGAAATCTGATTTGCTCCATCAGGAATTGCATATAAAGCATTTACACCATCATTCAACTGACCAACACCATCTGTATATTGTGCTAATGCAGCTTTCAAGCGAAGTGCACCACTATTTAATGTTAATGCCCCGTTACTTAATGTACGAATACTTCCTGAAGAACTTGTTAATGGTTCAGATTCTGTAATTAACTGTTGTGTACCATCTGCTAATTGCTGAGAACCATCAACTAACTGATCATCCGCATCCATTAACTTTGTAATACCATTTGTTAATTCTTCAATGGAATCACCTTCATCAAGAATATCAGAAATATCTTCTTCATTAGACATACCCATCATGAGATTTAATTCATCACAATCCGTAACATCACATTCAATATTGATATCATCACCAACACTTAATTGATCACTCACTTTAGAAAGATCTGCAGAATCTAATGTATCCTTTAATCCAGGAACAGCTGCAAATACAAGCATCTGTTTAGAACCATCTGTAACGATCTTACCTTGATCACATGTTGTATTAGAGTAATGATCATTATCCAATGACAACATACCACCTGCAACAAAGAATGGATGAATATTGACATTCTTGCCATTGATTGTCTTTGTTTCAGAATTAACATTTGTTAAATGAATATTGATTTTCAAATGACCACTCTTGCCTTTTAACTCTTCCTGAGATAATTGCTGACCATCTAATTCATAAGTAATCTGCATTGTTACTGGAAGCTGTTCTGTAGAATTTCCCTGATAGTAAATATCATTACTATCACTATTCCATGTATATTCACCATTGTTATCTTCTGGAACTTCATCTGTCTTGACATTCTTTACATCTGTTAAGTTCAGCTTTTCTTTTAAGTTTTTGATGCCAGAATCATTGTGCAGCCATCCAGATACAACAATGTCAGAAAGAGATCCATCTCCATTCAATACAGCGTAAACTGTTTCTGTCTTCTTTGTAGAAGAAGCTGTCTGTTTGTCACTAGATTCATTTGTTTTAGAAGTATTTTCTTCAGCGTATACAGTAACAGGAATAGAAGCAGTTGCCATTACTGCACTCAGTGCAACACTACCTGTAACCTTTAAAATATGTTTTAGATTCATAATTCAACTTTCCTTTCTTTTGGCCAGCCTTTTGTTGTCTTTTCAATAAACTTATGGAAGAAGATCAACAAGGATGGCAATACAAACAAGATACTAATTACTGAGATCAATGCACCACGTGCAAGCAATACAACAAGACTCTTGATCAAATCCATCTTTGCGAAGAATGAAACACCGATACATGCTGCAAAGAATGAGAAACCACTTGTCATAATAGAAATACTTGAACGCTTTGTCGCAATACGTGCTGCTTCTTTCAGATCTTTACCAGCTTCCAGCTCTTCTCTAAATCGTGTTGTTAATAAGATTGCGTAGTCAACCGTTGCACCCAACTGGATTGTTCCAATAACCATACTTGCGATAAATGGCAATGTTGTCTTTGTGAAGAATGGAATACCCATGTTAATGGAAATCGCAAATTCAATTGTTAATACAAGGATGACTGGTAATGCAAATGATTTAAATGTTAATGCAACGATCAAGAAGATCAATGCTACGGACAATACATTTACAAATGCGAAGTCAACATTTGTTGTATTAATTAAGTCACGTGTCATGCTTCCTTCCCCGCCAATCAATGCATTTGGATCATATTTATGAATGATTTTATCCATCTGATCTAACTGTTTGTTAAGTTCTGTTGTTGCAGATTTATAATCACTGTTCACCACAAGAAGCTTATGATCATCACTTTGACAAACTTCTTTTACAATGGATGGCTTGAAGGAATCTGGAATACCAGGTCCAACAAATTCTTCGTAACTGATAATGTTATGAATACCATCTAAATCCTTGATTTGATTTGACATTTCTTGAATCTGGGATGTTGTTAAAGAATCATCTACGATTACAAAGTGTGTTGTTGTCATATCAAACTTATCTTTTAACTGATTTGTTCCAATAATACTTGCGAAGTCTTCAGGCATACCAGAAATCAGATCATAGTATTGCGTCGTATGAGACTGTGCATAAATAAATGGAATAAATACAAGAATGAAGACAATTAAGATTTTCTTGTAATGTTTTGTTACAAATAATGGCTGATGCTTTAATTCATGAATGATTGTCTTATGTGTATATTTTTCAATTGGCTTATCAAAGAACATCAGTAAGCTTGGTAAGATAAATATCGTAGACAATACACCAAATACAACACCCTTTGCCATAACAATACCAATATCTCTACCTAATGTCAGCTGCATAACACATAAGGCTACGAAACCAGCAATTGTTGTAACAGAGGAAGAAGTAATAGATGTAAATGTTGCCTGAATGGCTTTTGCCATTGCTTCTTCATTATCTAAATGTTTCTTTTCTTCTACATATCTATGTAATAAGAAGATAGAATAGTCCAATGTTACGGCGAGCTGTAATACGACCGCCAACGCTTTTGTAATGTAACTGATTTGTCCTAAGAAGACGTTTGTTCCAAAGTTATATACAATTGGGAAGATCATTCCTAGCATGAATACGATAGGAGCAACTGTACTTTCTAGACCTAAGAACAATACAACCATACATAAGATAACTGCGATACCCGCATAGATTGGCGTATCATGTTCTGTCTGGTCCTTTGTATCTTCTGAGATTGCGGAAATACCGCCAAGGTAGCAATCTTCATTTGATAACTTTTTAATTTCAGCAATTGCATTCATCGTTCTAGTAGATGATGTTGGTTCTTCGAATGTAACGATCATCATCGTACTATCACCAGAATAAAGCATTTTCTGAATGTTATCTGGAATTGCTTCCTTTGGAATTGTGATGTCCATGACATCATCTCTCCAAATACATTTTTCAACACCATCGATCTTGTTAATCTGATCTTTGATCTTTGCTGCTTCATGTTCAGTTTTGTTATTCAAGACAAGGAAATCTACACTGGAAAGATTGAATTCATCTCCAAGTATATCCTGCGCTTTCATTGATTCTGAACTAGCTGGTAAATATGACAACAGGTCATAATTTATATCTGTCTTCAAATATCCGTATACACTTGGAATCAACAATAATATTGCGACTACTAAGATAACATTACGGAATTTAACGATCCATTTTGACAGTTTTTCCATATGAATCCCACTTTTTTAATCCTTTCTTTTTACTACGCTGAAAAGTATATTGCAAAATGACCATAAGTCAATATTTTTATATACTCTTATATATACAAATGATGTAAAGTGTAAAAAAAATATGCACAGAGTCATTTTTAGATGCAAATTTAAAACTTTGTGTCTATAATGAAAGCATGAAAAGTAAAGTTCTCGAAAACAAAAAGAAAAAGAAAGAAAGCTTATTAAATTCCGCATTTGAGTTATTAACTCAAAAAGATATCACTGAAGTATCTGTCAGTGATATTGTGAATATGTCTGGATTAGCAAAAGGCACTTTCTATCTTTACTTTAAAGATAAATACAATATTCGAGATGTATTGATTCAACAGGAATCAGAACATCTATTTAAAAATGCTTTAGATGAACTCAGTAAAAATGATATTCGAAACTTTGATGATGCAATTATATATGTCATCAATCATGTATTAATTAATTTAGAAAACAATCAAAGTATCCTTCGATTCATCCAAAGAAACTTATCAATTGGTGTCTTCCAGACAACTTTAAAAAACGCTATTACAGAGGATACATTTTCTATCATTGATGACTTCAAAAAGAGATCTCTAGAAGCTGGCTACCATTATGATAATCCTTATACGATTTTATATATGATCATAGAATTAGCGGGAAGTACCTGTTACGATGCAATATTACACGATATTCCTCTACCAATAGAAGAATACAAACCATATTTATTCAATGCCATTCGTGCAATCCTGCACTCATCAGATATAACAATGAAACAGTCCTAGAAAAAAGGATATTGGAACTCTTCCAATATCCTTTTCATTACTTCTTGAAATAACGATTTAACATTCCTAAGAATGCCTGTCCATGTCTGGATTCATCTCTAGCCATTTCATGAATGGAATCATGTAATGCATCTAGATTCATTTCCTTGCACTTCTTAGCAAATGCTGTCTTGCCCTTAGATGCGCCATTTTCAGCAGCAACTCTAGCTTCAAGATTTTCCTTTGTTGAAGCAGAAACAACTTCACCTAGCATTTCAGCATATCTGCTGGCATGATCTGCTTCTTCAAATGCTGCCTGTCTATAGTACATACCAACTTCTGGATAGCCTTCTCTCATTGCGACTCTGCTCATAGCTAAATACATACCAACTTCACTGCATTCACCAGCAAATTCATTTCTCAAGAATTCTTTCATGTCTTCTGGTAAATCTTTTGCGACACCAACAACATGTTCACTAGCCCATTCTAGCTTTTCATCTTCCTCTACTGGAACAAATTTATCCTTTCCAGCTTTGCATAGTGGACATTTCCAGTCTTCTGGAAGATCTTCCCACTTTACGCCTTCTTTTTCTTCGTCATAAATATGACCACAAATTGTACATTTATACTTCATATAAACACTTCCTCTCTCTACGATTTAGATTAACACTTACTCAATAAATATCAAGATTGATTCACATAAATTTCAGAGAAAGACATTTTTAATTTCACACATTCAATATATTATAATAGATGAAGGAGGATTTTATCATGTTTAGAAATCCTGGTGGAAAAATTAAGTCTTACGCAAAAGTATTATTTTGGATTGGTGTTGTAATCAGCATTATTATTGGAGTGATTGAGATAGGTTCCAGCTTTGTAGCTGCTGCATATAGCTATCAAGGTTCTTTTGGTACTATTTTATTAGGTATTCTTGGCGGCATTTTGACTGTTGCCATTGGAACATTAATTTCCTGGCTGGCAGTTTTAACATTATATGCATTTGGAACACTTGTTGAAAATTCAGATGAACTTGTTCGTTTAAATGGTGGTATTCCAAGTGGTGATAAAACTGCTGAAAAAATCGAAGTACCTGAAAAAATGCATCAAACATTACACAACATTCAAACAGAACCTGTTGTAAAAGCAACACCTGAAAAGCAAACAGAAGAACCTGTTGAAGAGGTAAAAGAAGAACCTGCAGAAGTTGTTGATGCTCCTGTAGAAGAAACTTCAACAGCAGACGAAAAGACTGTAGAAGAAAATGCAGAAACAGAAATGAATGAAAAAGTATGTCCAAATTGTGGTGAACATGCTGAAAAAGATGCACATTTCTGCAGAAAATGTGGAACAAAACTAGACTAATATAAAAGGGGCTGTAAAAAAATAAAATTTTAGATTGATTCTAGATTTTATTTGGAGCTAAAGCAGCTCCTTTTTTAGTGTCTTTGTGTATTTACTAGTATTAGTTCACAATTTAATCGGGTTTTGGGCATTATGAAAAGATGTTTCTTGCTTTTGTCAGTCTTTTTAACATGGTTGGTAGTTTAATTTATGTTTACAATCTTTGCCATGAGTGCAAATACTTCAAGCGAAGATATTTCAAATGCCATCAATAGTGGTATGAATGGTCATTTAGATAAACCAATTAATGTAGATAAGCTATATCAAACAATTGCTCAAGTGATTTCAAAAGAATAAACAAAAACTGTAACAAATCAAGAATTCATCTCTTGAAATGTTACAGCTTCTTTTATAATGACATTCTTCTACTTCTCATATCCTTTAGGATAACTCTAAAGATGATATAAGCTAAGATACCTGCTACTAACCAAGCTGCAGGATCACAAGCAACAGCTAATAAATAACTTCCAACTTTCATGGAAATAAAGGCCATGACAAGTCTAGCAACTAATTCCGCAAAACCAAGAATCATACTTGGAGCACCATATCCACAACCTTGAATGGCATTACGATATACAAAGATCATCGCAAGTGGAATATAGAATGATGCACACAAATACATATACGTTCTTGCGTATGGCATCATTGTAGTTAAATCAGCACCAGATTCAAAGAATAACTGAATTAATAATGGTAAAGCAAGTACTGCAATACCACCAATTGCAACCGCATAAATGCCAGAAATTAACATTGCCGATCTAGTACCACTTTGAATACGATCTATATCATCCTTGCCTGCATTTTGACCACAATACGTAGTGATTGTTTGACCTACAGAAGTAAAGCCTTGGGTTAATATGTTACCAATCTTACTTGTAGCAGTGAAGGCAGCTACTGCTACAGAACCAAACATATTAATTGCAGTTTGCATAATCATCGTACCACTAGCTGTAATCGCAAATTGAACACACATTGGTAAACCAATGGATAGTTGTCTTTTAGAATAATCCATATCCAATTTCCACATCTCTTTAGTAGGGACAAGAATTGGTACATTCTTATAAATATAAATCAAACATAGAATAGCAGAAATACCTTGAGCAATATCTGTAGCCCAAGCAGCACCTGCAGTTCCCATCTTAAATACAATAATGAACAATAAGTCTAAAATGACATTTAAGATCGAAGAGAAAACGAGGACATATAGAGGAATTTTACTATTTCCAATCGCTCTTAAGTAAGAAGAGAATAAGTTATAGAATACCGAAGCAATTGTTCCTAAACAAATGACACTAATATAGTTATAGGCATCTGAATACATATCACTTGGAGTATTCATCATTTGTAATACAGGATTTGATACAAGTAAGGAACCAATTGTAAGTAAGATGGAGATAATCATTGAAAGAATCACACCATTACTGAAAGAACGACGTGTACCTTCGTAATCATCTGCCCCAAATCTTTGTGAAGTTAATACAGTAAATCCACTTGTTAAACCAACAGATAGTGAGAATAACATAAACATAATTGTTCCTGTAGAACCTACAGCAGCTAGTGCTGTTGTACCTACGAAGTTACCAACGATAATTGTATCTACCATGTTATATAGTTGTTGGAAAATGTTACCAACAAGTAATGGTAAAGTGAACTTTAAGATTAAGCTAACAGGATTTCCTGTAGTCATATTTAAAACACTGCTTTTATTTTCTGACATAATACCTCCCCTAAAAGTCAAGTGCGTAATATTCTACCACAATCTTATGTGAATCATAGTTCCAAATTGTAATACAATTGATAGGTTTTATTTTTCTCTTTAGAGGTTATTTATTTTTTTACATCCCCTTTTACTTTACTCAAATATTCCACCAATTGTTATGTTTGAATCTAATGAAGTAACGATTGCTTTCGATGCTTCATACAATTCATTCACTGTAGTGTAATCTTTATTACATTGTTGTGCCTGTAATGTTTCATCACTCACATTTTTCATTGGATGTACTTGAACATTGTATCGTAAATCAGGATATGTACCTTCCATTGTTGTATACATTAAATCTGCTTTAACGTTATCAATGACAATAGAACCATCTTCTTTTTTTGTGATATCCATTCCTGCACATAGTCCTACTAAATTTTCTTGATTTAATTGTGTTGAAATCAAGTTCCCCATTGCATAGAAAACTGGTTTATTATTTACCCACTGGAATGGCTGAATCACATGTGGATGATTTCCAACCACAATATCTGCACCTGCAGCTGTTAATTGATCCGCTAAAGTTGTCTGTGTACTATTCACTTCATGTGAATATTCTGTACCCCAATGCATAGATACAATGACGACATCATTTTCACTCTTTGCCTGTCTTACTTTTTCAAGCATTTCTTCTTCATGTCCTGGATAGTAGTTTACTTCCCATGAATAATTAGGATTAATTCCATTTGTATGTTCACAATAGGCAAGAAAAGCAATTTTAATACCATTCACTTCCATTGCAGGAATAGCATTATATTCATCTTCTGTACTGTTCGTTCCACTCATTAAAACATTTGGCTGACTGTTCCAGAATTCTCTTGAACTTTGCACCCCTCTAAACCCCTTATCCAGGCAATGATTATTTGCGGTAGAAATTAAATTAAATCCTTTTGAAACCATATAGCTTCCAAATTCTTTAGGAGAATTAAACGTTGGATATCCACTTAATCCTAATTCAGTGCCACCAAGCAATGTTTCTTGATTGTAGTAAGCTAAATCATAATTTCCAACAATATTTAAAACTTCATCAAGCTGCTTTCCAAAATCAAATGTACCATCTTCATTTTCAGCATCTGTATAAACAGAATCATGTAAAAGTCCATCTCCCGTCAGAAATAAAGAAATTTTATTTTCTTTTGGTTCTTCTGTTTCTACTGGCTCATTTGCTGAAATAGAACTTGGATCTTTTCTTATAACTTCTTTATCTTTTTTATTTGTAAGAATATGAATCAAAGAAAAGCCACCAACACATACAACAAGCAAGCTAACTATAACAATGATCAAATTACCGATTTTAAGTTTTCTCTTTCTTTTACTCGGCATAGTTTCCTCCGGATATACCGTAATACTCTTCCATTGTCATATTTGGATCAACATTATATAAAGCTGTTGCTTCTTCAACACCAATATATCTAAAATGCCATGGTTCATACATATATCCTGTAACATCTTGCTTTCCATCTGGATAACGCATTACAAATCCATATTCATGAGCATGTTGTGCAAGCCATTGTCCTTCTGCAGTATTTTCAAAATCACGATTTAAGTTATATCCATTTGCTTCACATGAAATATCTGCTGCTAAACCAGTCTGATGATCTGAATAGCCTGGTCTAGAAGAATATGTATCTGCAGCTTCCTGTCCATCCTTGTTAACATAGTTGTCATAGAGCTGTCGCTGGAAATCTTCGCCACGATACGCTGTGGTAACAACTGGATAAATACCTTCTGCATTTGCCGCATTAAACATGTTTGCAATCGCATCCGCAGCTTCTTGTCTCATCTGAACATCACCATACGCCGTAGAGACACTTAAAGAAACAAGATCCCCTGGGACATATCCATCTGGCAGCTTATGTTTTTTGTTTGCAAATACAAGTACACTGTCTGTACTTGTAAATCTTGGATCCGATTCTGGATCCATCGTTGGCTCTACCGTTGGTTCAACTGTAGCTTCAGGTGTTTCAGTTGGTTCTACAGTACTTGTAATTGGTCGAATGTCTTTTCCACTATCTTTGATCAATATAAATCCGATAATTGTCAGTAATGCTACAAACATTACCACAAATGTTACTAATAGTTTTTTTGTCATGTTAATTATTCTCATGATCCTATTCATGCATGTTAGAAATCATATATTCTACGATCTTTGCACAATGCACGGCAGCTTTTCCTTCAAATTCTTCATAAGAGACAACTGTTTCTTCATCTGCTTTATCAGAAATCGCACGAATAATAACAAATGGAATATCATTTAAATATGCTGCTTCTGCAATTGCACAGCCTTCCATTTCAACACACTCAGCATTGAATGTGTCCTTGATCCAGTTTTTCTTATCTTTTTCACAGATAAACTGATCACCTGTTGTAACTCTACCTTCATATACAGATACTTCAGGTGCAGCTTTTTCAACTGCTTCTTTTGCAAGTTTTCTTAAGTATGGATCAGCTTCAAAGAATACTTTTCCAAGACTAGGAACTTCTCCAATTGCATATCCAAAGTTTGTTGCATTAACATCATGGAAGACTGCATCTGTAGATACAACAACATCACCAACATTGATATCGTTATTCAAAGATCCCGCAACACCAGTATTCAATACATGTGTTACATGGAATACATCACAAAGAACCTGTACAGACATACCTGCTCTAACTTTACCAACACCACATTTCACCACAACAACATCCATATCGCCAATCTTGCCTTCACAATATTCCTGCTTTGCAACTGTTGTTGTATTTGTAATCTGCATAACTTCTTTTAGGTGTGCTACTTCCACATCCATTGCACCAATAATTCCAATTTTCATTCTTTTTTTCTCCTGGTATATTGTTGAAGACTCATAAAACAAGTCATTCACAATATACTCA
>OLQX01002694.1_pt1 | contig 11318 bp, 9 predicted proteins | sample 1672581 | NCBI WGS metagenome assembly OLQX01 (sample SAMEA3136701, study PRJEB25190) | human gut metagenome | reverse complement strand
ATAAAATCGATAGTAATGTGAATAGATTATACCAAGATTTTAGCTACAGGAATTAAAATGCAACAGAATGTGAAAAATATGCAAAATTCAATAAACTGTTGCAAATACCGGATCTGTCTGCATTATTTTAACTGACTTAAAGTACTGTTGTGGTACAGAGACAGGTGTGTGACATCTTCACCAAGCCAGTCAGGAGCCTGATAGTTACGTGCAGTTTCCTCGTCAGGAAATTCAATCTCTGCGAGAAACAATGGGGCAAGATCGCCTTTAAAAATATCCAGTTCAAGGAAAAGAGAAACACCTTTTTCCCTGAACTGTGGGGAAAGATGACTTTCTTTCTGTGACGGGGATGAATCAGTGACTTCGTCAAGGGGAATGACATACCGTGTCTTCTGGATGATCCTGCCGTCAGCTTTTTCGCGGAGATGCAGATAAGCCTGGCGGTTGAGAGGAAGATTATATTCCTCCCGGATCATAAGCCCTTTGGATTTATAAGTGAGAAAATATTGTTCATCATCTTTACGAATCCGCACGACCGGTCCGGTACAGAGATAGGCCTGCTCCAGTTCACGGTGAGGATAAGCTTCTATTGAAAAAGGAAGAGAGTGCAGGTCTTTGATAAGAAATTTACGTTCGATTTCCATAGGTATGCTCCTTTATAAAAAAAATTCTGATGTTCAGGACTGAAATACAGCTCTTCTCTTTATGATAGTATAGGGAAGAATAAATGTAAACCATTGCATTTAAAGAAGACATTTGTTACACTAATTGCGTATGCAAAGAATGAGGAGGCATAGACATGAAGAAAGCTTATGTATTTCTGGCAGATGGATTTGAAGAAATTGAAGGACTTACTGTCGTAGATGTCCTGCGTAGAGCCGGAGCAGAGGTGGAAATGGTTTCTGTGATGGATAGAAAAGAGATTACAGGAGCACATGGGATCAAGGTAGAGGCAGACCGGATGATCGAGGAAGCAGGAGAAGCGGATCTGTATGTACTTCCGGGAGGAATGCCGGGGACGCTGCATCTGAAAGAGCATGCAGGACTTTGCAGACTGCTGAATCAGGCAGAAAAGAAGGAAAAGCACATTGCGGCGATCTGTGCAGCACCGAGTGTCCTTGGAGAACTGGGAATGCTGAAAGGAAAAAGGGCATGCTGTTATCCGTCCTTTGAAGAGAAACTGAACTGTCTTGAAGTAAGCTACGAGCCGGTAGTGACGGATGGAAGGATCACGACATCTCGGGGAATGGGAACTGCCGTCAGGTTTTCACTGGAACTGGTGAGTGTTTTATATGGAAAGGAAAAAGCAGACGAAATAGCAGAATCTATCGTATATATGTAAAAAATACTGGAAATATGGTGACTTTTATGCTATACTAATGCAATGACTGCGAATGTATAGCTTATTGACGATACATTTTTCAATAAGAAGCTATTTGCTTAATCAAGGAGGAAGAAAATGAGTTTACAGGTAGAGAATTTAGAGCATAATATGGCAAAGCTGACGATCACAGTATCAGCAGAAGAAGTAGAAAAGGCACTTCAGGCAGCTTATTTAAAGCAGCGTAGCAAGATCAGCCTTCCGGGATTCCGTAAGGGAAAAGTTCCGCGTCAGATGATCGAAAAAATGTACGGACCGGAAGTATTCTATGATGAAGCAGCAAATCACATGATTTCTGAAGCTTATGGAAAGGCATATGATGAGTGTGAACTTGAGATCGCTTCCCAGCCGACAATTGATGTTGTCCAGCTTGAAAAAGGAAAAGACTTTATCTTTACAGCAGAAGTAGCTGTAAAGCCAGAAGTAAAGCTTGGCGAGTATAAGGGACTTAAGGTAGACAAGGTATCTACAAGAGTTATGCAGAAAGAAGTAGATGAAGAGATCGAGAAAGAGCGTGAGCGTAATGCCAGAACAGTAGAAGTTACAGACAGAGCTGTTCAGGACAAGGATATTGTTACACTTGACTTTGAAGGATTTGTAGACGGAGTTGCGTTTGAAGGCGGAAAGGGTGAGAATTACCCGCTGACGATCGGTTCCGGTGCATTTATCCCGGGATTTGAAGAGCAGTTGATCGGAGCTGAGATCGACAAAGAGACAGAAGTAAAAGTGACATTCCCAGAGGAATATCAGGCAAAAGAACTTGCAGGTAAAGAGGCAGTGTTCAAATGCACAGTGCATGAGATCAAGGCAAAAGAACTTCCGGAACTGGATGATGAGTTCGCTTCAGAGGTATCGGAAGAGGCAGAGACTCTGGAAGATTATAAGGCAGAAGTAAAGGCTAAGATCAAAGAGCGTAAAGAGAATGAAGGAAAAGAAAAGAAAGAAAACCAGGCTGTAGAGCAGGCTGTTGCTAATGCAGAGATCGATCTTCCTGCACCGATGGTAGATCTTCAGGCTAAGCAGATGGCAGATGATTTTGCACGTCGCATCATGCAGCAGGGTATGAGCGTGGAGCAGTACTTCCAGTTCACAGGACTCAATGAGGAGAAGATGATGGAAGAACTGAAGCCACAGGCTGAGAAGCGAATCAGAACAAGACTGGTTCTCGAAGCAATCGTAGCTGCAGAGAATATCGAAGTATCGGATGAGCGTCTTGATGAAGAACTTCAGAAGATGGCTGATTCTTACCAGATGGAAGTTGAAAAGCTCAAAGAGTTCATGGGTGAGAATGAGAAGAAGCAGATGAAAGAAGATATCGCAGTGCAGGATGCAGTTACTCTGATCACAGAGGCGGCTGTAGAAGAATAAGCAGAGATTCTGTAGGGGGTGCACCTGTAATGGGTGTACCCTTTTTAGTGGTGGGCAGGCAATTCCAGATGGAGTGACAGCCCGGTAATTTACAGACAAAGATTCAGACAGGGAGAAGGAAAGAATATGAGTTTAGTACCTTACGTCATTGAGCAGACAAGTCGCGGAGAACGTTCTTATGATATTTATTCAAGACTTCTGAAAGAAAGGATTATTTTTCTCGGAGAGGAAGTGAATGATGTTTCCGCAAGTGTGATCGTAGCACAGTTACTTTTCCTGGAGGCAGATGATCCGGATAAGGATATCCAGTTGTATATCAACAGTCCGGGGGGATCTGTGACAGCGGGAATGGCAATTTATGATACAATGCAGTATATCAAATGCGATGTATCTACAGTTTGCATTGGTATGGCAGCAAGTATGGGAGCATTTCTGCTTTCAGGTGGAGCAAAAGGCAAGAGATTTGCCCTTCCGAATGCTGAGATTATGATCCATCAGCCACTTGGCGGAGCACAGGGACAGGCGACAGAGATTCAGATCGCAGCAGAGCATATCCTCCGTACCAGAAAGACTTTGAACAGTATTCTGGCAGCAAATACAGGAAAGCCGCTGGAAGTGATCCAGGCAGATACAGAGCGTGATAACTTTATGTCTGCGGCTGAGGCAAAAGAATACGGTCTGATTGACGAAGTAATAGCAAGCCACTAATAGATTGCAGTATGAGGTGACAAGAATATGGCAGGAAAAATGACAGAAGAGATTGTAAGATGTTCATTCTGTAACAAGACGCAGGCTCAGGTACGCAAGCTGATCGCAGGTCCGAACGGGACATATATCTGTGACCAGTGTGTGGGGATTTGTTCAGAGATCATTGAAGAAGAGCTGGATTATAACGACAGAGGAGCACTGGACGATATCAATCTGCTGACTCCGGAAGAAATGAAAGCATTCCTTGATCAGTATGTGATTGGTCAGGATGAAGCCAAAAAGGTGCTTTCCGTTGCGGTATATAACCATTACAAAAGAATTCTTGCAGAACAGGATCTTGGAGTGGAGCTTCAGAAAAGTAATATTCTGATGCTGGGACCGACCGGATGTGGAAAGACGCTTCTGGCACAGACACTGGCAAAAATTCTGAATGTTCCGTTTGCGATCGCTGATGCAACTGCACTGACAGAGGCAGGATATGTGGGAGAAGATGTTGAAAATATTCTTCTGAAAGTGATTCAGGCAGCGGACGGAGACATTGAGCGTGCTGAGCATGGAATCATCTATATTGATGAGATCGACAAGATTACGAGAAAATCGGAGAATCCATCCATTACGAGAGATGTTTCGGGAGAAGGTGTTCAGCAGGCACTTCTGAAAATCATCGAGGGAACGGTTGCATCTGTTCCACCGCAGGGAGGAAGAAAGCATCCGCATCAGGAACTGATTCAGATTGATACGACGAATATCTTATTTATCTGTGGTGGAGCTTTTGAAGGAATTGATAAGATTATTGAGAAACGTATTGATCAGAAATCTATCGGATTTAATGCAGAAATTGCAGAGAAGCATGAAGATGATGTAGATAAATTGTTAGCTCAGGTGCTGCCACAGGATCTTGTGAAATTTGGTCTGATCCCGGAACTGGTGGGACGACTTCCTGTGACAGTGTCACTGGATCTTCTGGATCGGGATGCACTGATCCGTATTCTGACAGAACCAAAGAGTGCGATCGTAAAGCAGTATCAGAAGCTGCTTGAGCTGGACGGAGTGAAGCTTGAGTTTGATAAGGATGCACTGCTGGAGATTGCCGATACGACTCTGAAGCGTAAGACAGGAGCCCGTGGTCTTCGTGCAATCATGGAAAATATCATGATGGATACGATGTTTACAGTACCATCTGATGAGACAATTAAAGAATGCCGGATCACGAAAGAAGCAGTTCTCGGAACAGAACCGCCAAGATATACGCGTGACGGCGAAGAAAGAAAGTCGTTCCTGACATCAGAGAGTGCATAAAAAAGGCGGGCGTGATGGCGAATCCCATCCACCCGCTTTTTTTACGCATGGTAGTCTGTAAGAGGAGAAGAATAGATTCAAATAGAAGGACATAAAAATAAGAATGGAGGAAAAGAAATGGACAGCGTAATGAAAAGCCTTCCGATGGTCGCTCTGAGAGGACTGACGATCATGCCGGAGATGGTCGTACATTTTGATGTGAGCAGAGAACGCTCGATCACTGCGGTACAGCAGGCAATGATGGAAGATCAGAAGATTTTTCTGGTTGCCCAGAAATCCATAGAGACAGAAGATCCGGGACAGGAAGATGTATACAGTATCGGAACAGTTGCCACAGTCCGGCAGGTCATTAAATTGCCGAAGAAAATTGTGCGGGTTCTTGTCTCAGGAGAACAGAGAGGAAGATTGACCGGGATCAGTGAAAAAGAACCGTATCTCAAAGCGGAAGTTGAACTTTTGGAAGAGACAGATTTTGGCATAGAGGATGAGATACAAAAGGAAGCGATGGCACGAAACCTGAGAGAGGTTCTTACGGAATATGCGGACAAAAGTGGAAAAATGTCCAAGGAGGCAGTGAAAGAACTGATTTCGATCGAAGATCTGAAGAAGCTGACCAATGAGATTGCCTGCAGTGTACCATTTTCATATACGGAACAGCAGAAACTTCTGGAAGAACTGGATATTAAAAAAAGATATGAGAAACTTTGCTCGGAACTGACAGATGAAATTCAGATCATAGATGTTAAAAAAGAGATTCAGAAAAAGGTCAAAGAACTGGTGGACCGGCATCAGAGAGAATATATCCTGCGGGAAGAACTCAAAGTTATCCGACAGGAGCTGGGGGAGGATTCAGGTATTTCTGATGCAGAAGAGTTTGAAGAGGCGGCAGCAAAGCTTGAAGCACCGGAAGAGGTAAAGGAAAAGCTGAAACGTGAGATCAGCAGATTCAAAAATACGATCGGATCACAGGCTGAAAATGGAGTGATCCGTACCTATATTGAGACACTTCTTGAAATGCCGTGGGAAAAGCGTTCCGAAGAAAATAATGACATTCAGTATGCCCGGAAAGTGCTGGATGAAGATCATTACGGAATGGAGACCGTGAAAGAGAGGATTCTGGAGTCACTGGCAGTCAGAACGCTGACCCGGAGAGAAGAAAGTCCGATCCTCTGCCTGGTAGGTCCCCCGGGAACAGGTAAGACTTCCATTGCAAGGTCGCTGGCAAGGGCAACGAATCGGCCTTATGTGAGGATTTCCCTGGGAGGAGTCCGGGATGAAGCGGAGATCCGTGGGCATAGAAAGACGTATGTGGGTGCAATGCCGGGAAGGATTGCAAACGGAATCCGCAGTGCGGGAGTCAAAAATCCGGTACTTCTTCTGGATGAAATTGACAAAGTAAGCACAGACTACAAGGGAGATACATTTTCTGCTTTGCTGGAAGTTCTGGATTCAGAACAGAACAGCCGGTTCAGGGATCATTATCTGGAAGTACCGCTGGATCTTTCCGAAGTAATGTTCATTACGACTGCCAACAGTCTTCAGACAATCCCGCGTCCGCTGCTGGACCGCATGGAGATCATTGAAATCAGCAGTTATACAGAAAATGAAAAGCTGCATATTGCCCAGGAACATCTGGTTCCGAAGCAATTGGAAAAGACAGGACTGACAGAACAGCAGCTATCTTTCAGTAAAAAAGCAATCTGGAAAATGGCACATAATTATACGAAAGAGGCAGGAGTCAGACAACTGGAACGTAAGATCGGTGCTGTCTGCAGGAAAGCGGCAAAAGAGCTGCTGATGACAGAAAAAGAGAAGATCGCAGTAACAGACCGGAATCTGTCCAGATTTCTTGGAAAAGAAAAGTATACGTATCAGATGGCAAATGCAGCACCGGAGGTCGGAATTGTGCGTGGACTTGCATGGACAAGTGTAGGAGGCGATACCTTGCAGATTGAAGTCAATGTTATGCCGGGAAAAGGTGAGATCATGCTGACCGGAAAGCTGGGAGATGTCATGAAAGAATCGGCAAGAACGGGAATCAGTTATATCCGTTCTGTAAGTAAAAAGTATGCGATTCAGGAAGATTTCTTTGAAAAGCATGATATTCATGTGCATATTCCTGAAGGAGCGGTACCGAAAGACGGACCGTCAGCAGGAATTACAATGGCAACAGCCATCCTCTCCGCAGTGACAGGAAAGAAAGTACGTGCAGATCTTGCAATGACAGGTGAGATCACACTTCGCGGAAGGGTTCTTCCGATCGGAGGCCTGAAAGAAAAACTGCTTGCTGCGAAAAATGCAGGAATACATACGGTACTTGTGCCGAAAGAAAATCTGGCAGATGTAGAAGAACTGTCAGTGGAGATTACGAAAGGACTGGAGATCATTCCGGTAGAGAGCATGAATGAGGTGCTGAAAACGGCACTTGTAAGATAAAGGAGGATCTTATGGTAATTAAAAATATTAATTTGGAAACTGTCTGTGGAATTACAAGTGTTCTGCCGGAAAATGACAAGCCGGAGATCGCATTTGCAGGGAAGTCAAATGTTGGTAAATCTTCATTGATCAATGCACTGATGAACCGGAAATCCTATGCAAGGATTTCGGCAACACCGGGAAAAACGCAGACGATCAACTTTTATAATATTAATGATGAAATGTATCTGGTAGATCTTCCCGGATATGGTTATGCGAAAGTATCCGAGCAGGAAAAAGCTCAGTGGGGAAAGCTGATCGAACGTTATCTGCATACATCCGGTCAGCTTCGGGCGGTTTTCCTTCTGATCGATATCCGTCATGCACCGTCTGCAAATGATAAGATGATGTATCATTGGATCGTAGAGCAGGGATATCAGCCGATCATCATTGCCACAAAATTAGACAAGATCAAAAGAAGCCAGGTACAGAAATGTATCAAGATCCTAAAAGAAGGACTGGAACTTGTTCCGGGAACAAAAGTGATTCCATTTTCTTCCCAGACAAAGCAGGGAAGGGATGAGATATGGGATCTGATCGAGACAGAATATCTGAATCAATCTGAGGAGGCATAAGCATGGAAAACAGACGCCCATACTGGCAGGTCGCAGTCAGCCTTTTATTCAGTATCCTTGCCACGGCAGCGTTTATTGTAATCGGGATCAGACTGATCGGATTTCTGATGCCGTTCGTGATCGGATGGATCGTTGCCAGTATTGCGACACCATTTGTAAACTGGTTGGAGAAGAGAATGAAGATTGTCAAAAAGCTGGGGTCGGCACTGATCGTGATCCTGGTACTGGCGGCAATCATTCTGGTCAGCTATTTTGCGGTCAGCCGTCTGGTGACGGAAGTGACGGGGCTGATCCGGGATTTCCCGGATCTGTATGAGCAGACAGAAACAGGGTTGGAAAAAATCGGTCAGACACTGTCGGGCGTCTTTGTGCGTCTCCCGGAAGGGATTCAGAACGGATGGACATCACTGGTTGAAAATCTGGACGATTATATGGGCAATCTGATGAGTAAGGTCAGTGAACCGACAGTTACGGCAGCAGGAAATGCAGCGAAAAAGGTTCCTTATATGCTGGTATCGTTTATTGTGATGATCATGTCGGCTTATTTTTTCATTGTGCAGAGAGAAGATGTCATTCACTGGATGAAAGGGATCGCACCAGAGGCTGTGACAAAAAGAATGGCTATGGTGATGGACAATCTGAAATATGCAGTGGGAGGTTATTTTAAAGCCCAATTTAAGATCATGGGGATTGTGTTCCTGATTCTGCTGGCAGGACTTGGGTTTTTAAAAATCCATTATTTTGTCCTGATCGCTTTTCTGATTGCATTTCTTGATTTCCTTCCATTTTTTGGAACGGGAACCGCTATGATCCCATGGGCGGTGTACGAAGTTTTTATGGGAGAATATAAGGTGGCGGCAGCATTGCTGATCATTTATGTGGTAACGCAGGCAGTACGGCAGTTGATCCAGCCCAAGCTGGTCGGTGACAGTGTGGGACTGAATCCACTGGTTACATTATTACTTTTATATATCGGATACCGGGTTGGCGGAGTGATCTGGATGATCCTTGCAGTGCCGGTCGGAATGGTAATCATTAATATGTGCCAGGCAGGAGCATTTGATTATATTTTTGATGATGTAAAGATTCTGACCAGGGGAATCCTGGGATTGCGGCAGGAGCAGCAGACAGAAAAAGAGCAGCTTGTGAAAGCAGAACAGCAGACAAAAAAGGAAGAATTGACTGAAGAGCAGAAAAAAGGAACGGAAAGTACAGGAAAATAAATAAGAATAGAAGAGAAAGAAAAAAGAAAGAGGATTGTGAGAATGAGTAAATATGACGTAATTATTATCGGAGCAGGACCGGGAGGGATTTTTGCAGCGTATGAGCTGATGCAGAAAGCCCCTGAACTGAAAGTGGCAGTTTTTGAAGCGGGAAATCCGCTGGAAAAAAGAAAATGTCCGATTGATGGCAAAAAGGTGAAAAGCTGTATCAACTGTAAGACCTGTGCGATCATGAGCGGATTTGGCGGAGCAGGAGCGTTCTCTGACGGAAAATATAATATTACGAACAGCTTCGGTGGTACACTTTATGAGTATATCGGAAAAGAAGAAGCCATCAGACTGATGGAATATGTAGATGATATCAATGTAGAATTTGGCGGGGCAGGAACAAAAATGTACTCCACTTCCGGTACACACATTAAAAAGCTGTGTATGCAGAATAAGCTGAATCTTCTGGATGCATCTGTACGTCATCTTGGAACAGATATCAATTATGTGGTACTTGAAAATCTGTATGCAAAATTAAAAGAAAAAGTGGAGTTCCGGTTTAACTGTCATGTAGACCGTCTTGAGATGAAAGAAGACGGATACTGTGTGGTTACTAAGGACGGAGAAGATGAATGTGAGAAATGTATTGTTTCCGTGGGAAGAAGCGGAAGTAAATGGATGGAGCAGGTATGTAAGGATCTGAAGATCCCGACGAAATCCAACCGTGTGGATATCGGAGTGCGTGTAGAACTTCCTGCCGTGATCTTCTCCCATCTTACCGATGAGCTTTATGAGAGTAAGATCGTATACCGTACGGAAAAATTTGAAGATAAAGTCAGAACTTTCTGTATGAATCCGAATGGAATCGTAGTAAATGAAAATACAAACGGAATTGTAACGGTTAATGGACATAGTTATGAAGATCCTGCAAAGCAGACGGAAAATACAAACTTTGCATTGCTTGTAGAAAAGCATTTCTCAGAACCGTTTAAGGACAGCAACGGATACGGTGAAAGTATTGCACGGCTTTCCAATATGCTTGGGGGAGGAGTCCTGGTACAGCGTTTCGGAGATCTGATCCGTGGAAGAAGAAGTACACCGGAGCGGATCGCCGAGAACTTTATGACACCGACCCTGTCTGCAGAGCCGGGAGATTTAAGTCTCGTTCTTCCAAAGCGTATCCTTGACGGAATTATTGAGATGATCTATGCACTGGACAAGATCGCACCGGGAACTGCAAATGATGATACACTGCTTTACGGAGTGGAAGTGAAATTCTACAATATGGAAGTACAGTTGGATGAACATCTTGAGACGCTGCATAAGGGGTTGTATGTGATCGGAGACGGAAGTGGAGTGACCCATTCTCTGTCTCATGCATCTGCAAGTGGAGTTTTTGTGGCAAGAGAGATCGCAGAGGAGAGTCGGTGTTAGAACATTTCCGGGAACATCAGTAAAAGCACTGGATCAGATCACGTTTGAAAGGAGATACTAAAATGAAGATAGAAAAAGTAGCAGTTCTCGGAGCAGGAGCAGTCGGCTCCTATGTGATCTGGGGACTCTCCCAGAAAAAAGAGATCCGGCTGGGTGTGATCGCAGAAGGTGAAAGGGCAGAACGTCTGAAAAAGGGATGCAGGATTAATGGAGTCACGTATAATCCCGAAGTATGGACACCGCAGGAGGCACAGGGGGTGGATCTGCTGGTTGTATGTCTGAAGTATGGTGCTTTACCGGAAGCAATGGGCAGCATCCGTACGGCAGTGGGAGAAAATACGACGGTAATGAGTCTGATGAACGGAGTGGACAGTGAAGAACTGATCGCTGCAGAGATCGGGGCTGCACCGGTATTGCCTTCCCTGATCAAGGTGGCATCCCATCAGGAAGAGGATGGATATCATTTTGATCCTGAGACAACGATTGGTATCATTTTCGGCGAGGGTGAAGCACCGTATCAGAGCGAACGGGTGCAGGCGATCGAAGAATTATTGAAAGATACGGGAATCCATTATCGTTCCACAGAACAGATTCAGGCAGAAATATGGAGCAAGTTCCGTCTGAACGTATGTAATAACCTTCCACAGGCAATCCTTGGTGCAGGTGTGGGATGCTACAGAGACAGTATCCACATGAAGGAGATCAGTAATGGACTCCGCAGAGAATTAGAAGCCGTGGCGAAGGCAAAGGGGATCGATCTGAAGGCAGCGGATGATTCATCCAGTCGTGGAAGTGAAGTTCCGCCAACTGCGAGATATTCTACCTTGCAGGATTTAGATGCGGGAAGACATACTGAGATCGATATGT
>OLQX01002691.1_pt1 | contig 11335 bp, 9 predicted proteins | sample 1672581 | NCBI WGS metagenome assembly OLQX01 (sample SAMEA3136701, study PRJEB25190) | human gut metagenome | reverse complement strand
GTAACGAGGATCAATCCGCGCAACAACCTTGAGCTCTCCGGACTTTATATGAGTAAGAACAACTACATTACTCAGTGTGAAGCCGAAGGTTTCCGCCGCATTACTTATTTTCCAGACCGTCCCGATATCCTTGCAAAATACCGAGTTGTCATTCGTGCGCCGAAAGACTACAAAGTGCTTCTTTCCAACGGCAACCTTATCGAACAAGGAGAACTTCTCGACGGACGCAACTATGCTATTTGGGAAGACCCCTTCCCGAAACCTTCTTATCTTTTTGCTTTAGTTGCCGGCAATTTTGTCGCTCAAGAACAAAAGGTCACCTTGTCCGACGGCCGTGAGGCCCTGCTTCAAATTTGGACCGAACCGTCCAACAAAGGCAAAACGGAATTTGCCATGCAAAGTTTGGTTAAGGCCATTAAGTGGGACGAAGAACGTTTCGGCCTGGATCTCGACTTAGATCGCTTCATGATTGTCGCAACCGATGACTTTAACTTCGGCGCCATGGAAAACAAAGGCTTGAACATTTTCAATTCCAAATATGTTCTGGCTGATGAGAACGTTGCCACCGACCAAGACTTTGCCAATATCGAAGCCGTCATCGGACACGAATACTTCCACAACTGGACCGGCGACCGTGTGACCTGCAGAGATTGGTTCCAGTTGTCTCTGAAGGAAGGCCTCACTGTCTTTAGAGAACAAGAATTCTCTGCCGATATGCTCGGCGACGAGTCTTCCCGCGCTGTTAAGCGTATTGATGACGTGCGTGTTCTGAGAAACGCTCAGTTCCCGGAGGATGCGGGCCCTATGGCGCATCCGATTCGTCCCGACTCTTATCGCTCAATCAACAACTTCTACACCACCACCGTTTATGAAAAAGGTGCGGAAGTTGTGCGCATGTATCAGACACTGTTCGGCAAGGACGGTTTCCGCCGCGGCCTGCTCGAATACATCAACCGTTATGACGGAACCGCTGCTACCTGCGACGATTTCTTAAATGCGATGGCAGAGTCAAATTATGAAGATTTATCTCAGTTCGAACTTTGGTACTCCCAGGCCGGAACGCCCCGCATCTCGGTCGAAACCAAGTGGGATGAAATCGCCAAAACCTTTACATTGACGCTTCGCCAAAACAACCGTACCTTCCCGGGCAAACCGGCGCCGAAACCGCTCATGATTCCCGTTAAGATCGGTATTCTGGATGACGCCGGAAACGATATTCCGCTGCAGCTGGAAGGGGAAGACTCTCCGGACGGCACAACTCGTCTGTTGATTTTGGACGAAGCTGTTCAGAGCTGGACCTTCCGCAACGTGTCGACCAAACCGCTGCTGTCTATCGGAAGAGGCTTTTCCGCCCCGGTTATCTTCAACACTGAATACACACGCGAACAGCTGGCTTTCTTAGCCCGCCATGATTCAGACCTTTTCAATCGCGCCGATGCGTTTGAGAAACTGACGCTGCAAATGGTCGATCAATTCATCACCGACCTGAGCAGACGCGGCGCACAAAACGCGATGCCGTCTGAGTCCTACCTCTTTGCGTTTGAGGATATTCTCAACGACGATTCCCTGTCTCCGGCCTACCGTGCGAAAGTTCTGGAAATGCCGAGCGAGAACTACATAGCCGAGAATCGCGTTCTCATCGAACCTGCGCTCATTCGCGAAGCCTGCGATCTGATTAAACGCAGAATCGGCCAGCGCTTAAGAGGCTCGTTCGAAGACAAGGTTAAAAACAACCAGACACCGGGCCTCTATCGTCCCGATGCTGCAGACGCCGGACGCCGCGCACTCAAGCTTCTGTCTTTGGGCTACCTGGCCTACGCTCAAGATGCCAAAGCCATGCAGCAGGTTCGCAACCTTTATAAGAACGCAAACAACCTCACGGATCGCCTCGGGGCTGTCAACATCGCCGTCCAAGCTTCGCTGCCGATCGGAGAGGAGCTTTTGAGCAAAGCCGATGTCGAGTGGAAGTCCGAACCGCTTTTAAATAACAAGTGGCTGGCGTTGAGCACCCAGCTTCGCACTCAGCGCGGAAAACGTCCGACGGTGGATCTCATTCGTGCGCTGACCCAGCATCCGAAGTATCAGGATCACAACCCCAACAGCATCTACGCCCTGCTCGGTACCTTCTTCCGGACCGGCGGTCCCGAATTCCATCGTCCGGACGGTATGGGCTATCAGCTCTGGGTGGACAGCGTACTTTTCGTGGACAAGTTCAACCCGCAGGTTGCTGCGCGTCTTGCCCGTGCTTTGGAAAACTGGCGCCGCTACGAACCTACTTTGTCCAACCTCATGTATAAGGCACTCAAGTACGTCAGCGAAGAAAAGAATCTTTCTCCGAATGTACGAGAAATTATTGAACACGCCTTAACGGAACCCGTCTAGATTTTTTTAGAATGCAGATCACAAACGATCTTTCAAAAGGAGATTTATAAAGTGGCCATCAACCTTCAGCAGTTTTTAGTAAAACAGTTAAGCGACGGCGCCATCGATCAGCAGCTATGCGATCTTCTCAACGCAGTTGCCGACTTGAGTAAAGAAATCAACGATAAGGTGACCCACGGAGCTCTTGCCGGCGTTCTCGGCTTTGCCGGAACGGACAACGTTCAAGGCGAACACCAGAAAAAACTTGACGTCATCACCAATGAGATTTTTGTGGAAGGCGTCGAATGGACCGGTGCCTTAGCCGGCATGGCCAGCGAAGAGATGGACCACTGTCTGCCCACACCGTCTGCCTTTAAGCGCGGTGACTATCTCATCATGTTCGACCCTCTCGACGGCTCGAGCAACATCGATATCAACGCACCGATCGGTACGATCTTTTCCATTACGAAAGCACCTGAAGGCAAGATCACCGATGAGAGCTTCCTCACGCCCGGCCGTAAACAGGTTGCCGCCGGCTATGTGATGTATTCCCCGCAAACAATCCTGACATTAACCGTCGGCACCGGCGTTTTCATGTTCACGCTGAACCTTGGTACCGGAGAGTACATCCTTACGAAGGAAAACGTCCGTATTCCTGTCCAGACCCAGGAATTTGCGATCAACATGTCCAACATGAGACATTGGGAAGCTCCGGTTCAGAAGTATATTCAAGAACTTTTGGCCGGTGACACCGGTCCGTTGGGCAAGAACTTCAATATGCGCTGGGTTGCTGCAATGGTTGCAGAAGTTCATCGTGTCCTTTGCCGCGGCGGTATTTTCATGTACCCGCGCGACAACCGCGATCCGTCCAAACCCGGCAAGCTCCGTTTGATGTATGAAGCCAACCCGATGTCTTTCCTTATTGAACAAGCTGGCGGCAAAGCAACGAACGGATATCAAAATATTCTTGATCTGCAGCCCGAGAAGCTGCACCAGAGAGTGGCTGTTTTCTTAGGCAGCGCTGAAGAAGTGGATCGCGTCACCTCCTATCATAAGTAATTCGTTCTTCTCTCAAATAAGAAAGCGGGCCGCGGCCCGCTTTTTTATCAATGCTGTCAGCTGTTACTGCTGCTGATCAGGATTTTTATTGGCGATCAAAATCTTCGTAATCTTATCGTCCATTGTGTCGAGTGTGCCGGTAATAGAAGCGTTCAATTCTTTATTCGCGGCAGCAATTTGATCTTCGGTTCCCTTAAAGGCTTCGAGAATCTTGTTTTGACGGTCGCTTAAGCGCTGTTCGGTCTGAGACAGAATCTGTTTCTGCTCTTCCATCCAGATTTGCCATTTTTTCTCAAAATCGGCCTTCACATCGGTCAGACGGGAAGCTTCCTGATCGGTTGCGAGTTTGCGCTGTTCCTGGAGTTCTTTTGTCAGGCGGCGCATGGTGGCAAACGAGCCTGTCTGCTGAACAAACAGAATGTAGATCACGATCACAAAAAGGAGGCTGAACCAAAACAGAAGCATTAAGGTAATCGGCGCCTTTGCTGTCGTAATCAGGAGGTTAACTTCAACGGGTGCATTTACTGCCGGCCAATTAATAAATACAAAACCGGCTCCGATTAATAAGACCAATAAGAGGACGATATAACGCATAGACGAACCTTATAAATTTTTAGGGAGGAGTTTTGTCAGTTTAATAGATAAGCTCCTGAATGCACAGAGTCGAAACCGGTCGCCTGCAAAGTTCCGAGCTGAATTAACGGAGATTTCTCTCTTTTTTTCTTTTTCATCGCTTCTGCCTTGCTCAAATAGAGAAAAAATCTTTTGTTTCTAAACATCTTGGTGCTCTCCGATACTTGCCATTAGGCGCATAATGCTAAGAGTTAATAGGAGAAAATGAATGAAAACTGATCCGCGTTTCCCGAAACTTCATATCGTTGACCATCCGCTCGTGCAACACAAGCTCAGCACCATGCGTGAAAAGAAGACTCCGTCTAACTCCTTCCGTCAACTGCTCCGCGAACTTACCTACTTGATCGGATATGAAGTAACACGCGATCTGCCGCTCGAAACTCGTACGATTGATACTCCGCTTTGCAAATGCAAAGCTAATTTCATCAAAGGTAAAAAGCTGGTGATTATTCCGATCCTGAGAGCCGGCTTAGGTATGTCAGAAGGCCTTATGGACTTGATGCCGTCTGCCCGTGTCGGTCATATAGGCTTATACCGCGGTCCTGATCATAAACCGGTTGAATACCTTGTTAAGCTGCCCTCCAAGCTCGAAGGCCGTCGTGTCATTCTGTGTGACCCGATGCTGGCAACCGGAAACTCTGCTGTCGCAGCTGTCGACACATTGCTTAAGCGCGGCGTAAAACCAAAAGATATTACTTTTGTCGCTCTGGTCTCAGCCCCCGAAGGAGTTGAAACATTCCAGAAAGCTCATCCCGAAATTGAGCTCTATGTCGCCTCTTTGGACGAAAAACTCAACAAGGATGCCTACATTCTTCCCGGCCTTGGCGACGCCGGCGACAGAATTTTCGGCACCAAATAAGTGCATACTTAATTAAATCTTAGGTATAAACCCTCGTATTTTTATTGAAAACGAGGGTTTTACTTTATCTTCTTCAGTCAAGGCTTGATTTTTGAGAGACATAGGATTTGTTCGGGAGCATTATTACGCTCAGTGTTAAACGCTAACTCATCCTATTTCTAAGGTTTATCATGGCTGATGATTTTAAAGACATCTCCCACCTCTATAAGGTGACACCTTCTGCCAAGACCATCATTGATGGCGAAGATTTGGTAGAAACAAAACAGAAATCCAAAGCTTATGCTTGGTGCGACGTTCTTCAATCCGTTACCGGTTTGATCCTTGGTCTCTTCTTGTTCTGCCACATGGGCTTCACCAGCTCCATTCTTCTTGGCAAAGACACTTTCTGGTCTCTGGTTTCTTTAACCGGCGGCTACTTCATTGACGGTGTTGATCACCTCTGGATGCACTCCGTTTTCGTCGGCACGATCTTCGTTCTCGTCGTCATCCATGCGATCCTTGCTCTCCGCAAGTTCCCGAACAACTACAAAGCCTTCCGCATCATGCGCGGCCACTACAAACTGCTCCGTCACACCGACACAACGATGTGGTGGGTTCAGTTCATCACCGGTGTTATCCTCACCGCTCTGGTCTTCCCGCATATGCTTCCCATGCTGATGGATCCGGGCAGCATCGGACCTTACGGCAGCGGTCTCGAGGTTTATCACTCCTGGCTGTGGGTTATCTTCCTCTTCCTCATCGTCACTGAACTTCACGGCATGATCGGTCTGTATCGTCTGTGCATGAAGTGGTGCGGTCCGTCGAACGCCACACGCAGCTTCCTCCGCAAGCTTACATATGTCCTCATCATCGGTATGATCGCCATGGGTTCCTTCACCATCATGGGCTTCTACAACGCCGGTGCTGAAGCTGCCAAGCTTGATCCTGAAGCTCACTACGTTCCGGGCTGGCTGCAGACTCCTCAGACTGCTCCGTACCCGAGCTGGTGGCCTGATCACCTCAAGAAGAACTAATCAGATTCTTCTAGGAACATAATTCAGACGGGCGCTTTGAAGCGCCCGTTTTCTATATCTCAAATTTAGTTCTAACACTCGTTGGGTGTGCGATGCATTAGGCACGTCCTGGAAAAGAAATCGCTTCTGTCCATCTTCCCATCGTAGAGTTCATTTTTTACCAACTTAGAAAATAGCGATGCCGCGGAAGACTCAGCATGGTTTGAGTTTTTCAGCAGAATCACACCTAAATCAATTTTAGGCAGAGCTGTTTGTATCTCGCAGATTCTTCCTTCTTCCACTTCTCTCTCTACCGATACTTTGGGTAAGTAAGCAACACCAAACCCGCTTTCTAAAAAGGTGTTAATGATGTTTCTACTGCTCACTTGCATGTCTTTTCCCATACATATCCCTCGTTTGTCCAAAAACCGCTTGAAAAACCGGAAAGAACCGCTGGTGAAGTTCCACGTCAAAAGATTTAAGTTCGGGCAATGGTTCGGAAGAAAGAACTGTTCCTTTTCTATTTTCAGCCTCGGCGAACCAAACAATCCTAATTCCTCCGAACATAATGGGAGTGCCGTCAACGGACTTTCGTAGCTCCCCATATTGAAGGAGACAGCCAGGTCTACCTCGGACCTTAAAACCATATCTTTAATCGAGTAAGCAGTGCCAAGTTCAACCTTTATCGTTACGTCCGGCGCCATCTGTCTAAAGTTGTTAATGACGTTCACTAAACGATATTGGAGCAAGGTTTCGTTTACAGCTATACCTAAGTTCCCCGTTAGTCTCGGAGACCCTCCTTTCATAGAGGATATTTTTTCAGTGGCCTCCAATATCTTCCTTGCCTCCTCCAGGACCTTTTCGCCGTCTTTAGTTAGTCTCATCTGTCTTCCGACTTTTTCAAAAAGAATTAAATTCAGCTCGTCTTGAAGATTATTAATATGGAAGCTAACCTTAGCCACCGAAAAGTTTTTTTCCTTTGCAGCGCCGCTGTACGATCCAGTTCTCACGATCGCTTCAAGTAATGAGAGGCTTAGAAGATTCATTCCGATATCTCTGATGGCAGACGTCTTTATTCTATATAGCGCGAAGAACCTCAGAGATTGAATCAACCGCTGAGGTTCAAAATGCGCTACGAATCAGTTAGATTTTCTAAGGATGTTTTGTGCCGCAATATGACCTTGATAAAGTCCGACTGCCGTCGGTCCCGGTCTAAATGATCCGTCATAAGTAACTTCTCCGGCTGCGTAAAGATTTGGGAAAAATCCTCCGTCTTTCTTAATGACCTGCATATTATTGTTTACATCGATTCCGCCTAAGGTAACCTGAATACCCGGCTGAGTCTTCACCGCGTAATACGGCGGCTGAGAAAAGTCCAACGTCAGGTTATGTTGTCTGCCAAAATCTAAATCTTTTCCGTTCTTAACGAACTCACTGTATCTTTTTGCGGTTTCTTCAAGAGCCTTTGGCGGCACTCCCATCTTCTTGGCTAATTCCGCCAGCGTGTCTGCCTGCAGGAAATATCCTTTGTCTTTGAAACCTTGAAGTCTCTTGGAAGCCTTCATAGCTTTGTTGTCAATCACTATATAAGCCATGCTTCCTTTTTGTTTTTGCAACCAACGAGAAAGCTGTGTGTAGTCCGGATAATAGTCATTACAGAAACGCTTTCCGTCCAGATTGACCATAATGCCGCCTTCGGCTCTCGCGGCACTAAGGCTCGAATTCACACCGTTTTCTGAATGTACGGAGGGATTCATACGCACAACATCCGTGTAGGCAGTCTTGGCGCCGTGCTCAACAGCCATTTCCAAGCCGTCTCCGGTCGATCCCACGGCTGTTGTAGTTGGCAATCCGGCCCATTCAGGTGCGAATTTTTTAACCAGTTTTTGATTGTGAGCAAAACCTCCGGTTGCCAAGATGACATTTTTAGTAGGAATCACGAACTCTTCATTGCCGGAACGCACCTTTACGCCTGTCACGACTCCGTTCTTTAAAACGAGATCTAAGGCCTTCGTATTAGGATAAAAAGCAACTCCCTTCTCTTTTAACGCTTTGAACATGACCTTCACAATTGAAGAGCCCAGAGAAGTGCCGTCTGCCGTGCCAATCTGATAGTCACTCAGAACCCGGGTAATATTTGCGCCTAATGAGTTTAGGTAGTCCAAATTTTTCTGTGAACATAACATCTGGGCTTTTAATTTGTCGACATCAACATTAGGAAGCATCTTCTTTTGACGAGCAACGTAGTCATCAACCGAGATAAACTTTCCTGCGGCTTTCTGTTCTTTTGTTCCGACCGCCACGAAGTATGTAGCCGCTAAGTTCGTCGCGCCTCCCGGAAAAGGCATTTTTTCAATCAAACATACTTTGTTCCCGCCGTCTTTCAAGTCCATTGCAGCCTTCATTCCTGCCACTCCGGAGCCAATCACAACGCTCTGACAATCAGGAACAGCCGCATTTACTCCGCTAAGAGAAAAGGCCAGAAGAATCGAAAGGTATACAAACTTTGTTTTCACATTTCACTCCTGAGGAAATTACGAAAACAAGTTTATTGAAGAGCTTTCTTTCTAAAAATTCGAATTATTTGAATACAACGTTTAAAAAATTTTGAATGAAGACTTCTGCGCAAATAAAAAGTCCGACCTCATAAGAGAATCGGACCTCAAGCAATAGACGGACTAAATTAGCCGTTCAGCTTCTTAGCCATACCGACATACATGTCGAATGCCTGTTTGAAAGCGCCTTCATCGACATCGAAGGATCCCTGATGGTGGCCGGCAGCTCTGTCAGCGCCGCAAATGAAGAAAGCAGCCTTACCGCCGTGAGCCTGAACTCGCTTGCCGAGAACGGAAATGTCTTCGGAACCGCCGAAGTTTCCATCCGGACGGATCTTGTTGATTCCGGGAACAGTCTTAGCAACTTCGATCAGCATTTCAGAAAGTTCTTTATCGTTGGTAAAGTCAACGGCAGCGCCCATCTGAGAAATTTCATAAGAGACGTCAAAGCCCTTGGCGATACCTTCAACAATGTTTCTGACGTTTTCGGCCATGTAATCATTGATGGAGCTGGTTTCACCGCGAACTTCTAAAGCCATGTGGGCAGAGCTCGGAATAACGTTGCGGCCTTCACCGGCGCGCAGCGTGCCGACGTTAATACGAGTCATACCACCGCCGTGACGAGGAATACCCATCATCTGTACAACTGCGTTGCAGGCTGCTGCCAGAGCGTTGCGTCCGGCGTTCGGTTCTTTACCGGCGTGAGCAGGTTTGCCCTTGAAAGTTACGTCGTATTTGGAGGTGCAAAGCAAGCCGTAAGGAGCGGCAACGATTTCACCGGTATCAGCCATGAAGGAAATGTGGCTGCCGAGGAAGTAGTCGGCATCGTCAACAATTCCGGAAGCAGCAATAGCGCTGGCGCCGCGAACACCTTCTTCAGCGGGCTGGAAGACGATCTTGAACTTGCCCTTCAATTCATCTTTATGCTCGGCAATCCAATGAGCCAGAGTCAGACCGATAGAAATGTGGGAGTCATGACCGCAGGCGTGCATAAAGCCGGCGTGCTGGCTTCTGAAACCTTCTTTGTTCGGCTTATGTTCGGGATTATCGGTTTCGTTTACGCAAACGCAGTCAATATCGAAACGGAAAGCAGTGGTCGGACCTTCTTTGCCGGTGTCAAGCAAAGCAACACAGCCTGTGTAGCCTTCAGTTTCGTCAATGAAAGACTGAGAAACTCCGCGGGCCAGGGCGTTCTTAATGCCTTCCTGAACGAGTTTTTCGTTGCGGCCGAAAACCTGTTCGGGGTTGATAATCTTGGTGCCGAGCAGGACTTCATAGCCCCAGGAGCGCAGCTTGGTGACGATGTAATTCGTGGTCCAGAATTCTGTCCAGCCTTCTTCCGGCCACTGATGAAGCTCACGTCTTTGTTCGACAAGCTGCTTGGTGTAATCAGTCATTTTTTCTCCTTTTGTTTTGTCAGTTCGTTATATACATAACAGACTGATTTTAAACCAGTCGTAACGAAATGTGAACACTTTTTTTAGTCATCAGAAAATCCCATGAATATTAAGCTCTTACCTGGTTTACCCCGTAAAAACACAAACCGCCCGACCCACAGAAAAGCCGAGCGGTTTTATTTGTTCAGCTAAGGCTGATTAAACCATAATCAAAGCCAAGGTAATCACGCCCACGATCATCGGGATTGCGGTACGTTTCACCAATTGGATCGGCGGAACCATTGCGAGACCGGAAATAAGAATCACAACACCGGCGATCGGAGACATCGTACGGCCGAGGGAGCCGGAGATGAGTGCCAGAGAACCGAGGTTAGGAACCTGCATTCCGAAGTCAAGTGCGTGCGGAGTAACCGCTTCGTTGAAAGCAAAGGTTGCAGCGTCGCCGGAACCGGTAATAACAGCCAGAACGAATGGTCCGAGAGAACCGCCCCAGCGAGCGAGTTCGTTGGAAGCTTTCAGAGCTGTCACAAAAGCGTCAATCAGACCGGCAGAGCGAAGACCGGCTGCGAACACGCCGGCGGCAATGATGATACCCATTACATCGCCGTAGCCGTTGCCCATACCTCTGAAGAATTCTTTGGAGAACTTCTGAGGATCGCACCAGGAAACGAGCAATGTGAAGATGGCGCCGAGAACCATAGCCTGAGCCACACCCATCTTAAGAACAGGAACATACTTGTTGCCGAGAACGAGGATGATCAAGAGCCTTGAGGAAGTTGATCTTTTCGATCGGGGCGCCACCTTCTTTGGCAGAATAAGCAGCCAGCTCTTCAGCTGTCGGCTTGTTGTCGCGAAGAACTAAACAGACGATCGTAATACCAACCAAACCGATACCCATCATGATGAGCGAGAACGGAGTGTGGAGAGAGATCAAATCCATCACGTTCATCTTGGAGATGCCGGCAACGAAGTTGTTGTGGCTCATACCCGGAGAAAGAATGGAACCGTAAGTACCCATCAAAATTGCAGCACCGGCTGCAGCGGGACGGATACCGGCGCGAATCATGACCGGAATGAATGTAGCACCCACAGCAGCAGCACAACCTGCAGCAGAAGGAATCGCAATGTTGACAAAGAAAGTCACGGCGGTAGCAGCCGGAATCAGCAGAATGCCCAATTTCTTGAGCGGAGCTGCAAGCAGGCTAACCAAATGACGGTCGCAGGAAGTATGCGTAACGACGTAAGCAAAACCCATCGCACCGCAGATTGCCATGATCAAGTTGGCGTTTGTCATACTCTTAGCAAACTGGTCTAAAGCTGCCATCGGTTTCATCGAAATGCAGCATAAGAACAAGCCGGCAGTGAACAACACCAAACGTGTCTCATAGCGCTTAATTAAGCAGTAAATCGTCGCAATAATGACGAGCACTGCAATCCAGGCTGTAATTGACATCGAATAAATACCTATTGATTTTTTGT
>OLQX01002690.1_pt1 | contig 11340 bp, 9 predicted proteins | sample 1672581 | NCBI WGS metagenome assembly OLQX01 (sample SAMEA3136701, study PRJEB25190) | human gut metagenome | reverse complement strand
CGACCTACTGGTGTTCGAAGCCAGACCCTTCAACCACTTGGGTATTCCTCCTGTTATTGCTAACCTGTTAATTATACAATACTTTTCCTGCTTTGGGTAGTAGGCAAATCGTTTTTATTTGATTTCTTCTATATAGTAAATGTAATCAAGAGAGCGCAGTGCTTCAATGATGTCACTGTGTTTTTTATCTTTTTTCAGTTCCTGACTGTCCACAGTCAGAGAAACCGTATACACGCTGAGACCGGAATTTAAATAAGCCGGATTTGCCTCAATATCATCAATGCGGATCCCCAGTTTACGAATCGTCGCTACAAAATCCTGAAGTTTGAAACTGCTCTTTAATTCCAGATGCACCTCAAAATGATTGGAACGGTCTTTTAAATAACGCTCTGCAGATGGGAACAGGGAAATCCCACAAAGAAGTGCCATAAAAATCACAAATGCGGAAATATACATTCCGGTCCCAACCATTAAGCCCATAAAACCGCAGGCCCAGAGTGCTGCAGATGTAGTCAGTCCCTTGATCTGGTTCTTGGAACTGAAAAGAATGGAATTGCCGCTTAACATGGCAATGCCCACAACGGCCGCTCCTGAAATAACAGGGATCCCAAAAGAAAATTCACTGGACAGATACAGATCTGTGAGCACGGCTGCTGTAGCAGATACACTGACCAGCATAAAAGTCCTCATACCTGCGGAATGACGCTTGCTGGAGCGTTCACATCCAATGATCGCCGCCAGCGCCAGTGATAATAGGATCCGCAGGATCACCTGCATTCCTATTCCTTCCATCATCCATCCCTTTGTCAGTTCTGCTGTTATATGTCCCATATCAATACGTCCTCCTTGCTCTTAAATGATTGCGCAGCGCCCCCACTGCTTCGTACTGCTCATTGGCAGCTTCCAAAAATGCCTGTTCTTCCGGAGAAATATTCTCTTCTGTTTCCGGTATTTCCTGCTGGATCTCATGGATCCGCTCGATCAGCATTTCCAACCGGGTCACCGGATCTTTTTCTTTCGCCTCTTTTGGCAGTTCAATATCCCCATAGGATCCGGACAGATACAGGGACAATTTTGCGCATGCCGGACCCGTCAGTTCATAAAGTACACTAGATGCAAGAATAACGGTCTGCAGATCAATCCCCATCTGACCGCCTAAAGTTCTTGCTCCCAGAGCCGCCAGACCAATGGCTACGCCTGCCTGAGGCACCAGTGCCAGCCCCAGATAATTGCGCACCTGTTTTTTCTTATGTACTGCAAGACAGCCTAAATAAGCACCTGCGTATTTTCCTATGATACGTGTCAGGAAATATGCCACTCCGATCACTAAAAGGGAAGCCCCGTCTTCTCCTGCTGAGGGATTAAGAAGCGCATCTAACCGGAAGGAAAGTCCGGACCGTACAAAAAACAAAAGCAGGATCGGCGGACTGAAATAATTTAACTGTTTAAACAGCTTATCATCATCAGATAAATTAATATAAATGGTTCCCATGGACATACATCCCAGAAGAGGGGATACATCTGCCAGAGAACAGATCCCGCAAAAAGCAAACAGCGCTGCCACCGATATGATCAGCCGGTTGTCTTTGTATTTTCTCTTTGGCATCATGCATTTTAACAGCCAGCCAAAAATACCGCCTAACACCAGTACTGCCCCATTGATCAGGATCGGTTTTAAGATATTTCCCACCTGGAAACCACCAGTCCCGGAAAGAGCTGCCAGCGCAATAGAAATAGCCGCACTGTACTCCACCAGACCAACCACATCATCCAATGCCACCACCTGCAAAAGAGTATCAACAAAATCTCCCTTCGCTCCGGTCTGACGGATGGTCATGATGGTGGACGCAGGAGCTGTAGCTGATGCCAGAGCTGCCAGTACAATGGAAAATGCCAGATTTAAGTGGAGCACCCCATAAACCACTGCAAATACACATACCGATGCCAGCACCGCTTCCATAACCGTGATCACGATCACCTTCCAGCCGTTTTTCTTTAACACGGAAAAGCGGAAAAATTCCCCTGTGCTGAATGCAATAAAAGCAAGCGCGATATCTGAAAGAAAATCCATCCCATCTATGACCTTCACCGGCACCATATCCAGACAGTAGGGTCCCATAAGGATCCCTGCCAGAATGTACCCCGTTACATTTGGCAGTTTAAACTTTCTGGTGATGCGGGTCATAAGATAACCAACAAACAGCATCAGTGCAATGGTGATAATGACCACCGATGCCTGGCTTGTTGCATGGTAAAATAAAAATGACTTCATGCTATAACCCCCTCGTTTTCCTTGTGTGTCATGCTTCTATATGATATACTGTTTTATAATAAAAGCAAATTATTTTATTTTTATGTATGATAAATTTTATTTATTATACACAATAAGGAGGTACCATGCTCGGTTCAAAAATAGAAACTCTGCTGGCAGTAGCTGAATTCCAGAATTTTACAAAAGCGGCTGCTTCTCTCTCCCTTACCCAGCCGGCAGTCAGCCATCATATCAATCAGCTGGAAGAAGAACTGGGAGTCACCCTTTTTATCCGCGGAAAAGGCAGTTTAATGCTGACCCCGGAAGGTGAGATCGTCTTAAAATATGCCCGAAGGATCAAAGCGCTGTATGGAAAGATGGAGACGGAGATCGATAATTCCAGAAAACAGCTGACCAAAGTCCGCATCGGCATCACCCACACCTCGGAAAGCAACCTGATCACGGAGGTTCTGGCCCGTTGCAGCAATGCTGATAATAATTTTTCAATAACAATTATTACGGATACCATAAATAATCTTTATGATATGTTGGATAATTACGAGATCGATCTGGCTGTTGTGGACGGAACGCCAACCGGGCATTCCCTCTGTTCCCTGATGTTAGCTACCGATTATCTGGTGTGTGTTATGTCCATCCGGCATCCTCTGGCCAAACGTGCCATGGTCACTTTATCAGAATTAAAACAGGAACGGATGATCCTGCGGCTTCCTACTTCTGATACACGCATGCTTTTTGAGTCCACATTAAAAAGCATCGGGGACTCCATTGACAATTTCAACATCACTCTGGAAGTTGACAATATCGCCACTATAAAAGACCTGGTACGAAAAGGACTGGGCGTTTCCATCCTGCCTCAGAGTGCCTGCGCAAGAGAACAGAAAAAAGGAAAAATGGCCGTTCTTCCTATTGAAAACTTAAGTATGATGCGTGAGACCAAGATCGTATACAAAAAAGACTTTACCCATATGGATATCCTTCAGGAGATCACCCGGGTATACCATGAAACGGCAAGAAGTTACCAATAATAGACATTTTCCACTGTTTTATAGTTTTACAAATCATCAAAAACAGTGTACAATAATTAAACTGGCCCTTTAAAGCGTTTAAGTGTGTTTCAACGTTTTAACAGGTCCAAAAATGAAAATGACTGGAGATAATTTATGATCGTTCATATAATCGAAGCTGTTTACCACTTTTTGTGGGGAGATCTGGTTACACTGCACCTTTCAGGCACTTCCATTGGTATTCCTCTTCTGGTACTGCTTCTGATCCCAACAGGTATTTATTTTACCTTCCGTACTAACTTTGTATCCGTGCGTCTTTTTCCGGATATGGTGCGTTCCCTGACAGAAAAGAAAGGAAATGGCAACAGCTTATCACCGTTACAGACTCTTTTCGTATCTACCGCTACCCGGGTTGGTATGGGAAATCTGGTGGGCGTAGTGGCTGCTGTTTCTGCAGGCGGCGCAGGTGCTGTGTTCTGGATGTGGCTTTCCGCTATTTTAGGCTCTGCCACTGCTTTTATCGAGGCAACTCTGGCCCAGATCCATAAAGAGGAAGATTCATTGTACGGCGGCTATCACGGCGGTCCGGCTTACTATATCCACTATTATGCAGAAAAAGTCCGTGGAAAGAAACTGAACCACTCTGTGATTGCAGTTTTCTTCGCCTTATCCGGACTCTTATGCTGGTGCGGCATCAGCCAGGTGATCAGCAACTCCGTTGCCTCTGCCTTTAAAAATGCTTTTTCTGTACCACCTATCATCACCACTGTGATCCTGGTGATCTTATCCGCCATTATCGTGCTGCGCAAAAATGCCACCATAAAGGCACTGGATATCATTGTTCCTGTTATGGCGGCTATGTATTTTATCATCACGATTTTTATCATTGTGACCCATATCGGACAGCTTCCAGGCGTATTTTCCAGGATTTTTAAAGAAGCCTTCGGACTTCGTGCAGTAGCAGGCGGTGGTTTTGGAGCTGTACTGATGAATGGTGTAAAACGTGGTCTTTTCTCCAACGAGGCTGGCTCCGGTTCTGCTCCCTGCGCGGCAGCTGCTGCTGATGAAAAGGAACCGGTTAAAATGGGACTGATCCAGGCTTTAGGCGTATTTATTGATACCATTGTGATCTGCAGCTGTACTGCCTTTATCCTGCTCCTTGTCCCGGAAGAACTGACCCGTGGCCTTATGGGAATGGAGCTGTTACAGACTGCCATGAACTACCACCTGGGAAGCTTTGGTGTGATCTTCGTAGCTGTGATCCTGGCCCTGTTCAGTTTCTCCACTTTCCTTGGTATCCTCTTTTATGCCCGTTCCAATGTGTCCTATCTTTTCGGAAACCGCTGGCTGTGGCAGACTCTCTATAAGATCCTGGCCCTGATCATGCTCTTCATCGGCGGCATCCAGGCTTATACAGTGGTGTGGGATCTGGGAGATGTTGGCATCGGACTGATGACTATTTTTAATCTGGCAGTGCTCTTTCCTCTTTCAAATGAGGCCTTATCTGCGCTGGCTGAATATGAGAAAAAGAAAAAATATGAATAGCTAAAAAGGACAGAAGGTTGATCACCTCTGTCCTTTTCTTTTCCGAATTTACTTTTTTCTTCTTTTTAATATTTCATGCCAGTACACAGGCACTAACAATGCGCTCGCCCCGATCCATGCAAAGGGCGTTGCAAAGCAGATCCCTACATAACCGATGATCCCTGCAAACACAGTGGTGGATGTAATACGAAAGATCAGTTCAATGATACAGGCTGTAAAGGGTGTCCAGCTGTTGCCCATACTCTGGATGGCAGAACGATAGATCTGCAGCACTCCAAGAAGCAGGTAAAAAGGCGCTACGGTCATCAGATAATAATCAGAATACCAGATGATCTCTGCTGTGGGCTGTGTTACAAACATGGGCACGACCAGATGGCGTCCGAAAATGATCATCACACACATAAGAGCATTTGCAATGCTTGTCTGAAGCAGGCAGGCTGCCGTTCCCTTGCGGATACGGTCCCACAGACCGGCACCATAGTTCTGGGCCACATAGTTGGAGATGGCGATACCAAAAGCTGCATTCATAAGTACAGAAAACTGATCCACTTTCGTCGCTGCCGTATATCCAGCAATTGCCTCTGTTCCCAGTGCATTAACGGCTCCCTGCATGGCAAGCTGGCCGATGCACATAACAGACATCTGAAATCCCATACTCATGTGAGTTTTTATCACAGAACCAAGATTTTGAAAATCTTCTTTCTTCAGTCTAAGTATGAGGAATTTTCTCACGCCTATCACTGTACATAATATTGCTGATAAAAGCTGGCTGAGTACCGTTGCCCAGGCAGCTCCTGCTACTCCCATTTTAAACGGGACAATAAATACTACATCCAGGACAATGTTTAAAAGAGAGGAAAATACAAGGAAAACCAGGGGTGTACGGCTGTCTCCCAATGCACGAAGAATATTGGATATCATGTTATAAAAGATAGTCGCACCGGTTCCTAACAATACAGCAAACATATAATCATAAGCCATATCGTAGATCTTTTCCGGTGTTTTCTGCCAGTACAGGATCTGATGAGCCAGGCCGCAGCAGATCGCCATGATAACCAGTGAGAAAAAAACACATAGAATAATAGACACTGCCACACTGCGACGCATTCCTTTTTCATCTCTTGCGCCAAACCTGTGTCCCAGACAGATACCAAAACCGCCGGTAATACCCTAGATAAAACAGAGTACCAGATAAATAACAATCGCCGTAGAACCAACTGCTGCCAAAGCGTCTGCTCCCAGCGTCCTGCCTACGATCACTGTATCTGCCAGAGTATAAAATAACTGAAACAGATTACCACCGATAACCGGCAGTGAAAATTTTAAGATTACGGAAAATGGATTTCCCTTTGCCAAATCCTGTGCCATGACTTTTACTTCCTTTTCATGTTTTTCCCCAATCAAACCAATACACTTTATACCTTCTGTTTTCCCCGTGTAAAACAGTCTGTGATCAGCCTCCATAAAGGAAGGGCATACAGATAACACCCTGCAAACAGCGCAGTCCCAGGTGCTCCCATAGAAGCTAAAGGAACAGCGCCTGCAATGGACCATGGAATCAGCGGTGCGATCACAATGGTACCGTCTTCCAGATACATGGCCATTTTCTCCTGATCTGTCACCAGCTTATTACAAAGCTGCTCTGTTACCAGTGTAGCCAGCGACTGGTTGCAGGACACTGCACAGGCGATCACAGAAACCGGAAGTACAACGGCAAAAGGCGCCAGCTTTTCTCCTGCTTTTATGATCTTTTCCTGTAAAGGCAGCAAAAGCCCTGTTTTCTCAAAAATACCGGAATAACAGGAAGACAGGCACACTACAGCTACCACTTTTATCATGGACTGGATGCCGCCCCCATTTAGCATTTTACTGATCTGGGCATCCTCTGAAACATAGCCAAATACCATAGAGTATAAAGTTTCCGTAAGAGGACGATGCTGGTAGACCAGACAGATCACAAATGCCAGAAAAATACTAACTGCCATAGCCTTTTTCACTTCTACTTTGCATATTGCTAAAATAAAAATGGCTGCTGCCGGAATCAGAGGGATCAGTCCCATACGGAATTCTCTTGAAAACAGCTCCCCTGCTCCTGCTGCCGCACTGCCGGAAGCAGACTGCAGCCATCCCATTACCAGGTATGCCACACAGGATATCACAAAAGGAACGATAGAATCTTTCATCAGTTTCGGTATATTTTTATACATATCCGTATGGGTCACTTCTGCCACAAGCAGAGTGCTGGTGGATACAGGCGAACACCGGTCCCCGAAAAAGGCGCCGGATATAGCTGCGCCGCCTGCAAGGCTTATATCCATTGCCTGGGCCATGGCAATACAGATGGCTCCCATAGTGGCTGCCGTTCCAAAGGAAGTTCCAATCAGAAAAGATACCAGGCTGTTTAACAAAAAGGTAAGCAGCAAAAATACGGAAGGTGTGATCAGCTGCACACAATAGCCAACAATAGCCGGGATCGTTCCTGATGATCTCCATAACCCTGTAAGAACTCCGATGATCGTCATAGTGATCAGCACATTTTTTACTGTATTTACGCCTTTTAAACACATTTTCCCCGTCTGTTCCAGGGTAAATCCACATTTCAAGCTGTATGCCGAAAACAGGATCAGACCTGCTATCAGGGCATACAAAATAGGGACACCTGCCGCCAGCGCACCGATCAAAAGCACTGCAAACAGTGTCAGCACCGCCAATTCCATTCTACACCTCGTTTTATCTTCTGTAATTTTATTCTAAACCGCTTTTAATGCCTGTTTCTGGAACATTTCTCCGCATCAATGGCCAGCACAAACATCAGCACATGAAGGGCATCTTTCGGATCCGCAATATCCAGTATATAGGTATCCGTCATATGGAACAGTTCCTTGGAGATCACTGCCACTTTCCGCCCATCAGACGTCGCGATCGTATAGTCCCACTCCATAAAACTTCCCTGGATCTCCCAGCCGTTAAAATCAATATTGTAACACGGCTTTAAGAACGAAAATTCCTTGCTGAGGCAGCCTATGTACTGCGGACCTTCATACAGCTCAAACTTTGGCAGAAAAGTAAATACCCGCTCTTTCACTGTCCCCACTTCACGGCCGGCCACATCATATATCTTCAGGCAGTGTCCCCAGGAAAGCTGACCTTTCACTGTGTATACAGTATTCTCATTTTCATCATAAATATCATAGCTGTCAAACCAGGAAAAGAAGCGTTGACGGAACAGAAGTTTCATAATGTAACCCCCTTTTATAACCGGATTATTTTACACGGATCAGTTTTGCTACGGTTTCACAGTTAGCAGTTGCCGGGAACATGTCTACAGCTACTGCCCTTTCCAGCTTATAACCTCTCTCCTGTAAAATCACCAGATCTCTTACCAGGCTGGTTGGCTTACAGGAAATGTAGACCAGATGATCCACACCAAAATTAATGATACGGTCTAATGCCTTTGGATGGATGCCGTCTCTTGGCGGATCTAAGATGATCAGGTCTGGCTTTTCGGTTATCTCATCGATCACCTTTAATACATCTCCTGCAATAAATTCGCAGTTATGCAGACCATTTGCTTCTGCATTTTCCTTTGCTGCGCCTACTGCCTCTTCTACGATCTCCACCCCTACTACCTTCTTTGCTACCGGTGCAATGATCTGGGAAATGGTTCCGGTTCCGCTGTATAAGTCGAAAACTACTTTATCCTTTGTTTCTCCTACATAACCTCTGGCTGTCTCATAAAGCACCTCTGCTCCCAGAGAATTGGTCTGGAAGAAGGAAAATGGGGTGATCTGGAATTTCAGGCCCAACAATTCTTCATAGAAATAGCCTTTTCCATAAAGAACTGTAGTTTCATCGCTCTGTACCACATCTGCCAGAGTATCATTGCGGATATGAAGGATACCTGCAAAACTTCCCTCCATTTTAAGAGCTAACAGTGTTTTCTTCCACTCTTCCAATAACACTTTTTCTGTTTCTAAGGACTGTGGCATTCCTTCTTTGCCGGTCTGTCCGGAAGTAACCAAAGCTACCAGGATCTCACCTGTCTTAACAGCTCTACGCACCAGCAAATGTCTTAAATAGCCCTCATGCTGCAGCTTTCTGTAATAGCCCATGCCTTTTTCTGTAAAATACTCTAAGGTAGCTGTTAATATTTTACGGAAATCCTCATGGACAATATGACACTGCGGGGTATTTACAATGTCATAAAAACTGCCTCTGCGGTGCATTCCCAGTGCCAGGGGACCACCCTTATATTCATCACCAAAAGAGAATTCCATTTTATTTCTGTAGCCATCAGAAATGGGGCTTCCCTTGATACCTTCAAATTCACAGGACTTGCACACACTGTCTAAAAGTGATTTGATCTGTCCCTCTTTGATCTTTAACTGTTCTTCGTATGGAAGGCTCTGGTACAGACAGCCGCCGCATACGCCAAAATGAGGACATGCGCCTTCCTTTCGTTCCAGTTCAGAGGCTTCTAACACTTCTAAAAGCCGTCCTTCACATTTTCCATTTCTTTTTTTATTGATCACAAACTGTATTTTCTGTCCAGGAATGGCATTTTTCACGATCACTTTTTCCTCGCCTACATGAACAATACCTTTGTTTGGGAATTCTACCTTTTCTACAATCGCTTCGTAAATCTCGCCTTTTTTCACTTTTCTACTCCTTATTTTGTATTCTGTCACTTTAAATATTTCAGTCTATCACTTATTTATCACAAATATGCCCGAATAGCAACCTATACCTAAGAAAAGCGTGTCCCTTTTATATGAGACACGCTTTTAAAATTATAAGATTTTACACCTGTTATGGCTTCTTTCTTATTTTATTCAGCTTTTTCCTCAGCCCTCTCTTCTTTCTTTTCGCTTTTCTTCTCTTCTGCCTTTTCATCCTCGAAGAAGTCATCGTCGAAGTCATCATCGAAATCGTCTTCAAAATCTTCCAGATAATCAGGGGTAAAGAAACGGTAAACTGCGTATGCAATACCTGCTACTGCTGCTACTGCACCGATAATAGCCAGTACCCAGAGAATACAGTTCTTTTTCTTTTCATCTTCTTCTCTCTTGTGGATCAGTTCGTTGATACGGCTGGTATTCATCAGTTCTTCTACACGGCTTAAAGCCTCTTTTCCCATGGTATCCCATCTTTCTCTGTCAAATCTGTTCATAGCAGGTCCATCCTTTCTGCACTTATTTTCCTTGTTATTTAGTATACCATAAACTCTTACTTTTTACTACTGTTTTCAGACACGTTCCAGCTTTGCAAATCCCGCTAACATCTTCTTCTGGCCACCTTTGTCAAACTCTACCGTGATCTCATAATCCCTTGCCCCGTCTATGATCTCTTTTACAGTTCCTTCGATATTTTCCTGTGTCACGATAATATAATCGCCTACGGTAAAAGGTTTTAAAACAAGTATTAAAATACCTCCCGCAAAATTAGACAGACTTCCCTGAACCGCCAGACCGATCGCAACACCTGCCGAAGCGATCAATGCCGCTACAGACGATGACTCTACCCCGAAGTTTGTTGCGATCATGAAGATCAATATAACGTACAAACTAAATTTGATCATAGAATCGACAAACTGTTTCACACCTGCATCAACATTGCTTCTCTCAAACGATTTTCTGATCACCTTTCTAATCCACTTGATCACTTTACTCCCGATAAAGAAAAAGATAAGCGCCAGAACAACTTTCACTCCGAAGCTGATCAGATTCGGTATATTGTCATGAAAAAACTCGATAAACCGGTTCACTTCTTCCGTTGCCTCAGCCGTCACTTCTCCGGCTGTTTCAAGAACATTATTCGCATCTGACTGCGACACATTTTTGCTGCCTGCCGCAGCCATAAGAAAGTGTCTGCCGAAAAACATTTGCGCTTTGCCAAGCACACTGATAAGATACCCCTGCATTCTATATTTTTCCTTTCATCTTTTATTTTTTACAATTCGATAAGATCTGCTTTTCTCTGTTTTTCCTGTTCCGTGTTTTTCTAAAAGAAATTTTATTTTAATGCAAGAAACGCGCACAAATTTCCCCGCTTATCACCTGTCTCCCGATGTGAATATAAGATCTTGCTATTGCAATGCGTACAGACATTCGTGACCGCAATATGTTCCTTGCAGATTCCCGATTCCCGAAAAACCGATTCGTTTGCTTTCCATAGATCAAGCTGATATTTTCCATTGTTTTTTCTGTAAAACAGATTATCCCAATCTTTTTCATCGAAAGCTTCTTTGAATTTTTCAATCACATCGCCGCTTACTTCATAGCAATCCTGACAGATCGAAGGTCCGACTGCCGCCAATATATCCGCCGGATCACACCCGAAATGTTCTTTCATAACACGAACCGTCTCTTTTCCTATCTTTCCGACAGTTCCCCTCCATCCCGAATGACTAAGACCGATGACTTTTTTTATCGGATCTACAAAATAAAGCGGAACACAATCTGCATAAGAAGTGACAAGACAAATCCCCGGCACGTTTGTCACAAGACCATCTACGTCTGT
>OLQX01002687.1_pt1 | contig 11350 bp, 12 predicted proteins | sample 1672581 | NCBI WGS metagenome assembly OLQX01 (sample SAMEA3136701, study PRJEB25190) | human gut metagenome | reverse complement strand
TTGTCGCTCTCAACGAGCTGATAAAAAGCATAAAAAAATAACCGCCCCTCTGCAAAAGTAGCGGTTATTTTTTAATAACAATTACATATGAGGTCAACCGTCTATGCGGTTTACCTTTTCTATATATAAGTATACATCACTTTAAGATATATGTCAAGTCTAAAAAAGGAGGAAAACCATATGAAGAACACGATAAAAGCCATAGCCGCCTTGATAATCAGTGCGACAATGATAAGCATAACCGCCTGTGGCAACACAGACACCACATCATCAGCCCCTCCAAAGGCAACCACAACGGCTTCAAGCACAGAAGCTTCGGCAACTACCACAACGGAAGCCACACTGACCTCTCAGAGTGAGGAAACAACTTCCCTTTCGGCTACCACAACGGGAACGTCTGCAAGCACAAAAAGCACAAGCAGTTCTAAATCATCGACTGCTCCAAAGAACACTGCAAAGGCGAACAGCTCTAAGGCTAGTAATGGCGGAACAGTAAACAACGGCGGTCAGAGCTACAGCGGAAACACCACCAACAACGGAAACGGCAACTACAACTATCAGCCTGCGGAAACACAAGCTCCTCAGACCGAACGTCAGACAGAAAGACAGACAGAGCGTCAGACAACGACTAAAAGGCAGACCACAACAACGGCAAAGAAAACGAAGCCAAAGCCGACTACAACTACAACTTCTAAGCCAAAGTTTAAGCTTACACAGAATGATATAGACAGAGTGGTTAAGGAACTTCAACAATATAGTAATGAAACTTGTGACTTTGACGCTATCTTCTATACAGAGCAGGAAATGTGGGACAACATAGCCACAAGAAATCTTGACAACAGCTCATGGGGAACACCTGACACTGTTTCGCCTGATACTTATTCGTCTTATGATGAACTTTATCGCAAAGTAAAAGGACACATTGATGTTCTATATGACAGAATAGGCAAAGACCAAGCACATATAGTTGTGTATCAGCAATGGCATGGTGACGGATCAGCTATCAACAGTGACGGCAAGCCTGCATGGGAAATATATCTCCTTTACTGATATGTAAATAAAATTGAATAAGATTTAAAAGCAATTCGATTTTCTTTCGGATTGCTTTTTTTATTGCCCGAAAATCAAGCCTTATGGCTTTTTAGATAGATAAAAAATTTTTAGGAGGAAAACAAATGAAAAAGAAAAGTCTTTTCAAACGTCTTAGCAGTGTTGCACTCGCATTTCTGCTCAGCTTGTCGGCTCTTACACAAGGCATAACAGCCAGTGCGTTCTCCGACAAAAACCAAGCCACACAGCAGTGGCTGTCAACATGGAGCTATGATTTCCGTGGTTCAGGTTTGCCAAAGGGCTATGATATTGAAACAGGGAAATACAATGACACTCACTTCACTGGATACTTTGCATCAGAAGTGCCGTATTTCACAACATCTGATAACAACTACGCTTACTGCATTAACTTTGATAAGCTGCATAATAGCGGAACAGTTTCAAAGCAGCAGACACTTAATGATTACATGAAAAACGGTCATATTCCTGATGATATGCAGTATCAGATAAAAGAGTTCTGTATTTACAGTTACAAAGGCAAAACTCAGTACGGCTATTCTAAGGACACCGAACTGTGTGCGTCAAGTGTTATGTCACAGGCGGTTTCTGCACGTTTTTTTGATGAAAGCACAACAGGACTTTCAAGCAATGAAACAAAGCTTCTCAACAGCTATTACTACAATGGCAATAATGCTTCTGCTCATCACCAAGAGTTGGTCGATTGCTATAAAAAGATGAAGTCTGAAATGCTTTCGCACTACAATATTCCTAGTGGTACGTCAAAGGCGTCTTACGGCAAGCCGCTCAACAAAGCTTCATATCCTGCAAAATATGATGTCAAGACAGGCAAGTGGACAGCAAAGCTCAAGCTTGACAGCCTTTCACAGTTCAGCGTTTCAAAGCCGAACTCAGTGACTGTTACACGCTCAGGCTCAAATATGACTATCACAGCAGACAATGAGAAAGACCTGAAAAATGTTGTTTTCACGCTCACAAAGACAAAGGGCAAGTATGTTGAACACATAGACGAGTGTTCACCTCTTATCCTTTCGGGTGGCTCAGACGTTCAGGAAATGGTGGTTTCCTGCTATGAGGACAAAGACCCTGTTAAGGCTTATCTGAAAATAACAACACCAATAGGTTCAGCTCACCTTGACAAGAGCTTCACAGATTACTTTGACAACAAGCAAACAGGCACAGCGGATATGTACAAAGCTGTTAAGTTTCAGCTTGCTTGCAAGGTCGGTGACAGCTACAAGTTTGTAAAGGCAACTGGAAAGGACGGAAGCTACAGCTTCACTGACCTCGCTTCACAGGCTACAGACCTTACGCCAAACAATAAGGGTGATATTGATGTAACAGGTCTGCCAGAGGGCGATTATGAGTGGAGAGAAATATCCACGGCAGACGGATATATGATTTCATCAAAGAAAGCTATCACTGTTACCGCTGACAAGACGGCTAAAACGGAGTTCATCAACAAGGCTTCTGCTCCTGACAAGGGCAAGATAACAATTCACAAGCGTGACGCTGAAACAAGAGCTGACCTTGCAGGCGCAAAGTTTGAAGTGGCAGCAGCCGAGGATATCTACGTTGGCAATGGCTATTGTATCTATCCGAAAGGAACAGTTATCGACACCATTACCACAGGCGCAGACGGCATAGCTGAAACAACAAAGGCTATCTACAAGGGCTACAGCTACACTGTGACAGAAATTGAAGCACCAAAGGGCTATTCGATTTCTGACGAGCCTACACAGACTATCAAGCTTGTTGAACAGCAGGCGGAGTTCGTTGTAGATTTTGAAAACGAGCAAAACACTATTCCTTTTGAGATAACAAAGACTGACATTTCAACAGGTGAGCTTATCCCTGATTGCACCTTTGAAATTCTTAATGAAAATAACGAACAGGTCATCACAGGAACTACAGACGAGAACGGCATTGCGCATTTTCAGCTTGCTATAGGCAAATATTTCTATCGTGAGATTTCAGCACCTGATATCTATGAAATTGACGATACTCCTTATCCGTTCGAAATAACAGAAAACGATGATATCGTCAAGGCTGAAATGACAAACAAGAAGAAAAGTGGTTCTATCAAGGTCACAAAGACAACAACAGGAAATCTCAATATCGAGGGCATTAAGTTCTTTGCAACAGGCATTTCAGACACTAACAAGGACTTGAAGTTTGAAGCGACAACAAATGAAAATGGCGTAGCAATGTTTGATAAGCTTGTTATCGGCAAGTATGTCATCACAGAGGACGGCTCTACAGTGCCTGCGGCTTACCTCACTGCTGATGAGCAGGAAGTAACAGTTGAATACAACGAAACAGCAGAGGTTTCTTTCGAAAACGAGGAAAAGACAGGCTCTATCAAGGTTCAGAAAAGGACTGAGGGTCAGAAGAATGTTGAGGGTATCACATTCTATCTGAAGGGTACATCAGACAGCGGCAGAGAGATAAACATTCCTGCGACTACCGATAAAGACGGCGTAGCAGTTTTTGAGAACGTACCGATAGGTACATACAGTATCATCGAGGACGAAGAAACAGTGCCATACGGCTATCTCGTTGCCGATGAAAAAGAGGTCACTGTTATCTACTCAGAAACTGTTGACGCAGAAATAATCAACAACGAGCAGACAGGTACTATCAAGGTACACAAGAGAACAGAGGGTGATCTGAATATTTCAGGTATAACCTTCTATCTGAAGGGAACATCAGACAGCGGACGTGAGATAAACATTCCTGCAACTACCGATAAAGACGGCGTAGCTGTCTTTGAAAACGTACCGGTAGGCACATACATGGTTATCGAAGACGAAAAAACAGTTCCATACGGCTATCTTGTTGCTGCCGAAAAAGAGGTCACGGTAACATATGCTGAAACTGTTGATACTGATATACTCAACGAGGAGCAGACAGGAACAATACAGATTCATAAGAAAACCGCCGATATGTCTAACGTTGAGGGTATCAGATTTATTCTTTCGGGCATTTCCGATACAGGTCGAGAGATAAACATTCCTGCGATCACCGACAAGGACGGACTTGCGAAGTTTGAGGGCGTTCCAGTTGGTACATACACTATCACTGAGGACGGCTCTACAGTTCCTTATGGCTATCTTGTTGCCGACTCAAAGCAAGTCACTGTAACATATGCTCAGACAGTAGACGCAGATATGTTCAATGAAAAAGTTCCTGACACGCCAAACACCGGTTCTTCCGACAATGACATTGACGGCAGAACAGCACTTGGCAGCATTGCGATAATTCTCGCAGGGGCTGCATTTTTTATGTTCAGCAAAAAGAAGAAAGAAAGATAATTGATGCTGTCTGAAAAAGATAGCTAAAGGGGATCAATTTATCTATACATGAAGAAAGCCCCTGCAACTGGGCAGGGGCTGGGAGGTAGTAATATGAATAATGAAAATGAACTCCATGATGTAACTTTTAAAATCAGGTATCCTAGCAAAAAGGAAAAAATTTTATATGCGGTAAAGTCCATTTTAATAGATGAGTTGAATATTCTTGTTCAAAGTATTATCACAGCTGCAACATTATGCTTTCTTGCTGAAAACGGATGGTCTATATCTCAAAAAAACAATGTATTAATAGTACTTCTATTCGTTGTATTTTTCATTTCACAAATATTGATGTGTTTAAGAGTTTTAACAGGAAAATACACCTTAAAAGAAATTATAATTAGAGAAGTAAAAGAATGAGCATATTTAAAAGATTAGAAAATTACTATAAAAGCAAGAATTATATGACATATCATGCGGCTAATGAGCATGAACAACTGCTGTTATTTTATCCAAATTATAAAAGCACAAAGATATATGTTATACATAAAAGTGATGATTCTAAGTGGTTTGACCTTGGTTGTCTTGAAAAAGGCGCTGATGAAAAGCTCAGTGTTCCGTTTTATGACGGCTGTGATAACAAGTTTGATGAAATGATAGCGAAAATGAAAGGCGTAGATAAGGCAGCTGAGGACTACAGGTTTACAATCTTTTATGACCCCGACTCAAATACTTATTGGATAGACAATTCATTGCAGTTGTTTTTTGAAAATCAAGAAGCTGTCATCACCACATATTTAAAAGAAAATGGATATCATTTAACAATAATATAACATATTTATTTTCAAAGCACAAGCAGTTTAAATAGAAAAAAGCCCCCGCAACGGGGCAGGCGTTGGGGAGGTAGAGTAATGTGAACACTCTTTTTTTGATTATATGCTATGTACTTGTAATAGGATCTTGGTCTTTGTTGTGGTCAATATACACTGGTGATCCTTTATATGCTTGGCGAAAACCAATTGAACTTACGAAGAAAATAGCAAAGCGTTTCAAGGTGAAATCATGAATATACTGTATATCTTATTCGTTGTATTTTATTTGTACAATTTTGTCTCCCTATTTAAACTAAGAAAACGTGATAAAAAGGAAATAAAAATGATAAAAGAACAAAAAGTCATAGAATGCATAGCTGACGAGCTGAAAGAAAAAGGGTATAATGTAAGACTATTAAGACGTATTGATGATTGTGCCGCAAGGTACATAATGTTTTACACTGATAAAAGATATTTTGTGACAGAGATATCAGAAACAATTGATTTGAGAGATATGGTACGTGATATACCTGAACTAATGCTAAATGTTGGCGGTCTTGTGTACTGCGGTGGAGTAGTTTCACTTATGTTTCATATCTTTTTAGAATGGACCAAGGATATCACAAACAACATCTGCTCAGAGATTGATGAGAAAAAAGAGCATTATCCACAACTGACAGAGCAAGAGGTCATGACATGGATAAATAATAACAAAATTATAATAATAGGAGCTGATAAGAATGGTAAAAGTACGCATAGAGGGTTTGCCAGAAGAAGTTGAAAAGTTCACAAAACAGCTTGAAAAAGACGGATATGAGTTCTTACAGAAAAGCGAAAACTATCCGAACAGAAATTCAGTTTATGTCAGAAAATATGTGGAGATAATGGTTGATGATGAATAATATCATAAAGATTTTCAAAAAGCACCGCAGAAATCACTATAGTGGCATGGGACAGTGTTTTTCATTGATAGAGCAACAGCTCTGTACAGAGAACTTGATAATTCATGACCCTAAGTCTAATGTCATAGCTGTGACAAAGCGAGAAGATTTTGGAGCTAAAAATGAATGAATATAGATACTTTATAGCAGACGATAATAAAACAGGAACTCTGATTTGCAGTAATGAAATAAAAGGCGAAGATATGCTGCTTCTTGTCGGATACGTTATCTGTTTTTACAATGCAGCGTCCGTTGATGATATCGTAGACAAGCTTGTAACCATGTATGGCTTTAGTGTTATGAAGGAACATATTACAGCTCTTGACCTCAACACTAATCCTGATACGCCTTATACATACTATGACCTTATCGATGAGGGTGGCTATTGTGAAAGTGATGGATATATGTACACCGATATTGACAGAATAAAGAAACATTTTTCAGGAGAAAAATCGCAGAAGATGTTACGCACTATCGGTCGATTTAATGCTAAGAAAGGATGAGATTCTTGTCAAATTATAGACAATTAAGGTTTGTCATTTCAAGAAATGGTGGCACGGCAAAAACTGTTCTCAAGACTTCATACGATATTGTAAGTTTACCATACTTGCTAACATATGTTATGGGGCAATTCTTTGAGGAATATGCGGACGAAGGCGTTGGTTTTAGCTCAAGCGAGCTTACTGATATGCTTTTGACTATGTATCCAAACGATTTTGCGGTATCAATGGACAATACGGATCTTGTTATTGATGATTTAGAAACATGGGAAAGAAATTGCAGTTCATATGATATCATAAGAACAATAGGAATTTTTAAGCCAAAGGAATTAAATCTTTCTGAAAAGCTATTTTGTAAATTAAAGAAACACTGTAAACAAAATGGGTTTCTTGCTGTGTACGCCGAAACAAACGAAGAAAGCCTGATTATTTTTTACAGACCCAAAAGTAATCAAAGAGTATTCGGAATACGAAGAAACTGTTATTCAAAAAATGGCAATAGTATAGAAATTGGTCTTTTAATAAATGAAAACACATTTTTGTGGTTTAAGACAGCAGCTATCGTTTCCTATAAAAATAATAATTTAAAATCGATATTCAATGATGTGATACAGGAAATAAATAAAATCACTATTGATGAAAAAGCATTGCCACAAGATAAATTTCGTAATCCTTATGTGGCGTGCTTGGAGTATCTAAGCAAATATGGGTATTCAATAAAAACTATAGAATGGGAGTAAAAGCAATGAAAAAACTCAAAAAATATTTCTTCTCAAAGCTTACAAAACTACATAAAAGGAATAGTGATAGACCACAGATGTATAACTTGAAGGGAATAACTTCTGACGGAAAAGTTGTGGATTTTCCGTATATTTCTGCTGATAAAGGTGGAGTTATCAATATAAAAGGACTTCCTGTTGGAACGTATAAGTTCACCGAAGTTATAAATGATACACAACATTAATAAGTGTAAACCTGAGCGTGTGAAGAATTTCATACGCTCTTTTTATCTCAATGATTATTAATTTCAAAGGAGTGAGAAAATGCAAAAAGAAATTGAAATAATTAAAGACGGTTTGTCATACAATGAGGAGCTTGAGTGCATTGCAAAACGTTTTGGTATGACGCAGGAGCAAACGCTTAAAGAGATAATTCATGAGATATACACAAGCTCAGTGACTTTTACAGGGCTACAAACAGCCATGGTATTGATAGGGGACTATGAGGAAAAAAGAAGTTTTGTTGAGTATGACGCTGACGGAAGAATTATATTTGATGATAACAGTTGCAGAGAGCTTGACTTATCTGATAGTGATACCGCTTTCTAAAATGCAGACAGAGGTATCTATGAAACAAAATCATGAATTTATTAATTTCAGACTATTAGTTTTTTGTTATGCATAAGTGTGTCACAGTGACACACAACTTAAAATTGCAAACACGAGCGTATGAACTTCTTCACACGCTCTTTTTTTATATAACCGAGAGGAGTAACCACAATGATTACTGAAACGCCAAAGAAATCTAAGTTTGATATCTTGGAAGAAGTCATGATAGGATTTCAAGATGATTACGAAACAGACAATGCTCAGACCCATTGGGTAAAAACCTACAAAGGACGGCGAGAGCGATTAATTCAGCTGCAAGAGGAAGAATGTGAACTACAAGCGAATGTAATTGATGACGCTCACGATCTAGGATTTGTTGAGGGCGTAAGATATGCGCTCAACATCATGGATATGACAGATACAGGCAAGAATAAAGCGCTTTTGGAGCGGCTCTTAAATATTCTTGAAAAATAAAAGAGGGGAAACTTAAATGGATAAGCACGATAAGTATGAAGCTGTAAAACAAGCATGGTTTGAAATCAATGAGCAGCTGAGGAACAATAAGCAGGAATACATTGATTATCTCAAATTTTCTGCAAAGATGTATAAGCAGCCGTATTCAGACGCTGTGTTAGTATTCCAGCAGGATAGGAATGCAACAAAGATCGCTGAGTATAAGAAATGGGGACGTCTAGGGCGATATGTAAGACGTGGCTCTCACGGCGTTGCTGTTTTTGGCAAAAATCACACTTGCAGATATTTATATGACGTCACTCAGACAGGCGGCAAAGAGTTGCCTGAGATGTGGACACTTACTGACCGCAATACACCTGAGCTACTCAATACGCTTAATAACCGATACAATATAAGCGCAGGATCGATCAAAGAATGTATCGAAGCAATGACAGCAAACAGTCTTAATTCTGCGCCTATAGCTGAGTCAGTACAAAATGCAATATCTCAAATGGGACTTGACACAAAACAGGCTGAGATATACCGCCATTCACTGGATTCTGTGGTGCAGTTCGTTGTTTCTCAAAGATGTAATCTTTCAGGTAAAATAGATCTGCACGCCGATGTTGATGTAAGCGCTCTTGACCTTATCAAAAATGCAAGAGATATGATTCTTTTCAGCAGAGCTGTTCAGCACGCTGCCAAAGACACTCTGTTTGAAATTGAAAAAGAAGTTATCGCCATTGACCGCAAAAACGAAGCTCTTGACAATGCCAAAACCGCAAAGCAAGAAAGCACGTCTGATAGGGTTGACGATATACTCCAAGACCTTATAAGGCTTAAATTTTCGCAAGACCAGATACTTGCACTAAAGCAAGCGGTTGTGGCGGCTGCACAAAATGGTGAACATAACATACGGCATTGGGTAAGCGTCCGATATTCGCCCGACGAACTGCGGCATATATCATCTTTATTATCTGATTACTATGCTCAGAGTGTCATTGAGCAAACACTCGATCCAAAGGGCATACTTAATGATTACTATACATATGTAAATGAGCTCAATGGTCGGCTGAAACTGTCAGATATGTTCTCTCACCATGATTATAGTGATGAACAAAAAGCCATGCTGCAGCAGGGTTTTTCTGAGGGAATTTCTATTACTGTTCTTAACGAGGTCGATGAACGGCTAACTGTAGACGAGATAAAAACATTCTTTGAGATGTTTCATCAGGCAGTTGACGGACAGATAGATCCACATGATGTTCAGATATATCTTGATAAGGCTGTAATAGAGCATTCAAAGAAGAACGTTCAAGCGGTTGAAGCTCAGGATAACTCTGTTGACACAAATTCAATTGGAATTGTCAAGGGTGAAAAATCATTTGCTGAACAGGTCGATGATGTACTTGCAGGAAACGCGAACCGATACAATGACTTGAAAGTATGTGATACACCTCAAATATTGCTTGACGTTGGCTGTGAGCAACTTCCAATGTTTTATACGAAACGGCATTTGCATGACGCTCTCAAGCCGAAAGGAAATACAGGTGAAAGCATACATTACCACGGATTGAACGCAGAACAAATCAAAAAAATACCCATGTTACTTGAAAATCCCGTGATTATATATGATTCCCTTTCGAGAAATGATAGCATAATAATCGTAACATCTGAACTTGACAACGAAAAAATGCCTATCATTGCTGCTATAAAGCCAAATGGCAAAGCTAAATATGATTTAGAATTGGTCGAATCCAGCTTTGTAATGAGTTTTCATGGCAGAAACAATTTTGAAAATCAAATTAATCGTGCCGTAGAACAAAACAAAGTTCTTTATTACAACAAAGAAAAAAGCCAAGAACTGTTCAGTGTGCTTGGGCTACAATTGTCCAAGGGCTTAAACATTCTTGACTCTAATATTATTATACACCAAAGTCGCAATATTGTCAAGGGTACGCAGCAGGAAAATATTGAATACAAGAATAATTCTGTTACTCAACAAGACAAAAAAATAGAACCATCAAGAATTATAGGTTTGGCTGAAAACCAGCTACGCCCTGCTGTTCCTAATAGCTCTACAAGCAGTATAACAGACTCCTCTGGAGTTGTCAAGAGTGAAAAAACATTTGCTGAACAGATAAATGATGTTTTAAATGGCGTATTCCCAAAATACTCAAATCTAAAGGTTTGTGATACACCACAAATTCTTGTGGATATCGGCTGTGATCGGCTTCCTATGTTGTATACGCAAAGACATTTAAAAGACGCTCTACATGAAAAATCCCCGAACAATGCACATTGGCACGGCTTAACACTGGAACAGATATGTAATATCCCACATCTTTTAGAAAGCCCTGCCATAATAATGGACTCACTTTCTCCAAACAAAAGTGCTGATAAAAGTATAGTAATTTGTTTAAATAACGTTGATAATGATAATGCACCGATAATCGTAAGTGTTAAACCAAATGGGCAAGGCATTTATGAAATGGAAAATGTATCATCAAACTTTATCACAAGTATTTATGGAAAAGAAAATGGGTTTGCAAACTATGTTGAACGTGCTGCAAAATCAAATAATATTCTGTTTTGGGACAAAGAAAAAAGCCAAGCACTGTTCTCGTGTCAAAGGCTCCAATTGCCTGAGGCGATAAACAATCTTGACTCTAATATTATTATACACCAAAGTCGCAATATTGTCAAGGGTAAGCAACAGGAAAATAGTGCCGATATAAGTTCAAATGATGTTAAATCATTCACTACTTTATCCGAGCCTACGATAACCTGTGAATGGAGCGAAAGTAATTACTTTGAGGACGGCAAGACCTACAGTGTTGCAGAATTTGATACGCTCATGGAACAGGCTGACAGTGAAATGGTGGCAGGAGCAATGGCTGCAATAGAGAAGTACGGCTCAGCAAAAGCATGGTATGAAGCAGACGCTGATGACGA
>OLQX01002671.1_pt1 | contig 11435 bp, 13 predicted proteins | sample 1672581 | NCBI WGS metagenome assembly OLQX01 (sample SAMEA3136701, study PRJEB25190) | human gut metagenome | reverse complement strand
CATTCGTTTATAAAGCGACAGTTATAGAGGAATATCATAATTTATAAAAATATATTAATAGGAAATCTGTATGAAGAAAATACTAGTAGGAGCAATATTCGTAACCTTATTCATAACCTTGGTATATTATACTTGGATATACTTCGTAGTGGGCTTTGTTGGGTATATTATTTTCTACTTAATAAAAAAGAGAAACAAAAACAAACAATCCTATCCTACTTCACTATTACCATCTAAAAAGAATAGTGAAGTAGAATCAAGTTCTACAGTTTCTGTCGATAATGATTCTCCTATATTTGATAGTCGTTATCAAAATATCATGTTACATAGACCTCAATGGTCTGATTTTATCGAAGGAGATTATTACGATGCTTTTGATGATTCTTACCATACTCCAGAAGGTTATAAATTAAGAGAGCTTTTATTGCTTGTATGGTGGGGGAAAACTCAAAAAGGTAGAATTTTAGATGTTCGAATTCCTAGATATTACTATGATAGATATCATTTAAACCCTAACGAAGTGACTAAAAGATTCTTTGCTGATGGTTTACTGGAATATAATGAAGAAACTAATTTAGTAAAACCAACACCATTTGGTAAGGAAGTACAACAGAAGTATTCTAAACTCTGGGAAATACATTCTATGAAAGAGTATTATGCGAATTTAGATAAAGAATTTGCTAACTGGGATCTTAATAATTTTTTACTCTCTAGACATAAGCAGAAACTTGAATACTACAAAGCATCGGTGAAATTCTACGATGAAGTAGCTAGATTCCTAAGAAAAAACTACCCTAAAGAAGAACATGATATCTTATATTATCAAGATTCTAAATACGCTGATGAAGCTAATATTGCCCGACTCACCGAGTTAATTGCTACATTTGAATAATTAAGAAACTTCTTGCAAAGGCACTTAGATAAACTATGTGCTTTTTTAGTTGTTCCCGTCTAGTTCCTTTATTATATCCGATACTTTTTCTATGCTCAATGTTTCGTGTGGCTCAACTTGTTCACCATCTAAAACGTAGTCATGGATTTTACCGTTATTTCAGACTATCTGGGCAGTATCACCTTTAATAAAACCATTGTCCATAGATTCTTTGAATTCGTCATAAGTTAGCATTTTTTACCTCTTTATATATTCTATTTGTAAAGAGTTGGAAAATTCAATCTAACATTATTGTAAGATTTGCTAAGAATGGTCGTTTCTTCTAGCATTTCTGTTATAATAGTGGGAAATGAAAGAGGTAGAGTTATGCATAAGATTTTATTAGTAGAGGACGACGAGGTTATCCGTCAACAAGTCAAAAAAATGCTAGAACAGTGGGGTTACGAAGTTGTTCTTGTTGAAGATTTCATGGAAGTATTATCTATTTTTGTAAAAGTAGAGCCCCACTTGGTTCTTATGGATATTGGTTTACCTCTATTTAACGGTTATCATTGGTGTCAGGAAATTCGTAAGGTCTCCAAGGTGCCTATTATGTTTTTGTCTTCCAGAGATCAGGCCATGGATATTGTTATGGCAATCAATATGGGTGGGGACGACTTTGTGACTAAACCTTTTGACCAAAATGTTCTCCTAGCAAAAATTCAAGGCCTTTTGCGTCGTTCTTATGAGTTTGGTAAGGATCAGAGTCTCTTGGAATATATGGGTGTGATTCTGAACCTTAAGGCCATGGATTTAGTTTATCAGGGAGAGGTCGTTTCTTTGACAAAGAACGAGTTTCAGATTTTACAAGTTCTCTTCGACCATGCTGGTGATATCGTTAGTCGGGAAGACCTGATGAAGGAGCTTTGGAATAGTGACTTCTTTATTGATGACAATACCCTGTCAGTTAATGTAGCTCGTTTACGTAAGAAGTTAGAGGCAGTGGGTTTGAAGGATTTTATTGAAACCAAGAAAGGTGTTGGCTACGGGTTGCGTCATGATGGGTAAGTGTCAATTTATCAAATACCATATTAGGTCTCGTCTGACTTTCTATCTTTTGTTTGTCTTTAATGGAATCGTCTTGATCTTGTTTGCCTTTTTATTTGAAGAGGCGGCAGATATTCTTTATTACGCCTTGACCATAATGACCTTTGTGACTATCATCATGGTTATTTGGGATTTGGTAAGCTCTTATCACTCTTATAACTTAGCCTTTCTCTATGAGGAAATCACACCATCAAGTCCTTTAGAATTTTACCTGGCCCAAGCTTTGGAAAGTGCTAGGGAGAGCCAGATGTCTCAGACTGAGGAGGAGCGCAAGCGCTATACAGATTTGATGGACTACTATACCCTTTGGGTACATCAAATCAAGACGCCAATAGCAGCTAGTCAATTATTGCTTCAGGATGTTACGGATAGTAAAACGAGGGCTCTCTTGGAGCAAGAGGTATTCAAGATTGATTCTTACACCAATTTGGTCTTGCAATATTTACGTTTAGAGAATTTTCATGATGATTTGCAGTTGAGGCAGGTTACATTAGAAGACTTGGTTAAAGAGGTTGTTAGAAAACATAGTCTTTTCTTTATTCAAAAAGGATTGACTATTAATCTACATGACTTAGATGTTAAGGTCGTTTCAGATGAAAAATGGCTCTTGGTTATCGTAGAGCAGGTCTTGTCAAATAGTTTGAAGTACACAAAAAGTGGTGGCATTGACATTTACTTCAAAGATAATAGGCTTTATCTTAAAGATTCTGGGATTGGTATCAAGGATAGTGATATTTTACGTGTCTTTGAGCGTGGTTTTTCAGGTTACAATGGCCGCTTGACTCAGCAATCGTCTGGACTGGGACTCTATCTTTCTAAGAAAATTGCTGATCAGCTTGGACATGATATTAGTATTAGTTCCCAAGTAGGTCAAGGAACCACAGTTTCCATTCATTTTCAAAAGCAAAAGTTGGCTATTGATTAATAACTTACAAAAGTGTAAGAAATAAGGCTAGAAATGAAAGCAAGGGTTATGGTTGAGACCTTGCTTTTTCTATAAAATGGTATCAGAAGTTAAGTAAGAGGTTCCTAAAATCTCTTCCAAATCTATTAAATAAAGGAGCTTATTATGACATTACTAGATGTTCAACATGTTAAAAAAATCTATAAAACACGTTTCAAAGGAAATCAGGTTGAAGCCCTTAAAGATATCCATTTTACGGTTGATAAAGGTGACTATGTTGCAATCATGGGTGAGTCTGGGTCAGGAAAATCAACCTTGCTTAATATCCTTGCCATGCTTGATAAACCAACAGCAGGGCGTGTCTATCTGAATGGTATGGACACAGCAACCATCAAAAACAAGGATGCTTCTAGCTTCCGTCGTGAAAGATTAGGGTTTGTTTTCCAGGATTTCAATCTTTTAGATACCCTATCAGTTAAAGATAATATTTTGCTACCTTTGGTTCTTTCTCGTCGCCCACTTAAGCAAATGATGACACAAGTAGATGCAATCAGTCGTCAACTGGGAATTCATTCCTTACTGGAGAAGTCCCCTTATGAAATTTCAGGTGGCCAAAAGCAAAGGGTTGCGGTTGCGCGTGCAATCATCACAAAACCAGAAATACTCTTAGCAGATGAGCCAACAGGTGCCCTGGATTCCAAATCTTCAGCAGCGCTCTTGGATGTCTTCGATGCTATTAATGCCAGCGGTCAGACCATTCTCATGGTAACTCACTCGACAGCGGCCGCCAGTCGAGCGCAGCGTGTTTTGTTTATCAAGGATGGAATTCTTTATAATCAAATCTTCAAAGGAGATAAGTCTGAACATCAAATGTTCCAGGAAATTTCCGATACACTAACTGCAATGGCAAGTGAGGTGAACTAATATGTTTCGTCTAACCAATAGACTGGCTTTGTCCAATCTCATAAAAAATCGTAAGCTTTATTATCCTTTTGCTTTAGCAACTATTCTGGCTATTGCCATTACCTATATCTTTACATCTTTAACGCTTAATCCTCATCTGGATGACTTGACTGGGGCAGATGCTATCAAGATGGTTTTGGGGATGGGACTTGGAATTGTCGCCCTATCCTCTGGAATTATTGTTCTTTATGCCAATAGCTTTGTTATGAAAAATCGTTCAAGGGAGCTTGGTCTCTATAGTGTGCTAGGCTTAGAGAAGCGTCACCTCTTTAGTATGATTCTAAAAGAAACAGTGATTATGAGTTTTGTGACTTTGCTTCTAGGTATAGGTGTGGGGGCACTTTTCGATAAACTCATTTATGCTTTTCTTCAAAGGCTTATCGGTGAAAGTACTGGTTTAGTTTCGACCTTTCAAGTAATGACAATTCCTATTGTTCTTGTCATCTTTGCTTGTATTTTTGGTTTGTTGGTTTTGGTAAATGGTTTCCGATTGCTACGGCTTAATCCTTTACAATTAACTAAAGATGGCCTTAAGGGTGAAAAAAAGGGACGTTTCCTAGTTATTCAAACCCTTTTGGGACTTGGTGCTATGGGGTATGGTTACTATCTTGCTCTCTCTGTTCAGAATCCAGTAACGGCTATTATGAGTTTTTTCCTAGCTGTTCTACTGGTCATTCTAGGGACTTACCTTCTCTTTAATGCCGGGACAACAGTTGTTCTGCAACTCTTGAAAAAGAAGAAGAGCTACTATTACAAGCCCAATAATATGATTTCCATTTCCAACCTTGTCTTTCGGATGAAAAAAAATGCAGTTGGGCTGGCGACCATTGCCATTCTCTCAAGTATGGTTTTGGTGACACTTGTAGGTGCTGCAAGTATTTATGCTGGAAAAAAAGACTATCTGGCGAGTTCTGCTCCGCATGATTACTCAGTTACAGGAACAAATGTAGATGTAACAAGTACACGGAAGGTGATGGATGATTTCTTATCACAGTCGGGAAATCAGGTCAATAGAAAAACAGAAGTAACTTACCTCTACTTTGGTATCAAAGAACAAGAAAAAAACAAGCTAACCATCTTTTCTGAGAATGAAAGAAAAGTTCTACCAAAGTCAATTTTTCTTGTCTTCTCACAATCTACTTATAAACAATTAACAGGTAAAGACCTCAATCTGACTTCAAATCAAGTTGGCTTATTTACTAAAAATAAAACATTAAAAGATCAAAAGAGTTTGTCTGTCAACAGTCAAACCTACCAGATCCATGATAGCCTTAATGACTTTCTTAAAGGTAAAGTACCCAACCTCTTCACAATCATAGTTTCTGATTATAGCTACCTTGTTGTTCCTGATATGGATGATTTTCAAGAAAGTATCAAAGGAACAGCAACCACCCAAGCTACCTATGTTGGTGTTAATGTCAAAGACCCTTCACATGATGCCAAGAAAGATTCAGATTTGCTAGACAAAATCACGGATAAAGAAACACAACAGTTAGCTGGACAAATTACTGGCCTCCCTAAGTCTTACTTCACTGCAAATAGCCGATATGATGCAGAAGGCATGGTAAATGGCTTTGTTGGTGGAACCTTCTTTATCGGCATCTTCCTATCCATCATCTTCATGCTTGGCACAGTTCTCGTGATTTACTATAAACAGATTTCCGAGGGTTATGAGGATCGTGAGCGCTTTGTTATTCTTCAAAAGATTGGCTTGGACGACCTCCAAGTCAAGCAAACCATTGGAAAGCAAGTCCTTACTGTCTTCTTCCTCCCCTTGATTTTTGCCTTTATTCACTTGGCCTTTGCCTATCATATGATCAGTTTGATTGTGCGTATCATTGGAGTTCTTAATCCAAGTCTTATGTTAGTGGTTACTATCATTGTTTGTGGCGTATTCTTCCTAGCCTATATCTTGGTTTTTGCCCTAACGTCTCGTTCCTATCGTCGAATCGTATCGATGTAATTGACATAGAGTCTAGTTCATGCTAGGCTCTATTTCTTTTATGCTATAATAGATGATAGAATTATAAATCATCGGAGAAAACACATGTCACAGACTATTGATGTCAAACGTTATGAGGAATTGGCACGTCAAAAGCAAGGAGAGCACCGAAAGTTTCTAGCACAACTCAAGAAGAAGGCTCCTAAAAATTTAGATAAGATTGTTCAGCAGGTACACAATGAAGTCTTTCAAGAAATTGATTGTACCCAGTGTGCCAATTGTTGTAAGACGCTTGGTCCCGACTTCACAGAGCAGGACATTACTCGCATTGCCAAGCATTTTCGAATGAAATTACCTGCCTTCGAGGAGATGTACCTTCAGGTAGATGAGGATGGAGACAAGGTCTTCAAGTCTATGCCTTGTCCCTTCTTAGGGCCTGATAATCTCTGTGATATTTATGATGTCCGTCCTAAGGCTTGTGCAGCCTTTCCTCACACGGATCGTAAGAAAATCTATCAGATCAATCATCTGACTATAAAAAATACGCTTTTCTGTCCAGCAGCCTACCTTTTTGTGGAAAAACTCAAGGACAGGATTTAGAAAGGAACTGTTATGAGACGATTTAATGCAGGTGTTTTCACCCTACTTATCATTGCAGCCTATTTTATTGCAACAGCTTTTATTCCAGATTTGTATTTGGCTTTTAATTATAAGTTGATTTTGGCCTTGCTTTTTGTGCTTTTGAGCTGGCAATCTAAGGGGAAATTTCTCTTTTTCTTGGGGATGGCTTTTCTGTCGACCTATATCCATGACCTCTTTAGATTGGACTATTCAGAATGGACACTCTTTGTAGGGATTCTTATCCTGGGCATTGCAGTGGACCGTTTGAGCAAGCCAAGTTATAAGAAAAAATTCTCTTACAAGGTGTCTAAAGAACATGAGCGAGAGATTTTTGCTAAGACTCTTTTTTCAGAGTCTGTGCAAGTGGTGACTTCTCAAAACCTCGAAACTGTCTATGCCAACGCCGATTTTGGGCGTTTGACCTTGGATTTGTGTCAGGCTCAGTTTATGACGGACCGACCTCAGATTGTGGTTCAGGCCAATTTTTCTCAAGTTATCATTCGAGTGCCCAAGGATTGGCAAGTGGATACACACGGGCTTCATACAAGCCTAGCAGGAGTGAAAGGCTACGATAGTCTAGGAGAGCGAGAGTTATCAAGCACTACAGTTTCTCTAACAGGCTCAGTATCCTTTGGCCAAGTAACTGTCAAACATTGAAAATGATGAAAGAGCGAAAGCTCTTTTTTTTTCTTGCAAATCCTTTTAATATAACATTGAATGCGTTTACAAATAGTGCTATACTGGTAGTGGAAATAATTAGAAAATTGCAATCATTTACTAGAAAGGAGTTTTCTTATGGAACGATTTAATCTTCGGTCCTTCTTGTTGTTTTTACTAGCAGCTTGTTTTATCGCTAGTGCCTTTATTCCAGATTTTTGGATCATGGTCAACTATAATCTGGTCTTCTTCGTGGCTTTCTTTTGTTTTGGTATCTTGAATAGGCGACCTCTCCTCATTTTTCTTGGTTTGGCCTTCTTATCACCCTATGTTCATGACTTGTTAGACCTCGATTTTGCACAATGGAATCTCTTTAGCGGTATCTTTCTAATAGGTTTGGCTTTAGAGTTGCTCTATGGCCGTAGTCAAAAGAAAGGTCTCACTAAAGACTATAAGGTCAATAAGAACGACCAAGAAGGACCACATATTTCTGTTAAGACATATATGGCTGAGGATAGGTATCGCATCTAATCTCAAGAAGTCGAAACGGTTGATATGAATATGGCTTTCGGTGAGCTGTGGCTGGATTTGAGTCAAGCCAGCTTTGCATCAAGTCAGGTAGCAGTTCATCTTGATGCTAAGTTTGGTGAAGTTCATATTAGACTTCCTCATGCTTGTGTTATGGACACCACTGGAATCTCACATCCCCTATCATCTGTAAAGGTGGGTCGTTTTGAATCTGATTTAGAGCAAGTTGAAACTAGGCTTCATCTGAACGGAAGTCTCTTCTGTACCGAGTTGGAAGTGGAGTATTAAGGGAAGTCCAATGATGTCAGCGATATTGTCAAGCATGGCATCTATATAAAAGAAAGGAAAGCATTGATGGGTGAGACAGTTATTCAGGTTTCTTCTCTTGGAAAACGTATCAAGGGAAAGACCATTTTAGAGGATATTAGTTTTGAGATAAACAGGGGCGATTGTGTGGCCTTGATTGGACCTAATGGGGCAGGTAAGACTGTCTTGATGTCCTGTATTCTTGGCGATAAAAAGCCAAGCAGTGGTCAGGTCCTCATTGATGGTAAGGCAGGTAAGGCCAAAAATAAAATCGCAGTTCTCCTTCAGGAAAATACCATTCCAAATAGTTTGAAAGTGGAAGAGCTAATTGCTTTCTTCCAATCTATTTCTGATAATCCCTTGACCAATCAAGAGGTGCAAGACCTCTTACAATTCAAGGAAGACCAGTACCAGCAGTTTGCGGATAAACTCTCTGGTGGGCAAAGACGTCTTCTAGCTTTTGTCCTTTGTTTGATTGATAAACCTAAAATCCTCTTTTTGGATGAACCGACAGCGGGTATGGATACCTCCACTCGTCAGCGTTTCTGGGAGATTGTCAATGACTTGAAAAAAGCTGGGACAACTATCCTCTATTCCTCTCACTATATCGAAGAAGTGGAACACACGGCTGACCGCATCTTAGTCCTCCATCAAGGGAAACTCATCAGAGATACCACGCCATACGCTATGCGACACGAAGAGAAGGAGAAGCAGGTCACTCTTCCAAGTAGCTTTGTTAACATTGTTCACGGACTCTCAGACATCTATGAGATTACTGAAAAGAGAGATGTCATCAGCTTCATGACCAAAGATATCGAAAAGGTATGGCAAAGTCTTGAAAATTCGGGCTGTGGAATTTCTGATATTGAAATTCAAAATAAAACACTCTTGGATAGCCTATTTGATTCAACAAGGGAGGACAAGGCATGAAAGCATTACTAAAAATTGAATGGATTAAAACGTGGCGAAGTTGGCCAGTCTTTATCATGGGAATCGGGATACCTGTCGGATTTTTCCTCCTTTTTTCTAGTATCTTCTCAGCACCTACTCCAGAAGCTCAAAAAGAGTTTTTGCTGTCTTATATGCTGACCATGACTGGCTTCTCCATGTCTAGTTTTGGTTTGTTTACCTTTCCCTATATGTTGCAAGAGGACCGAATTGAACACTGGTTGACCTATATCGAGCACTCAAAGGTTAGTATTGCAGCTTATTATCTTTCTAAAATCTTTCGTGTGCTTCTAAACTTTATGGTTGCCATCATTGTGACCTTTTGTGTAGGTGCCTTTTTCCGAGATGTAGAGATGCCATTCTTTAGATGGGTAGGGTCAGGTGCTCTCTTACTTTTGTCCGGTCTGCTCTTTCTAGCTTTTGGTTTACTTATCGCTCAGATTAAATCCCAACAAATTATGTCTGTGGTTGCAAATATCACCTACCTTGGCTTGGCTATTGTGGGTGGTTCATGGATGCCTATTTCCATGTTTCCAAAGTGGGTTCAGAGCATTTCTGAGTGGACGCCTGTCTATCATGTCAATGAGTTAGTTGTTAATTTTGCAAAGGACGGGACATTTTCATGGAAATCACTTTTGTTTATTTTGGCTTATACTGTAGTAGCAACAGGGCTTGCACTCTTTATCAAGTCGCAAAGAGAAAGTGATCGAGGTTAAAGGATAAATAATGGATATTTGGCAGAAGATGTATGAAGAGGCAAAAGCTTTGTATCAGCCACAGGAAGTCTCAGACTTTGTCTATGCTAGGCACGTTGTGGCTGCCGTTGAGGCTGAAGATGGGCAAATTTTCACAGGCTTTTGTATGGAAGGGACGTGTGGTGTTTTCCATCTATGTGCCGAAAGGGCTGCCCTTTTCAATATGTATCAAGAAACTGGTCAGACTAAGGTCAAGCGTATTATTGCCTTTCGTGACCAGCCACCTCATGGTGGACCATCTGGCATGCCTTGTGGAGCTTGTCGAGAATTTTTAATGGAACTCCATCCTGACAATCGTAACTTGGAGTTTATGGTTGACTACAAAACACGTCAAACCATTACTTTGGGCGGCCTTTAACTATGCCCTTCCTACAACTAGTAGTTGGGTTATTCCCAATACGGCTTATCTACTTGGTTTGATTCTCTTTGGCATGGGGCTTACTTTGACCACTGAAGATTTTAAACGTATTGCTAAGCGTCCAATTCCAGTTGTTCTTGGGACTGTTGCCCACTATGTCATCATGCCTGGTTTGGCTTGGTTGCTTTGTATGATTTTCCATTTGAAAGGTGCGACAGCAGCAGGGGTTATCCTTGTTGGGCCTTGTCCAAGTGGGACTTCATCTAGTGTCATGGCCTTCCTTTCAGGTGGGGATGTTGCCTTGGATGTCTCTATTGAAACCCTCTCAACTCTCTTGGCACCACTCATGATTCCAACTCTCTTGTCATTCTTGGCTGGTCAGTACGTGAGCGTCCCTGCTCAAAGCCTCTTCCTTAGTACCTTGCGTATCGTGGTTGTTCCTATCATTTTGGGTGTGCTTGTTCACTCAATCTTTGGTAAGAAAATTGATGCCATCATCAAAATCATGCCTTTGATTTCTCAAGCTGCCATCCTCTTGATCGTTGGAGCAGTTGTTTCTGCCAACCATGCCAATATTTTCACAGCAGCGACAGCCCTTGTCATTCCAGTCGTTATGCTCCATAACCTTTGTGGTTATGCCCTTGGTTTTGGATTTTCAAAAATCCTTGGTTTGGAAGAACCACAACAAAAAGCCATTACCTTCGAAGTGGGGATGCAAGACTCAAGTCTTGGAGCAACCCTTGCCATGAAATATTTCGTGCCACAAGCTGCTATCCCATCAACTATCTTTAGTATTTGGCACAATATCTCAGGTTCCATCCTCTCATCATGGTGGAAGAACCATTCAAAAAATAATCATTAAGATAAATGAAAAGCTGACCTTGGGTTGGCTTTTATTTTTAATAAAGAATCTTTTTCGAGACTGTCCTTAGGTGATGATGGGCGTCAGCGACTTCTGGCAGATGGTGATTAAAGGCGTGGTGATTGTCACCGCTGTGGTCGTCGACCAGTTCCAGCAGAAGCTGCAGAGCAAGGTCATCCTGATGCGCCGCCACGAGGAAAAACTGGCCGCCATCCCCCCCAACGGCGCCACCTCCAGCTAACCGGCAACGATTCACATCTTCCGCCGGGCCTGGTGCCCGGCTCAGCGAAAGGGAAAAAATATGCAACGAGATTTCCAGAACAAAACGGTGGTGATCACCGGCGCCTGCCGCGGCATCGGCGCAGGCATTGCCGAGCGCTTTGCCCGCGACGGCGCAAACCTGGTGATGGTCTCCAACGCCGAGCGCGTTCACGAGACCGCCGAAACGCTGCGTCAGCGCTATCAGGCGGATATTTTATCGCTGCAGGTCGATGTGACCGACGAAGCGCAGGTGCAGTCGCTGTATGAGCAGGCCGCCGCCCGCTTCGGCACCATCGACGTCTCCATTCAGAACGCCGGGGTGATCACCATCGATTACTACGACCGGATGCCA
>OLQX01002669.1_pt1 | contig 11440 bp, 11 predicted proteins | sample 1672581 | NCBI WGS metagenome assembly OLQX01 (sample SAMEA3136701, study PRJEB25190) | human gut metagenome | reverse complement strand
AGAGCACTTGACTTTTAATCAAGTTGTCCGGGGTTCGAATCCCCGATGCTTCATTGCTGAGAAGCGCCGTAAACCTTGTATTTATGCGGGTTTACGGTGCTTTTGCGTTTTGAAAAATAAGCTGTTTTGAGCTGTTTGAAACAGATGCAAATGTGTCATTTCGGTGTCACCGAAGAGCAGATATGTCATTTTCGTGTCAAAAGATTGTGATGTGAAAAAGAAAATTATTCTGATTTCTCAGGATGTGGTTCGCAGATTTAGGAAGATGTTATGAAATGAATGGTTCTTTGGAAGAGGTGTTTGCACATGTATGAAAAATTTATAGAGGCAGTGAAACAATGGGCGGAAGAAAACGGGAAAATTGAAAGTGTAATTATTGTAGGTTCTTATGCGAGAGGCACGAATACGGTCACGTCGGATCTTGATCTTGTGATTCTTACGCCGTGCAGGGATGAGATGGTGGAAGATCAGGAATTTACAGAATTATTTGGGGAGATTGCGAAGCGCCAGAAGGAGTATTATGGAGCCTGTACCTCTGTGCGTGTGTGGTATCAAAACGGGATGGAGGTTGAATTCGGGCTTGTGAAGCCGTCGTGGATCAGTGTACCACTGGATCAGGGAACGCATAAAGTATTAAGCGATGGATATAAAGTTATTTTGGATAAAAAATCTTATTTTCTGAATTTGAAGCTCTGATCATGCGGCTGGAATGGGCGAAAGCGGCGGTGTCACGAATGATACCGCCGCTTATCTTATGTTCATTGTCCCAGCAATCAAAAGTATTGTCAAGTATGTAGGTTTGTGTTTCTGATTATTGATTTTTATTACGGTTAGTGATATAGTTATTACAGTAACCGTAATAAGGAGGAAACAATGTGAGAGACAACACAAAAGGCGGTGCTCTGACAGAAGTGACGTTTTTTATTTTGCTGTCATTGTATACGCCTAAACATGGATATGCTATCATGCAATTCATAGAAAATGAAACGAAGGGACGCTTAATCTTAGGCGCAGGAACCTTATATGGCGCTTTAAATACTCTGCAGGAAAAAGGCTGGATCATGCTTTGCGGAATTTCTGACGGACGAAAGAAAGAATACGAAATTACAGAAGAAGGAAAAGTGGTTGCCAAGACAGAGTTGGAACGGCTCCATTCTCTGGTAAATACGGCGGAAAGGATCATTGGTGGAGATTATGAGTAAAAAGTGTTATCGCTACTTTGGCTTACTGCTGCAGAAACAGGAAAAATGGCTGAACAAAATGGCTGAACGGGGCTATCGCCTTACTGCCGTTGATAAAATGCTATATGAGTTTGAAGAATGCAATCCGGGCAGTGTAGAATACCGTGTGGAATACATTGGGTCAAAATCAAAGAGCAACGGGCGAGAATATTTTCAGTTTCTTGAAGAGATGGGATATTTCATTTTTTTTCTTCTGTTAGGTATCGTAACGAAAGTTGTTTTATTTGCACTGTTTGGAGTAATTCCATTAGTGCCGGCTCTTGTTTATCATCATCAAATTAGAACGCTGGAAAAAGAATCTATATCAGAGGAGTGGTAACCATGAAAGAAAACAGAACATCTAATAAAAGTACCTTTATTGTTTTGGGGATTACCTTTGTTATTGTCGGGATATTGGCTGCAGTCAAAGTGATTCACAACTCAGGAAATAATGCGAGCATAGGATGGGTTGAACATAAACAGTCTGATCTTTGGGCAGCAGACTACTCTTACTTTACAGGAACACAGACGGGCAATTTGCAAGGATCAAACACCAAGTTGGATATAGCGGTTGAAACAGATCGCGGCAGTTTGGAAATAACGTTAAAAGATCCTGATGAGAATCTTCTGTTTTCTGAGACTGTTTCAGATGACACGTCCTTTCGTGTAGATGTTCCGGAGAAAGTCATAGTGTCCGTATCAGGAGAAGAACATAGCGGAGAATTTAAGATCAGCTATTAAGAATGTAAATTCTGCTGTTGCAGTGGCTATGGAGAGGCAAGGGAAAAGAAACCGTATAAAGGCAAAAACGGCAGTATCATATGATACTGCCGTTTCTTTCAGGATGCGGATAACAGGACTTGAACCTGCACGTCGGGGACACCAGAACCTAAATTTTATGGGAAGTGTCTTTTATATGCTATTAAGTCATCTATAGTACATAAAAGATGCGTTTCCAGTCCATGGTATCCACTATAATCCATAGAATTTCGTTTCCGTTGATGTCAGCGTTGATGTCAAGATTCATTTATCAACAATTCTTCGTCGGGTGATTATTCTGCTTTTCGTCCTTATTCATAGTATATCGCATACGCAGTACTTTTGCAGCATAAACTTGTTTTTATAGTACCTAACGAGACTTCTACACTGATAAAATTATTTGAGAATTTCCAAAACAACGGTAGCAGATTACAATCTGTCACAGCGCTGACAATTTAATTATACTTTGAATGTGGAGCGATTGTGTCGTGTTAATACATTAGATATCGCAGCATTTGATATACTGTTTATGGATTACCTATAAAAAGTTTCATGATTTATTACATGGAAACTGGAAATATTAGGAAATCCATTGGATATATGGTATAATTAAGACGTAGGTTGGTGTAGAATTTAACGACTGGAAATTGGAAAGGCCTATTATGTATTAAGTAATATTTTTCCAGTTTTCGAATGAAAGGTAGGGCATATGTCAGAACAATCCTTAAAGCAGATTCCAAAGCAGTATATTGCGGATGAGATAGGTGAAGAATATAAGGTGTGGGAGAATGGAGACATTATCTTCATCAAAGCACCAACAGGGAGCGGTAAGAGCTATTTTATTTTACATATATTTTTAAAATGGATAGTTGAAAGAGGCGGCAAACTTCTTTATTTAGTAAATCGTAGAGTTTTACAAGAACAACTTCAGGAAGAGTTGGATAGGGAAGTTTATGCAGAGCTGTTTTCCTACTTTGGTAAACCTATAGAACTTAGAGAATATATTCAAATTCGCACATACCAAAATTTGGAATCCTACATAAAAAGAAATGTTGTTGGAACGGTTCATGCGCTGAAAAAATATGATTATGTGGTTTGCGACGAGTGTCATTATTTTTATGCTGATTCGAACTTTAATACAAGTACAGAATTATCTTTTGACTGTATCAGACGTGAATTCGACAGCAGAATACAGATTTATATGTCTGCAACGATGGATAAGCTAAAAGAGACATATGTGCAGCGAAAACCGAGGTATTTAGAGTTCTGGGGAGAAGCACCAGAAATGCCAGCGCAAAATAAGATGTACGGATTGAAACAGAATTGGGAGAAAAATTATTCAGTAATCGAAAATTATGATTATTTAGATCTGTATGAATTTCGAGATTTGGATGAGTTACAGAGAATAATTATCAGCGGGGTAGAAAAGAAAAGTGAAAAATGGCTAATTTTTGTTGACAGTATTGAGTATGGCAAAAGAATAGAGAAAGCATTAACCAATTCCGTGGAACAAGATGTATTGAGTAAGGATAATGTTGTATTTATTGATGCAAATTATGACAAAGATGAAGAAGCCAAACGAAGCGTCAGACAGATTGTGAAAGAAAAATGTGCGAATAAGCAGATTATTATTTCGACAGCAGTTATGGATAATGGAATTTCTTTTTATGATCTTGAGTTGCGCAACCTTGTTATTCTAGTAGATACGGAGGAATCTTTCATACAAATGCTGGGTAGAAAGCGTAAAGATGGAAGACGAGTTAGCCTTTATATTTGCCAAAGAGATGTGGTGTATTTTCAGAGACGTCTGAGGTATGTTGAAAATATCATAACTATCTATCAAAAAAATTTGAATGGGTTAGAACAGATGTATCAGCGGCCTAGGAATATGAAAGGAGAAAAGATTACGGTTTATCCATATATGGATTACTATTACAGGAAGAAAGGAGAAATTTATACTAGAAACGAAAACGGCTTATTAACACCAGTATCATATTACGTGGGTTATGATTCGATAATAGAGGAACAGCAAAGGGTGTTGGATAAATTCATTGCTTCGGATTTTGTTTGTAGTAATGCGAGAAAACTTTGTTACTCTATCGGTGGATTGCTAGCAGTGAATTATTTTTCGGTATTACGTAGCTTGAAATTACAAAACTTCTATCAGGAAATGATTAGATGTTTAAAAAATGATTCAGAAGCTTTCGTGAAAGAACAAATTTCCTGGCTGGGATTATCGGAAGATTGTATACATAGAGTATTAGAGGAAGCTGAAAAAGAAAAGTCTGAAAGATATAGGTTAAGATTGGCTGAAGCAGTAGAAGCGTTGAATGATGAAGTGGATAAAGAGAGCAACATAGCGTTTAAAAAAGCATATAAAAGTGAAATTATGCATTTTCTCCAGAAGGAAGATAATATTCCACAGTCGCAAATAGAAGCAGTGAAAAAAATGGACAGACCTTTAACTGCAAAACAATTCAATGCTTGTATGCAAGCAGCAAATTTAAAGTATGAGATGGAGGGAAGCAACCCCTATAAAATAAAAAAGCTATCGGTCAATTAAATTTTACATACTCCTTAACCACAGAGTAAATCAAGGATTTAGTGGAAAGGAGCAGAAGTTATGGAAAAAATTGTATATACTATCCCGGAGGTGGCGCAGCTTCTAGGAATCAGTAGAAGCTACGCTTATGAACTTGTAAAGAGAAATGAAATACCAATTCTTAAGCTGGGCAAACGAAGAATAATTCCAAAGCAGTATCTGGAAGAGTGGATACAACATAATACAGAGTTTAAGCACGATTAAGAGCCATTGCCATTATGCAGTGGCTCTTTTGTTTGGAGGTTAATGATGAAAAGAAGCAATGGCGAAGGAACAATATTTAAGAGAGCAGATGGAAGGTGGTGCGCTGCTTATTATGACGAAGAACCTACTCCCAAAAGGCACTTTGTGTATGGGAAGAGTCAGAAGGAGGTAAAACAGAAGTTAAAAGAGAAGAAAGATGATCCAAAGATTAGTGGTGATAATAACCTTACTTTACAGCAATGGGTAAAGTATTATCTGGATAACTATAAAAAGAATGAAGTAAAGGAAACAACCTATGGAGCATACCAGGAACTATATCGTAAACATATAGAGAATTCTGTGATAGGGAAGACTAAATTGAGGCGTATTACTACGAATCAGCTTCAGGAATTTTATAATGATAAGACAGCGATGGGGTATAGTGCAAAAACTGTTAGGCACATGTATGTGATAATTAACAGTTCTCTGGAAAAAGCAGTGCAGCTTAAGTACATAAAGGAGAATAGCAATAGACCAGTTGTGCTTCCAAAGAAGGAAACATATAAAGCAGAAATTCTGTCCAAGGAAGAGGTCAAAAAAATAATTACAGAAGCAAAGAGTGATAAGCTCTATCCTATAATTATATTAACACTATTTACTGGGCTAAGAAAAGGTGAGGTAATGGCATTAAAATGGAATAATATTGATTTTTCCAAACGAGAGTTATCGGTGGAAGGAAGTTTAGGAAGAGTCATAAAGGAAATCGACTCAAAGGGACATGTCTGTCACGAATATAAAATTTTAGAACCAAAAACAGAGAAGAGTAAACGAATTGTGCCGCTCTCAGACATAGCTATAGAAGCTTTAATGATTCAAAATAAAGCACAGAATGAAATAAAAAAGAATAATTCTGCAATTTATGAAGATAGAGGACTGGTATTTGCCAAAGATGATGGTAATTTTCTCAATCAACGACAATTTATGGATGACTACCATGATTTTTTAAAAAAATATGGTATAAAAAAAGTTAGATTTCATGATTTGAGACACCCGTATGTCAAGCCCACGACAAAAAAATTTATAACTTTTTTTGAAGTTTTTCGGGCAGCTTCATAGCTGCCCATAGCTGTTTCAAATGGGTGTTCACGGTTATACCTCCTTTTCGGATTCCTTAGTTTCTAAGAAATCCTGTGTTGCATATTCAATCTCAATCCGATCTCCTGGAAAGACGTAAACTTTGTTGATAAGCCGGTCAATCAGAGCTTTTGTCAGCATGTTGGCGTTTCCGACTTCCTGCACAATTTCCTGTTGTTTCAGCTTAATCTCATAATCACTTTTTATCTGCTTTGTCTGTGCAGTAATGACAGCATGAACATTTTTGGCTTGTACCAGCTCCGTGTCATAAACCGCTTTTCGTGTTCGATAGGTTTCCAAATCAATCTCTCCGAGTGCATACTGCTCATAAAGATGCCGCTTGCTGTCTTGAATAGAACGGAGTTTTTCTTCATGTTCGGCCTGCTGGACTGTCTGCAAATCCAATTTATCCTTATTGCTATCAATTCCCAATGCCGGACACATTTGAGCCCGAATTGTTTCAAATACAACCTGCTCCAGATCTGCCATCTTTATGCGCACACCATGACAAGGAAGCGTTTCAGCCACCTCGGAATGACGGCAATAAAACCACGCACCATTTCGTAGAGACATTGCATGATCGCAGCATCCACAGAACACCTTACCACGGAGCAGATAATCACGTGGCTTTTTATTTGACAGAGAGAAACGCTTAATTGAAGCATTGGCTTTCTCAAATAGATCCACACTTACAATAGCCGGATGATGGTTCGGTATTTTGAACCACTCACTTTCATCCTTTAACTGTGTATGTCGGCTGCCAATCTCTTTTACTTTTCTCTTGCCAATTACATAGGTACCGATATATCTTTGATCTTCTAAAATACGCAGGACCGTTGATGTACTCCAAACGCCGTTTGTTCGGGAAACATTGTAATAGTCCTTGCCTTTAAGTTTGCGATATTCCCCAGGGGTGGGGATATTCATAGCATACAATCTTCTTGTGATCTCGGCTGCGGTGTTGCCTTCAGACGCCCATTGAAATATCATCTGCACATTCGGGGCAACATCCTCGTCCGGTTCCATACGTCCGTCTGCACTCTTGCGATAGCCGTAAGGACAGATGACACTCTGATATTCTCCACGACGCATCTTTGCGTATTTTGCACTTTTGGTTTTCATGGACATATCCCGGCTATAACACTCGCTAATAAGATACTTGAAAGCAATATCAATCCCTCCGGTATCACCTTTGAAATTAGCTGTGTCAAAATCATCACTGACGGAAATAAAACGGGTGTGGTAAAGAGGAAATACCCGCTCAATAAAATAGCCGGTTTCAATGCTGTTGCGTCCAAATCGGGAAAGGTCTTTTACAATAATACAGTTGATCTTTCCGGCCTGAACCATTGTTAAAAGTTCCTGCACCGCTGGACGCTCAAAGTTTGTCCCTGTATGACCATTGTCAATAAATTCCAAAATCTCACTGTTATCCCATTCCGACAGAGACATAGCTTTTTCACGAAGAATCAGTTTTTGATTTGGTATGCTCAAACTTTCGGTTTTGAAATCTTCCACAGAAAGACGGATATAAAGGGCAATCACATAGTTGTGCACGGTTCCACCGCCTTTCCCTGAAATTCATTTTTGAAACGGAAGGTTACATGAATATTCCGCTCATGGTCGATCTCAATTCGTTCAATCAGCCGTTCAATCAGTTCTGCAGTCAGCAGATGATCCTGTGCCAGTGCTTTTGCATCCTTTTCCATTGCACGGTATCGGGCAAGCTGGTTGTCCAGGGAGTCCATAGATTTTTCAAATACTTCAATCTCACCAGATAGAGCATTGATAGCATATTCATAATCCGCCTTCAATTCAAAGTATTCATCATTTGTCAAAATACCCTGCACAAAATTTTCATATAGACCACGGATCAGCCGGCGTGTTTTTTCAATTTCCTGCCGTTTGGCCGACATCTGAATTTTCAGCTTATCTTTTTCCTGTTTTTGTCTTGCCTCCAACTGAAAGAGTGGCAGCGACATTCCCAGCGCAACAGTCAGCTCTTTTTCAAGAATAGCCGTAACAGTAGAAATCAGTTCCTTTTCCTGCATCGTTGCGCCTTTGCAGCTATCTTTTTCTACCCGGCTGTTTGTAAGGCAGTGGAACCAATAAGTATCGGGGCCTTTCCGGCGCTCGACACGTTGCCGGTGAAGGCTTCTGCCACAATCAGCACAGAACACTTTGCCTTTGAAAATGTTTGGCGTGTAGGGGCGTTTTGGAGTTGCTTTGCTTTCTTCACAGATCTGTTTTCTGTATTCCTGAACTGCATTAAACAATTCATAGCTAATGATCGGTTCATGGGTGCATTTGGCAATAATCAGATTATCTTCTCCAGCCTTGACCTGCTGATGATCTACAATCTTTGTTTTTCCTTGCACCAGATCGCCTGTATAGACTTCGCTTTCTAAAATTTTCATCACTGTACGGGTCTGCCATTTGCCGCTTCCAATCAGGCCCGGACTGGTAATCTCGCCAGTGTCCTTTTTATAATGGCTCGGTGCCGGAATCCCCATCTCATTTAGATTGCGGACAATCCGGTTTAGCGACACATGCTCGTGTGCCCATTCAAAAATCTGTTTTACCACAGGGGCAGTATTTTCATCAATCAGAAGTTTATGGCAATTATTAGGGTCTTTCCTGTAACCGTAAGGTGCCCGTGCACCAATATAGTTGCCATCTTTCATAGCCTGCCGCGCTTGTGCTTTGATTTTTCGTCCAATGTCCAGAGCATAGGCTTCATTGATCATATTTTTCAAAGGCAGCATGATACCGCCATGAAGATTTCCGGAATCCGCTGTATCAAACTGATCCGTAACAGCAATGAAGCGAACATTATGAGCATGGAAATACTGTTCGATATAATAACCTGTGTCAATAGAATTTCGCCCTAATCGGGAAAGATCCTTAACAATCACACAGTTAATGTGGCCTGCTTCAATATCAGATAGCATCCGCTGAAATCCAGGGCGGTGAAAATTTGTCCCTGTCGCTCCGTTGTCGATATAGGTATCATACACAACGAAGTCCGGTTTATCTGAAAGAAAGTCATTCAGTACCAGCTTTTGATTTTCTACTGAGCAGCCCCGCTTTTTGTTATCCTCCACAGAAAGACGGATATACAGAGCCACATGTACATATAAAGATGGTGCCGGCATAGGCACTGCCGTCTGTTTTCTGCTTTTTCTTGCCATTTAGCCCACCATCCTTTCTTCATTTTTTGTAGCAATCTGTTCCGCCAAAGAGATTGCTTTCTGATATTCATCCTGGTAATTAAATTCAATATGCAGTTCATCTTTACCCATTACCCGTATGCTTCGGATAAGCTGCATGACTGCCCGGCGGTCAATATCCTCCATAGTAGAAAATTTCATAAAATGGTTGATCCAACGGTTTCGTTCGCTTCGGTTTTCCAATACATCTGTAAGTTTATCGTTCCATTCAGCGATTGCCTTTTGGAACAGTTCAATATCTGCATTGTATTTTCGCTTATAAGAGAGAAATTCTTCCTTTGTCAGAATTCCACTCACCAGATTTTCATAGAGTTTTGCCTTAAAGCCCTCGGTCTGTGCCACACGCTTTTCATTTACTCTGATCTGTGCGGCATATTCCTGCGCCAATTCCCGGTTGATCCGTTCCTGACTGATACTGGACAGCAGGGCATCCAGAGAAGCAACATTTTCAATATGTCCTTTCAAACTGTCCTGCACACATTCAATCAGATCCGACTCTTTCAGCATGACCGACGATGTGCAACCATTCTTTTTGCCGGTCGGGCAGTAATAATAGTGATACTCTTTATCTTTATAGCGGTTCGTCTTGCGGGTCATACGACAGCCACAGCAGCCGCAGATCAAAATACCGGAAAACAGGTAAACCTTATCCGATTTGGGAGAAGTCCTTGTGTCAATCCTGCGGAGCCGTTGCACCAGATCAAAATCGTGCTTTTGTACGATCGCTTCATGGGTTCCCTCCACACGAATCCATTCCGAAGAAGGTTTGTCCTCGCGCTCTTTTAATTTGAAATGGGGCGTTGTCTGTTTGCCCTGAACCAGTGTTCCGGTGTAGGTTTCATCCTGCAAAATGCGGATGATTGTAGTTGCAGACCATTTGCAATCCTTTCGGTCTGTATAGCCACCTTTTGCATGAGGCATTCCGTGATTGCGCTTATACGCTAAAGGCGAAAGAATTCCTAATCGGTTCAGTTCATCCGCTATATGGGACGCGCTGAATCCCTCCAGCCGTTTTCTGAAAATATCCCTCACAACATTAGCAGCATATTCGTCTACTTCCAGGCTCTTGTGTTTATCGCCGACTTTCACATAACCATAAATGGTAAAAGCACCTACAAAATCCCCGCTGCGCCGTTTTACTTCCAGGGCGCTCCGTGTCTTAACGGAAATATCCCGACAGTAAGCCTCATTCATAATGTTTTTGACAGAAACCGTGAGATCATCGGCAGCGTCATTTTCCGTGTCCACATTATCGTTAATTGCGATAAAACGCACTCCATAGGCTGGAAATACCCTGCGCATATAACGGCCTGTTTCTATGTACTCACGACCTAAGCGGGAGAGGTCTTTGACAATCACGCAGTTAGCTTCGCCTTGTTCGATCATCCGCATCATTTCCTGAAATGCCGGGCGATCAAACAAAACACCACTATAACCATCGTCAATTTTTTCTGCCACAACCTCAATTTCCGGGTGTCGGGCTATGTAGTCATCGATCAGGCGCCGCTGGTTAGCAACGCTGTCACTTTCTACTGTTTTATCATCCGTATAAGAAAGACGGATGTACTTAATCGCTTTGTAAACCTGCATAAAAAAAACACTCCTTTCGTTGCACAGAAAAATCCCCGCAATTCAAGAAGTGTGGTTATTCCATATTCAATTCCTTTTCCGATTCTTATTCTACCATGCTTTTACGGAAAAGTCAGCCCCTTTCTTAAAATTGCAGCTATCGCAAAATACCCTTGATACATTCTTCCAGGGTAGCACCTTCAGCAGAAAAACTGGCTTGTACAGTAAAACGTCCACACTTAAAATGGTATGGATTTTTGATTTGCTGAACAAATTCTGCAATCCGTTCATCACGGGAAAGTTCTTTGTTGACAGAGACATCCCGAATGTCTACCAGCGTACCCACTTCACTGACAATGGTGTTCAATTCCATAGTATCAACTCCCTTCTGAAAACTGTGTTATCAAAACCACATGAATAGGTCGGATCTATGGTTATTACACACATAAATCCGGCCCATTATATCTGATTTCGATTTTGCTGCCGTATTTGCCACGCACCCCGGCAAGTCCTTCTGTTATAAGGACGGGGCTATTACAGGCTGCGGATAGCGTCACCGCATCATAGTCCCACATACGCCGCCGCTTTGCCAGAGCAAGCAAACGCCGTAGGAACTCTCCCCAAGTCTTTAGGAAGCTGTGAAGAAGTACCATTATGATCTGCGTCGTTATCGCGTCCGGCCTGCCACAGCCGGTTTCGTAGGTTGCGTTTATCGCTCGGACAGCCTGGATTCATCACCTCCT
>OLQX01002639.1_pt1 | contig 11570 bp, 9 predicted proteins | sample 1672581 | NCBI WGS metagenome assembly OLQX01 (sample SAMEA3136701, study PRJEB25190) | human gut metagenome | reverse complement strand
AGAACTGTTTTTCCCGGACCAAAACCGTTGCAAACCGAGAACAGTAACCAAGGTCCGTACGGCCTGCTTTTAATTTATTCACCATGCTGGCTGAAACTACCGGCCTATGGTCAGAACCTCCACTCCGTTCCTTCAACGCCATTCACCAGCAGCTTACGCTTTTCTCCTACCGGTAATGACAGCTTCAGCGCTTTCCACGCCGGGCGATAGTTGCCGCGGGCGTTGATATCCAGGTTTATGCTGTTGGCGCTGCAGGTCATTTCCCACTCCAGCCATAGCGCATCCCCCTGTTTATAGCCCCAGCTTTCGCCGTCGTCTTCAAACAGCAGACCGCGGGTTGAGCCGGTACCTTTCAGCGGGAACAGCTGCAGTTCGCGACGATCGTCTTTTTGCGCATCGACATGGCTGATACGTTCACTAAGCGGCAGACCAGCGCCGGCGCGGACCAACAGCGGCAGTTTTTCCAGCGGCGCGTCCAGCGTCACCCACTGGCCGCCGGCGAACCACTGATGGCTGTAGAAATCGTACCAACCGGCCTGATTATCCGGCAGCCATACTTCACGCTGGCGGGCGCCCGGCTCGACCACGCTGGCCACCAGCAGGTCGCGGCCCAGCAGGAAGTCATCGCATTCGGCGAAGGTCTGCGCATCGTGCTGGTGATCGAGGAAGGTCGGGCGGAGCATCGGCTCATCATCAGCATGCGCCTGCCATAGCAGAGTGTACAGATAGGGCAGCAGGCGGTAGCGCAGCTCAATGGCTGAGCGGATCGCCGGAGTGATGGCCGGATACATCCATGCTTCGTTTACCGTCTGGTCGTCATTCCACGAGTGAATAGTAAAGCGCGGATGCATGACGCCATTTTGTACCCAGCGCACAAACAGTTCCGGCTCGGGTTTATCGCCGGAGAAACCGCCGACGTCGTGGCCGACGTTAAACAGCCCGGAAAGGCTCATCCCCAGGCCCATGCGGATGTTATAGCGCAGCGTATCCCAGTTGGTGCGGTTGTCGCCGCTCCAGGTCTGGACGTAGCGCTGCATCCCGGCGCAGCCGGAGCGGGAGATCAGATATGGACGCTTTTGCGGCGCAAAGCGCTGCTGGGCTTCCAGCGAGGCGCGCATCATCAACAGCGGCATCACCGGGCGAATATGTTTGATGGCGATTTCGCGGCCAAAGCCGTAGCAGCGGGCTTCGCCGTCCCATACTTCGTATTCGTTATTATCGTTCCAGGTCGAATCGATGCCCATCTCCAGTAGCTGGGTGGTCACGCCTTCCTGCCACCAGGCCACGGTTTGCGGATTGGTGAAATCGAGATGCGACCCTTCATCATCCCAGAAGCTGGAACGCTCCGGAGCGTCAGTTTGCGAATCGCGAATGAAGAGACCGCGCTCCGCCACCTCGCCGTAGCGCGGGTGATCCTGCAGCAGGCACGGTTTGATATTGGCGGCCAGCTTCAGCCCGGCATCGTGAAACGACTGGCTCATCACTTTGGGCTGCGGCACCTTGTCGTAGTTCCAGTTAAAGACGTAGCGCTTGCCGTTGATTGAGGTATAGCCGGAAGAGAGCTGGAACGAATCGCAGGGGATCGCGTGCTGCTCGCACAGGCGGATAAAGTTCATCAGCTGATTTTGCGCATCCGGCGCGTCGGTATAGTGCATGGTGGAGCCGCTGTAGCCGAGGCTCCATTTGGGTCCAAACAGCGTTTTACCGGTCAGGCGAACGAAGGCTTTGGTCACATCCAGCACCTGCTTACCGGTAAACAGGTAATAATCGATGTCGCCGGCTTCCGCCTGCCAGCGGCGATAGGCGGTGTGGTAGTTGTCGATCTCGTTCCCCAGATCCAGCCAGCAGCTGCTCAGGTTGTCATAGAACAGGCCGTAGCTGATATCGCTGCGCTGGGTGATGGTGAACGGAATATGTTTATACAGCGGGTCAGTGCTGACGGCGTTGTAGCCCATGGCATCGAGGTTACGCATCTCATAGCGTTTACCGGTGCGCTGCAGGTCGCCGGCCTTTTCGCCCAGGCCGTAAAAACGCTCGTCTTTGCGGCGGCTCAGATAATGGGCGACGCCGTCGCCGTGGGCATTCGCCAGGTAGGCGCTGGTCGGACGGTCATTGGCAAGCGGCTGCCATTCGCCGGCCTCGTCGCGATAGCTCCACTCCAGCCACAGCGGCTGGTGAACGGCGACGCGCAGCTGGCGGGTGGCGATAGTCAGCGTATCGCCCTCCTGGGCCAGCTGCCAGGCCGGGAGACTAAAACCGCTGAGGTCATCCCGGGCGCGGCCTTCCCACGGCACATCCTGCTGCGGAGCGATGCTCCAGGTGCGATCCAGCGCCAGCTGGCCCTGGCGTTTTAGCAGGACGCGGAACAAATTCTCTTCCAGTACGTACAGGCACAGGGTGTGCTGGCCATCGACCGTCAGTTCAACGTGATGCTTCAGCTGTTGATGCAAACTCCAGTGTTTCAGCGTCTTCATATCTTACATCCACTCTCAGGCGCGCTTGGCGCGACGTTCAGCAATAAATGCCACCAGGAAAACGGCGCCAATCAGGTCAAAGAAACCCATGGCGATGAATAGCGGGTTGAAGCCGATTTTGTCGGCGGTCACCCCGATTAATAACGAGAACAAGAAGCTGGCGATCCACGCTGCGGAGCCGCGCATACCGTTGACCGTCGCCATTTGTCCCTTGTCGAAAGACTCCACCACCAGCGCGCTGAGCATGCAGGAGATGATCTGATGGCCGAAGCCGCCAATGGAGATCAGGATGATGGTGATATAGGGATCGCGGGTGATGGCGACGAGGGTCAGGGAGAGCATCAGGAACGCGCCGGTTACCGAGCTGGCGATCACCGAGTTCACTCGCGTACAGCCGAACCAGCGAACATACAGGCGGGTGAGGTAGCCGCTGACCACGCTGCCGAGATCGGCGGCGAGAAACGGCAGCCAGGCGAACATGGCGATCTGCTTCAAATCCATGCCGTGCTCTTTCGCCAGGTACAGCGGCACCCAGAAACTCAGCACCGCCCAGGCGGGCTCGGCCATAAAGGCGGGAATGGCGATCCCGTAGAAACGTTTATTTTTCGAGACGGTTTTGAGCGCGGAAAGAAGGGCTGTTTTACCGGCGGGGCTTCGTTATCCTGTTTGATGTACTCCAGCTCGCTTTTGCTGAGATTGGGGTGCTTTTCCGGGGTCTGATAGAAGGCCCACCATAGTACTACCCACAGTAGCGCCAGCGCGCCGGTAAACATAAACGCCCCTTGCCAGCCGAAGGAGGCGTGGGCGAAGTAGATGATCGGCGGGGCCAGCATCGCGCCGATGGAGAACCCAACGCCAGCCCAGCCGGCGGCAATCGGGCGTTCAGATTTCGGAAACCATTCGCCGATGGTTTTGGCGTTGGCCGGAGTAGCGGCCGCCTCGGCCCCACCCATAAAGAAGCGCAACATAGCCAGGTGCAGCCAGCTACCGGCCCCGGCGTGGGCGATACAGGCCAGCGCCCACAGGGTGGCGCAGATCATAAAGCCAAGCTTCAGGCCGATGACGTCGATAAGCCAGCCGCACAGCGGCTGGAAAATCGTGTAAGCCAGCTGAAATGCGCCGACGATCCACGAGTATTGTTCGGTAGTAATGCCGAGGGTCGCTTTCAGTTCCGGCGCGATAATTCCCAGCGAGTTGCGTGTGATGTAGTTGACGGTAACGCCAAGTAAAAACAGGACCAGCACCCACCAGCGCAGGTTTTTCACTACCCGGCGCGTTTTGCTGACGGCGATATCATTGTTGAGGCCTTGACTCATAGCACACTCCACAAGACGTTTGTAGGGGGAAAGTGACGACCTCTTTCCCTGAGTGGTCACGTAGATTTATTAACTATTTGAATAGTCTATTTTTTATCTCAGCATCATTGGTATAACTAGTATGGGAGATATTGGACCAATTCAGGCTAGGGCAGAAAAATCGTCTGGCAAAGCGCTATTTATGCAAGTTTTTTCATGAAATGAGCGAGACCGCATATTTGACAGCGGAATTTGCTTGTAACGTGTGCTTTGGCGATTATGAAAATTCTTTCATTTTTCAATCGGAGCTGGATCACAAAATGGATAAAAAGCTGCGCGTCGCCGAAATTGCCGCCCGCACCGGGCTATCGCCCAGCACCGTTTCACGCGTCCTGGCCGGGAAAGCGAATACCAGCGACAAGGCGCGCCGGGCGGTGCTGGAGTGCGCCCGCGAGCTGGGTGTCATGCAGGGGTTGGCCGCCGGGCGTCTGCTGCTCAATCATCTGCTGGTGTTTGCCCCGCAGCGCGCATTCGATGAGCGATCGGATATCTTCTACTACCGGGTGATCCAGAGTATCAATAACGCGCTGGCGGCGCATGAAGTGCGCCTGCGCTACTGCGCGCTGGATGAGAACGACAGCGACGCCAACCTGTTTCTTGCCCGCATGAATGAACCTGAGACCCAGGCCGCGGTGCTGCTGGGGATCGACGATCCGCATATTCATGGCCTGGCGGCGGATCTGGGCAAACCCTGCGTATTGATCAACTGTCGGGATGAAGGGATGCGGCTGCCGTCCATCGCTCCCGATCATCGGCTGATCGGCCAGTGCGCGGCCCGCTATCTGTTTGATATGGGGCATCGGGCGGTGATGAACGTGATGTGCCTGCGCCGCTATACCATGGAGCTGCGGCTGGGGGGGATTCAGGAGGCGTGGCGCGCGCGTAATCTGCGCTTTACCGCCAGCCGGGATCTTATCAGCGTCGCCAACTTTAGCGCCAGAGAGACGGAAGAGCAGGTGGGCGCCTGGCTTGACGGCTTACAGGGCAGGCCGTTGCCCACCGCCTTCCTGGTGGGCGGCGATTTTATGGCCGCCGGCACCGTCAGCGCATTGCAAAAGCGTGGCCTGCGGGTGCCGCAGGATGTCTCGGTGATGAGCATTGACGGATTTAATCTGGCGGCGATTCAGGAGGTGCCGCTGACCGCGGTGCATGTGCCGCGGGATGAGCTGGGCAGCGAGGCGGTGCATCTCCTGCAGCAGCGCCTGCTGCGCCCGGAGGCGCCGCACGGCTCGCTACTGCTGCATGGCACGCTGGTGGTACGCGATTCGGTCCGGCCGGGCAAAGGCCATACCGCCGTCGAGCCGCAGGGGCTGTATGACGATTAGACCGGCATACCCAGCGCCCGTTTGCCGTGGATATTCAGATCCTCCAGGGTGAAGCGCCCCTGCCAGCTGGCTTCATAGTCCTCGCGCGGGAAATCCCCCGGCGAGGCGCCTTTTTCCAGGGCGATTTTTACTTTCTGCGCGTAGGCGAGGTTCTTCTCGCACATCGGCGCGGCCGGAATGTACATCACATTTCCCCAGCCCTGCTGATTTTCCACCGGCGCCACCGAGTGAATGATGTCGCAGTGCCACCAGACGGAGTCCCCGGCATTCAGCGCTGGAATCGAGCTTAACGCTTTAATTAAGAGCGGGTGCCACTGCTCAGAGATCGGCAGCACTCTGCCCGGCGCGACGCCGCACAGCTCATCTTCCGGCACATCATCCGTCGAGCAGGGGGCGCAGTAGCACATAAGCCATCGCCTCCGGGATCGGCACCACGTGCAGCAGCCCCTGACCCGGGATCATGTCCGACAGCGCGGTCCAGCCCTGGAAGGTGCGGAACACCGAGCATTTGGTGGTGTTGTCGACGGTATACTCTTCCACTTCGGTACGGTGCGCGGCGTCCCACGGGTCGTAGGCGTCGATATTGCCATTAAAAACGTTGGCGAAAACCTGCTGATAGGCGGGAAGCAGCCAGCGCTCCAGCGCGCCGGAATCGGTATGCGCCCCCAGCCCCTTCGAAGTGGTTCCCGGCGGGCGGCGGCGGATGCGGTCGGGATAGATCACGCTGACGTCCGGATCGAACCAGCGTTTGCCATTCTGTTCAAAACGCCACAGGCGGTTGAGAAAAGATTGCACTGTCGCCATTTCATCGCTCTGCCGCGCCTGCATTTGCGAGGGCGACCAGTAGATCGGGTAGATCTCCGGGCGCGAAGCCTCCAGCGAACCGAAGAAGCTGTCGCCAGGCCCTTTGTAAACATCGTCGAAATGATTGCGATCCAGATATTCCAGCATCGCGGTATCCCACGCCAGCGCCTGTTCGCGTGGGAAGTGGCCTTTAATCACCGCGCAGCCCCGGCGCTTAATGGCCGCGCGCTGCTCATCGCTCACTGTTCCTTCGGCGATATCGCGGAACGGAACGGTTGGCCAGACCTCCTGGCCTGCGGCTTTCAGTGTCTCAATCTCCTGCAGCCGCTCGCTGATGCGCGCTGAGAGCTTATCGAACACCGCCTGGACGTCGCCAATTTGCGCCCGCAGGGCCTGTTTCATCTGGCGAATCGCCGCTTTGTGATCGGCGGGAAGTGTTTCGTGGGTCGGGAGAGCAGCCATAATAACCTCGCTGTATCTTTCATTCGAAAGTATCAAATCTTACAAACGTTAATTTAAGTTAAAATGGAGTTAATGCAAGTTTAAAATCTTGCTGCGGCGCACAAAATGGAAAACCGGGGCGCGATGCCCCGGCGAAGGGTCAGGCGTTGAAGGGCGGGGTGTTATCGAGGACGGCCTGGATAACGTTCAGCGCGCCATCATGGTTATTATCGTCGGTAGCGTAGCCGGCGATGGCCTTGATGCTGTCGGCAGCGTTACCCATGGCGAAAGCGTATTTCACCAGCTTCAGCATTTCGGCGTCATTGCCGCTGTCGCCGATGGCGACGCATTGCTGCGGCGAAAGATCCCAGCGCTTGAGCAAACGGCTGATGCCGTTGGCTTTATGCAGGCCAGGGATAATCAAATCGACAAAGCCAAAGCCGCTGGTGACCGGCTTCATGATGCCGTCGAGCGACACGTGCAGTTTATCAATCAGCTGTGGGATCTCGCTGTCCGGCAGGTTGAGAGAGAATTTAAACAGCGTATCGTCGATGGCGTGATAGTCGCTCACCCGCTGTAGGCGATGGTAGTGCTTCGACATCAGCTCAACAAAGGCGTCCGGAGCTTTATCGCTGACGTAGGCGCTCTGCAGGCCGCAGGCGACAAAGTTGAGCTGCGGATCTTTGAGCAATTCGCCAATCACCACTTGTGATTCGTGGCGGGTCAGTTCGCCGTGGAACAGCTGCTTGCCATGTTCATAAACCAGAGCGCCGTTTTCTGCGACGAATGAAATCTGCTCGCGAATTTCCGGGAAAAATGAGATCAGCTGATAGTACTGATTGCCGCTGGCGACAACGAATTCAATACCTTGCTGCCTGAGCTGCGCAAACTGGGCGAGGAAACGCGGGCGGTCGTACTGCTTGGCGTCATTGAGAAAAGTTCCGTCCATATCGGTGACGATAACTTTAACGGTCATAAGAGAGTGCTCCTGGCTTAACTTCGACCAGTAACATTCTAATTACAATGTGATGAGGAGCACAAATTTATTTCGAATGAAAGTTCAGGCATTCAGAAAATGCCGGAAGGGCATGTCTTTTCCGGCCTGCAGAACAGGGTTGGCCCGCTAAGCATAGCGCCAGCGGGCACGAAGGATTACAGCGTATGTTCGGTACGGGCGATAATATCGTCCTGGGTATCCGGCGACAGGGCGGTGAAGAACGCCGAGTATCCAGCGACGCGGACCACTAAATCGCGGTACTGGTCAGGATGTTTCTTGGCTTCCAGCAGCGTGTCGCGCGACACGATGTTGTACTGGATATGCCAGCCTTTGTGCACCTCGAAGAAAGTGCGCAGCAGCACCATCAGCTTCTGCTTATCGGACTCGTTCTCCAGCGTTGACGGATTCAGCTTCTGATTAAGCAGCACGCCGCCGAGGATCGCCCCGGTCGGCAGCTTGCCCACCGAACTGATAACCGCCGTCGGCCCCAGATGATCGGTACCGGAGGCCGGGCTGGCCCCCTCCGCCAGCGGGGTATGCGCTTTACGGCCATCCGGCGTCGCCATGGTCTGCGCGCCGAACGGGACGTTAGCGGAAATAGAGGAGGTGCCAGCGTAATAATTGCCGCCAATCGGGCCGCGGCCATAGCGCGGGTTGTGATACTGCTTCAGCTCGTCGATATAGGTCTGGTAGGCCCGCGCCAGCAGTTGGTCGACGCTGTCATCATCGTTACCATACTTCGGCGCGCCGTTGATCAACCGCTGGCGCAGCTGCTCGTGGGTCAGACCGTCGAAATCTTCCGCCAGCGCCTTCGCCAGCTCCTGCTGGCCGATGGCGCCCTGATCGAAGACCAGTTTTTTCACCGCCGCGAGGCTGTTGCCGAGATTGGCGATACCCACCTGCAGGCCGGAAACCCAGTCATACTTCGCGCCGCCTTGCTTAATGCTTTTCGCCCGTTCGATGCAGTCATCGACCAGCGCCGAGCAGAGAATATCGTGGACGTTCTCTTCCAGCATGGTATCGACCACGTACTCAATCTCGATGGATTTACGGGTGTAGTAACGAATCTGGCGGTCCCAGTCGGCCAGTACCTGATCGAAGTTAGCGAAGTTGCCTTTCGACAGGGCGTGCTCCTGCGGCAGGAACACCTGACCGCTGGTGGCATCGCGGCCGCCTTCCAGCGTCGCCAGCATCACCCGCGCGAAGTTAATAAAGCTCATGCCGGTGCAGCGGTAGCCCCACTTACCGCCGACCGCGGTTTCGATACAGCCGATAGCCGCGTAATCGTAGGCGTCCTGCGGCTCAATGCCCAGCTTAATGAATTCCGGGATGACGATTTCATCGTTGTTAAACGCCGGCATGCCGAAACCGCAGCGGATCACCTGGACGCAGGCGTCGAGGAAGTCGTTGCTCATCCCGGCGTGGTAGCGCACGCTGAGGTTCGGCTGGGTAGAACGCAGGCGACCGCACGATTCCAGGATCGCATACGACAGCGGGTTGACCGCGTCCTGCGGCTTACCATCCACCAGATTCTGGCCGCCGATGGTGACGTTCTGGTATAGCGGGCTGCCGGCAGAGGCTTTGGAGTGCGAGCCGGAACGGATCTTATTGACCTCCAGCAGCTTCAGCCAGCAGCTGTGCAGCAGCTCAATGGCCTGTTCGCGATCCAGCGACTGTTGCAACTCAACGTCGCGGCGGTAGTACGGGTAGAGGTACTGGTCCATACGGCCGAAGGATACCGAATGGCCATTGGATTCAATCTGCAGGATAAGCTGAATGAAGTAGCACAGCTGCAGCGCCTGCCAGAAGGTTTTCGGCGGCTCATGGGCGATGACGTCGCAGTTTTCGGCAATCGTCAGCAGTTCGTGGCGGCGTGATTCGCGGGATTCTGCTGTCGCCATCTCGCGCGCCAGCGCGGCGAAGCGTTTGCTGTGATCGCTGACCGCTTCCAGCACGATATCAATCGCTTTCAGGAACTGCTCGCCGTGCAGGTCTTCCAGTACCGTCAAATTGATACGCGAGCGGCGTTCGGCGACTTTCGCACGCATCCCGTCGAGGCCTTTCTCCAGCAGCAAGGGGTAGTTGACCGCGAGGTGAGCATCCCCGGAGGTCATATTGCCTTCCGCCTTAATAATGCCGGTGGCGAGCAGCGCCTTTTGCTCATCGGTGAACATACCGTAGCAGCGGTCTTGTACGGTCTGGCCGCGCCACCATGGGCACACTTCATGCAATACGCGTTTATTCTCCTCGCTGACCGAGAAGCCGGCGCCGGGGCGGTCGGCGAGATCGTCGATCTCTTTCTCAATCCAGCTGACGGTGTATTCCGGGAAAATAGGCGCGGCGCGCACTTCGCTGGCCTGGTTACCGACGATCAGCTCATCGTGCTTGATCCAGATGGTGCGCTCCGCCAGGTGGTGAGCCAGCGCCAGCGCGCGGCGCACCGGGATCGGTTTATCGAGATGCCGCTGATACATCTCCGTATAGTGGCGGGCGCGCTCGGTACAGACCGGCGGCTTGACGATATGCACCAGCGCCATTTTATGGGCCTGGATACGGGCGCTGAGGGTGTTGAGCTTCAGGGTAGTCATAGGGTTATCCTCGTAATATCGCCGTTAGCCCCTTGCTTTGCGCATAATCCTGCGCGAAGGCGAGCAGCTCAGGAGCGTCCAGCGGTTTGTCCGGTGCGGTGTAGGGCTGACTGAGTAACTGGTATTTGTTCATTCCCAGCGTGTGGTACGGCAGGTAATGGATCTCGCTGACCTGCAGGCGATCGGCGGCAAAATCGGTGATCGCGGCAATGTCGGCTTCGCTGGCGTTGAATCCCTGGATCAACGGCACGCGAATAATCATTTTTTTCCCCGCCTGCGCCAGACGCTGCAGGTTATCCAGCACCCGGCGGGCGCTGCCGTCGGTCCACTGCTGAAAAACGGCCTCGTCAACGTGCTTCAGATCGGCGAGAAACAGGTCGACAAAGGGTAAAGACGGTTCAATGTATTTCCACGGCACGTGCAGGCAGGTTTCCACGGCGGTGTGAATGCCTGCCTGATGACTGGCTTCGAACAGCGCTTGCGCCAGCGTTGGGTTCATAAAGGGTTCGCCGCCGGAAAGAGTGATGCCGCCGCCGCTGCGATCGTAGAATGGTTTATCACGCAGCACCGTCGCCATGATCTCCTCGACGCTCTTCTCCTCGCCGCACACCGTGAGCGCGGTGGTGGGGCAGCAGTCGCGCAGCGCGGCGATATGGCTGTCGTTAACGTTTTGCCGATCAATGATCAGGTCATCGAGGGTGCGGGTGATAACCGCCGGCGCCGCCTGCTGGCACAGCTCGCAGCCGGCCAGGCACAGCCGCGAGTCATACAGCAGATCTTCGCTACGGGCGCGGCTCTCCGGGTTCTGGCACCAGCGGCAGCCCAGCGAGCAGCCTTTCAGGAAGACGACGGTGCGGATCCCTGGGCCGTCATGGGTGGAATAGCGCTGGATGTTGAAGATCATGGCTTATCCTCTTGTTTGCGTATGAATATAAAAACACTTTCGAATGAAAGTTATGTTGACGCAAATCAACAAGCGGGATGGGGATAAGTCAGAGAGGAGAAAATAACGAGAGCGGTCACAAAACCACCGGCGACTCTCGTCGCCGGTGTGAGGGTCAGTGCGAGCCGCATACCTCGCACTGCGGGTGACGCATCAGCCTCATTTCGCGAAACTGGCAGGTCATGGCATCGTAGATGACGATTTTTCCGCTGGCAGGAGGGCCGTAGCCGCTCAGCAGCTTAATCGCCTCCATCGCCTGCAGCGAACCAATGGTGCCCACCAGCGGGGCCATTACCCCGGCTTCGACGCAGGTGAGGGCATTTTCGCCGAACAGACGGCTCAGGCAGCGGTAGCAGGGTTCGCCATCCTGATAGGTAAAGACGCTGATTTGCCCCTCCATACGGATCGCCGCTCCGGAGACCAGTGGGGTTTTGTGCTGAAAGCAGCCGACGTTAAGCTGGTTGCGAATGGCGACGTTGTCGGTGCAGTCGAGCACCAGATCGTGATCGGCAATCTGCGCCGCCAGCGCGGTCTCATCCAGCAAGGCATTGAGCGGGGCCAGACGGACGTGCGGGTTAATGCGCGCCAGCGCCTCGCGGGCGGAATCCACCTTCGGCTGGCCGAGGGTGGCGTCGCTGTGCAG
>OLQX01002634.1_pt1 | contig 11620 bp, 10 predicted proteins | sample 1672581 | NCBI WGS metagenome assembly OLQX01 (sample SAMEA3136701, study PRJEB25190) | human gut metagenome | reverse complement strand
CGGCGGTGCCGGTCAGGGGCACGGCAGCCGATGCCGGCAGGGCCATGCCGCCGGCCAGCAGGCAGAGCAGTGCCGCGCCAAGGGCCAGGGTCTTTGCGGTTGATTTCATGGTTCGTGTACCTCTCTGGGTGTTAAAAATGGAGCGAAGGATTCAGCGCCGGAAACGGTGCCCGCATCAGCGGAACAGCACACCCAGAGCCTCCATTGCATATTCAAAGTAGGTGACCTGATCGTATTCCACGCGGGCGGTCACGCTCATGCCGTTGGAAAGATCGACCTTGTCGCCGCTGCGGCTCACCACATAGGTGCTGTCCGGCTTGATGGTCATCTTGTAGTACGAAGCGCTGGTGCTGGTAGTCACGTCGCTGTCGATGGCGGTCACGGTACCGGTCAGGGTGCCGTAGGAATACTCCGACAAGCCGGTGATGGCGATCTTGCACGGGTCGCCCACATGCAGCAGCGGGCGGTCGTTCACGGTGACCATGGCCACGATCTCCAGGTCATCGTTCTCGCTGGCAACGGTGGCCAGCGGGGAGCCTGCGCTCAGCACCATGCCCTCCTTGTAGGGGCTATCCATGTGGATCACGCCGGAGGTAGGGGCATACAGATAGTAGTCGTTGGCACCGGTGTTCAGGGCGTCGATCTGCGCCTGCACGTTGTCCACGTTGCTCTGGGCGCTGGTGATGCTCTGGGAGATGGACTGCATGGTGGAGTAATACAGGGCCTGGATCTCGCTCTGGTTCTGTTCCATCATGGTCTTGATCTGGGCGTCGGTGTAACCGGCCGCCTGATAAGCCGAAGCGTCAAAGGTCTTTTGCTCCACCTGGCTCTTGTAGGTCTCGTACTGGTAGTAGTAGGGCTGATCCTCGACACTGGTCTCACTGAAGTAGTTCGTGTCGTCCTGGATGCACTGCAGCAGCTTATTGTACTGGTCCACCTGGGTCTGGTAGATCTTGAGCTGGCTTTCCAGGTTGTCCTGCTGCATGTCCAGGTCAGTGCTCTTGATATGGGCCACGAGGTCGCCCTCGTTCACATAGCTGCCCTCGGAGATGTACAGCTCGGTGAGGGTGCCGGAATAGCTGGACATGATGTAGGTCTTGTTGCTGGCCTGCACCGTGCCGGAGTTCTGGCTGACGTAGATGCGGTTGGTGCGGGTGCTCCACACCAGCAGAAAGATCATGAACAAGCCCACCAGAATGACAAAGGCGTATCCGTAGGGAGGTACGTCCCGGTCCATCATAATGCGGCGGTCCTGCAGATCATCGAGGTTCTGGATGGTCGTTGTCATAGTTACTTGGTCTCCATAAACACGTCAACCACGGCGTCATCGTCGTCCTGGCTGACAAAAATGGTGTAGTTGTCGCCGGTGAGCTTGAGGTCCTTTTCAAAGGCGAGGATCTGCAGCTTGGAGCTTGCCAGCTGGCTGTAGGCCATGGGGCCGGTATAATGAGCGTACAGGCAGTTCTTCACCCGCAGCACGGCGTCCACTTCGTAGCCGGGCTCGGTCTGGGTAATCAGCTGGGTGGCCTGCTGCATCAGGTACAGCTCCGGGGCATGCTCCGGGGCCGGGCCGATCTTGAGGGCCTGCACCAGCGGGCCGATGGGCTGTGCGTTGTGGCTCTTGATAAAGTTCTGCAGCTGGGTCAGCGCCACCATCATGTTGCCCAGTTCTTCGGGGGCGATGCGGCGTGCCACGACATTGGTCAGTTTGAGGGTCTTGTTTTCAGCAACTTTGATCTCGTTCATGTTGAAATACCTCTTTGTCCTATCGTTGAATTTCCTCCGCAAAGGGGAGGCCGTAATAGGCAATCACAGGCAGAGAAAGGGCAGAGCACACCTTCTCTGCTTCTGATCACCTATTACTGTAGCAGTAATGGGTGATGCGAAAAATAGAATGTGCCCGGAGGCAGGACGCCTCCGGGCACACCATAACGAGGCATTGTCACCGGTCCGGCGCTTTGCAGCGGGGCCGGAAAACACACTGCATATCGTTTTTTGTCGGGGCTGAGATACCACAGGGCACTCTGCCGTCTGCCATACTTGTCAGGCACCTTGCGGCTGCGCAACCGCAAAGCACTTTTTCAGCAGACAGGTGCGCACCTGTCTGCATCCGGAGCATGTGCGGCGGGGAAACCGGTGCAGTTGCTCAGGCCCCCGGAAAGCCAGGATCAGACAGTCTTATTTAGGGAAGACGGTCTCCTTCTTCTCGAAGTCAAAGAGGCTGGGCAGACCGTTCTTGACGTTGGCGGTTGCCAGGTTGTAGATGGCAGCAGCAGAACCAGCCAGACGCAGGCCAGCGTTCAGGACGCCGTTAGCACCAGCCAGGAAGTTGCCACCCATCGCAGCGTCGATGCCGCTATTGGCAACAGCATCGTAGCCGCTATTGTAGTACTTGCTGACAGAGCTGAACCAGGCCTTGCCCAGGTTGCCGGGCTTGTAAGCGCCACCAAACAGAGTGCCAACGGTGTTGCTGACATAGTCGCCCAGGAAAGAGTTGCCGATAATGGTGACCATGTTCTTGTTGAAGTTCTGCCAGTTCTCGAGCTTCAGCTCGGGGGCCAGGATTTCGGACAGGCTTGCGCCGCCGTTGACGTAGGTCATCTCGTTCTCAGAGATTGCGGAAAAATTTGCAGGCATCATCATGATGAATTACTCCCTTCAAATAATGAACTTTTGTCGGTTCCTCCCCGGCTGCGCTGCCGGGAGGGAACCGGTTTTATGTAATCGGGTGCGCACCCGACTGCAACGAATCAGTAGGTAAAGGCTTCGCCGTCATCGTCATCCTCTACCACGGCGGCAGCCACAGGCTGCTTGGCCACCGGCTCACGGCGGCGGTAGATGCCCTGCTGCATGTTCCACAGCTCAGCATACTTGCCATCCTTGGCCATCAGCTCGTCGTGCGTGCCGCGCTCCACGATCTTGCCGTGATCCATCACAAGGATCAGGTCGCAGTCGCGGACGGTGGACAGACGGTGGGCTACGATCAGCATGGAGCGATCCGCCAGCTGCTCGTAGATCATGTTGAAGATCAGATTCTCGGTGGCAAAGTCCAGATTGCTGGTGGACTCGTCCAGGATGTACAGGCCGGAATCCTTCAGGAAGGCACGCGCCAATGCAATGCGCTGCTTTTCACCGCCGGACAGGCCGTTGCCAGCTTCCTCCAGGTAGGTGTTGTACTGCAGCGGCAGATGGCGGATGAACTCATGGGCATCGGCCTTCTTGGCAGCCTCTTTCACTTCCTCCATGGTAGCATCCATGCGGGAAATGCGGATGTTGTCGTAGATCGTCTTGCTGAACAGCTCAATGTTCTGCGGCACATAGGCAATGGCGCGGCGCACCGAATCATGGGTGTACTCGGCCAGATTCACGCCGTTGAAGTCGATCTCGCCCTCTTCGGGGTCGTAGTACTTCAGCAGCAGCTTGGTAATGGTGGATTTGCCGCTGCCGCTGCTGCCCACCAGGGCAACTTTCTTACCGGCAGGGATGGTAAAGCTGATGTGATCCAGCGCCGGGGCACGGTTGCCGTAGCGGAAGGTGACGTCCTTGAACTCGATGTCGCCCTCCACCTTTTCCAGCGGGATCAGCTCGCTGCCTTCGTTGGCCTCGTCCTCGGCGGGGTAGTCCATGATCTCGGTCAGACGCTTCATGGAAATGCCGGCTTCCTGAATGCTCATCTGCAGACCGATCAGGTTGCTCAGCGGGGAGGTAAAGTAGCTGGACAGGGTGCTGAAGGCCATGAAGCCGCCCAGCGTCATCTCACCGTGCAGCACCTGGCTGATGCCCACATAGGTGGTCAGCATGCTGAAACCGGTGGAGATGAAGGTGGAGATCAGGCCCTGGCCCGTGCTGATGCGGCTGGACCGCAGGCTGATCTTCAGGCTCTTGATGTACTCTTTTTCCAGGTTCTCCAGCTGGGTGTCCTCGTTGGCATTGCACTTGATGGTCTCGATGCCGCGCAGGCTCTCGATCATCTGGCTGTTGAGGGCAGCCGACTGGATCATGGTCTCTTCGTTGATGCGCTTGTAGGGCTGCTTGAACACCAGCACCAGCAGGATGCTGACCAGTGCCATGAACAGCGAAATGGAGAACAGCATGGCGTTCATCCGGAACAGGATGATGCCGGTGATGATGGCCATGGAGATGTCCATCACAAGGCTCAGCGCAATGCTGGTGAAGATGGACTTGATGGTGTTTGCGTCCGAGTAACGGGTGGTGATATCGCCCGTCTTGCGGGTGGCAAAGAACTTCATGGGCAGATGGAAGATGTGCCCGAAGTAGCCCAGCATCAGCGGGATGTCGATCTTGATGGACAGATGGATCAGCACCCACTGCCGCACGAAGCCGATGAGGGAACTGGTCAGGCTCACCATGCTGAACACGATGATCAGGGTGACCAGCAGGTTGTCCAGCCCGTAGGGTAGCACCTCATCCATCAGGATCTTATTGAACATCGAGGACGCGATGCCCAGGATGGTGGTGATGACGGAACTTAAAATGGCGTAGAAGAACAGCTTCTTCTGGGGCAGAAGCAGGTCGATGTACCGCTTCATCATGCCCCAGCGGTTGGGCTTGCCGTCGTTTTTTTCGCTGGCCTGCTGGGCTTCATAGCCGGGGGCGCCGGGTGCCAGCTTTTTGCGCTGGCTCACGTTGAACTCCGAGGTGGGGTTCAGCAGCAGCAGAACACCGGTAAAGTTCTTGTAGAACTCATCCAGGCTGATCTTTTTCAGCTCAGTAGCAGGGTCGCCGATGATGACGTAATCCTTGCACTTGTGCTTTTTGCCTTTTTCCTCGGCTTCCTTGACCTGCTCGGCTTCGTCCAGCATGTGCTTGCGGCGCTCGCCGTCATCGCGGAGGGTGGTTTTTTTGAACACCACCACAAAGTGGGCCAGGCCCTGGTCGGTGATGACCTGCGCAATGCAGGGCAGCGAGAAGTCGCTGAGGAAGTTTTCACGGTCCACACGCACCGCGGCGGTGGTGAAACCCAGCTCGTTCGCGGCCTTCTGCAGACCAACGAGGTTTGTGCCTTTCAGGTCCGTACCCATCATATCGCGCAGGCGCGTGATGGTGATCTCCTTTTTGTAATGGAGGCACACCATTGCGAGGCAGGCAGCCGCACAGTCGGTAGTGTCATGCTGCCGGACATAGGTATAACGCATAGATGCTTCCTTTGAAACTATACAAATTTATTCAAACACCATACACATCTGCCAGACACACGGACCGGAAAACATGCAGTGAATTTGACAAAACCGCCAAAACCGGAAGGATTTACCGCCTCTGAACGCCCGGGAATGGGGCAGAATGCTCAGATTTCCGGCTTGCAATGCCTGCAAAGTTTGTATGCGCAGGCGTTACAGCTTATGTGCAGTATACCACAATATGACAGCATCTTCAAGAACTTCTTTTTTAAGAAATCGTGAGAAATGAAAAAAGTGTGAAAAATTAACACTTCTGAAACATGCGGCACGGCAAACAAAAAAGGCAATGTTCCAAAGAACATTGCCTTCGTGGCGCCTCTTGCCTGACTCGAACAGGCGACACCCTGATTAACAGTCAGGTGCTCTAACCGACTGAGCTAAAGAGGCAGATCACTTGAGTGACTGCAAGTGGTATTATACCGCATTCTTGGCCGTTTTGCAAGCCCTGATTTCAAAAAAGTGCAAAAAACAAAAAGCATCCCGGCAGAAACGGGTCGGTTTCTGCCGGGATGCGGGATACTATTATAATAGGTAACGCAATTACTTCATGCGGCTCTTGGCCTTCATGCGCTGCTCATGGTTCAGGATCTGCTTGCGGATGCGCAGGTTCTCCGGGGTGACCTCCAGCAGCTCGTCCTGTGCCAGGAACTCCAGGCAGCCCTCCAGGCTCAGCTTGCTGATGGGGATCAGGCGCAGAGCGTCGTCGGAGCCGGAAGAACGGGTGTTGGTCAGGTGCTTGGTCTTGCAGACGTTCACGTCCACATCCTCGCCGGAAGCGGTGTAGCCGATGACCATGCCCTCGTACACCTTCTCGCCGGGGCCCACCAGCAGGGTGCCGCGCTGCTGAGCGTTGAACAGACCGTAGGTGACGGCCTCGCCGGTCTCAAAGCTGACCAGAGAACCGGTGGAGCGGTTGGCGATCATGCCAGCCCAGACGTCGTAGCCGTCAAAGATCTGGTTGATGATGCCCTCGCCGTGGGTATCGGTCAGGAACTGGTTGCGGTAGCCGAACAGGCCGCGGCTGGGCATCCGGAACTCCAGACGCACACGGTCAGAGCCCAGGGACTCCATCTGCTGCAGGATGGCCTTGCGCTGGCCCAGACCGGTCATGACGGCACCCTGATACTGGGTGGGCACGTCGATGACAACATGCTCCATGGGCTCGTAGGTCTTGCCGTCGATCACCTTGGTCAGAACGTGCGGGGGAGAGACCTGCAGCTCATAGCCTTCACGGCGCATGGTCTCGATGAGGATGGACAGGTGCATCTCACCACGGCCCATGACACGGAAGGAATCGGTGGTGGCGGAGTCCTCCACCTTCAGGGCCACGTCCTTCAGCAGTTCCTTCTGCAGACGGTCGCGGATCTGACGGCTGGTGACGAACTTGCCCTCACGGCCGGCCAGCGGGCTGTCGTTGACCGAGAAGGTCATCTCCACGGTGGGGTCGTTGATCTTGACGAAGGGCAGCGGCTCCACGTTGGAGGGGCTGCACAGGGTGTTGCCGATGGTCACGTCCGGCAGACCGGAGAATGCCACGATATCACCTGCGGTGATGTTGTCGCACGGCTGACGGCCGTTGGCCTGGAAGTCGTACAGCTTGGTCAGACGGCCGCGCATCTTCAGGTCGGGGTTGTGCCAGTCGCACACGACCACTTCCTCGCCCACCTTGGCAACACCGTTCTGGATGCGGCCGATGCCGATGCGGCCCACGAAGTCGTTGTAGTCCACAGAGGACACCAGCATCTGGAAGGGAGCCTCAGGGTCGCCCTCGGGCGGCTTGATGGTGCTCAGCAGGGTGTCGAACAGGGGGATCAGGTCGGTACCCGGCACATCCGGGTCCAGGCTGGCGGTGCCGTCGCGGCCGCAGCAGAACAGCATGGGGCAGTCCAGCTGTTCGTCGGTAGCGCCCAGGTCCATCAGCAGGTACAGCACCTCGTCGATGACTTCCTTGATGCGGGCGTCAGGGCGGTCGATCTTGTTGATGGCGACCACAAGGCTCAGGTTCTGCTGCAGAGCCTTCTGCAGCACGAAGCGGGTCTGGGGCATACAGCCCTCGGCAGCGTCCACCAGCAGCAGCACGCCGTTGACCATCTTCAGCACGCGCTCCACTTCGCCGCCAAAGTCGGCGTGGCCCGGGGTATCGACGATGTTGATCTTCACGCCCTTGTAGGTGCAGGAGCAGTTTTTGGCCAGAATGGTGATGCCGCGCTCACGCTCGATATCGCCGCTGTCCATCACGCGTTCGGCCACGGCCTGATTGTCGCGGAAAGCGCCGCTCTGACGCAGCAGGGCATCCACCAGCGTGGTCTTGCCGTGGTCAACGTGAGCGATAATGGCAACGTTGCGCAAATCGTTACGAACCATAAAAATTCAACCTCTCTATTATTTCAAACTCATAAAATACGAACGAACGTCATACAAATCTAAGTTTATAACAGAATGGGGCAGTTTGTCAAGATTGTATAAAAACTTTTTGCTCCTTTCGGCAGATTGCCCGCAAAAATCCCGCCGATTTGTGCGGCGTGTACCTTTAAAATGTGCTATACTGAAAGCACAGAATAAAAAGGCACGGCTTGGTATGGCTGGCCGGCAGTTTCCAAAGCAAATGATCCGCTGGGGAGGAACCCTGCTGCCGCAGGCAGTAGGGAGGGCGATGGAATGCAACAGCAGCAACCGCCACCTGCGGTGGAAACAGGGCGCTGCTGTTGGGGCAGTGGCCGACAAGACGCGAACGCCGTTCAGGCGTGAAGCGGATGTCGGGTGCCACAACCCGGGTACATTTTGCGTGGAAACCGCCGGACGGCCGGAGAAGCTGGCCTGAATAACCGGAGGTGTTTTGGGATGAAGATCACGTTTCTGGGCGCGAACCATGAGGTCACCGGCAGCTGTACGCTGCTGGAAGCCGCGGGCCGTCGGTTCCTGATCGACTGCGGCATGGAGCAGGGCAGGGATGTCTACGAGAACCAGCCCATCCCGGTGGCACCCGGCGAAGTCGACTGGGTGCTGGCTACCCATGCGCACATCGACCACACCGGTATGCTGCCGCTGCTGGTGCGCAACGGCTTCCGGGGCAAAATCTATGCGACCAACCCCACGGTGGAGCTGTGCGGTATCATGCTGCGGGACTCCGCCCACATCCAGGAATTCGAGGCCGAGTGGAAGAACCGCAAGGCCCAGCGCTCCGGTGCCGAGCCGGTGGAGCCCATGTATACCGTGCAGGACGCCGAGGCGGCCATGAAGCTGTTCGTGGGTGTGGACTACGACAAGCGCATTGAGCTGGCTCCGGGCATCGAGGTGCGGTTCGTGGATGTGGGCCACCTGCTGGGCTCCGCCAGCATCGAGCTGTGGATCACCGAGGGCGACACTACCACCAAGCTGGTGTTTTCCGGCGATATCGGCAACCTGGACCAGCCCATCATCAAGGACCCCACCTATATCAGCGAGGCGGACTATGTGTTCATGGAGTCCACCTACGGCGACCGGCTGCACGGCCCGCGCCCGGATTATGTGAACGAGCTGGCTAAAATTTTGCAGCGCACCTTTGACCGGGGCGGCAATGTGGTCGTGCCCAGTTTTGCGGTGGGACGCACCCAGGAGATGCTGTATTTTTTGCGGGAGATCAAGGAAAAAGGGCTGGTCAAAGGGCACGGCAATTTCCCGGTGTACATCGACAGCCCGCTGGCTACCGAGGCCACCCGCATCTTCCGGGACACAGACCCCGATTGCTTTGACGCCCAGACCCGTGCTTTACTGGAAAAGGGCATCGACCCCATCAACGTGCCGGGGCTGCGCATCAGCGTGACCAGTGACGACTCCCGCATGATCAACACTGACCGCACGCCCAAGGTCATCCTGTCGGCCAGCGGCATGTGCGAGGCAGGCCGCATCCGCCATCACCTCAAGCACAACCTGTGGCGGCCGGAGTGCACCATCCTGTTCGTAGGCTATCAGGCAGTGGGCACGCTGGGCCGCACCCTCATCGAGGGCGCCACCACGGTCAAGCTGTTCGGCGAGCCCATTGAGGTGCAGGCGGAGATCTGCCAGCTCACCGGCATGTCCGGCCACGCAGACCGGGACGGACTGCTGCGCTGGGTGAACGCTTTCACCGAAAAGCCCAAGCGGGTGTTCGTGATGCACGGCGAGGATGAGGTGGAAAACATCTTCGTCGACACCCTCACCGGGCAGGGCTTCACCGCCTGCGCACCTTACAACGGTGCGCAGTGGGCCATCGGTGCCGAGGGCGCTGTCTGCCTGCAGGAGGGCACTAAGGTACGCATCCAGCACAAGGTATCGGAGGGCCAGAACCGCGCCGCCACGGTGTTCCAACGTCTGGTCAGCGCCGGCAAGCGCCTGCTGCGGGTCATCGAGCACAACGAGGGCGGTGCCAACAAGGATCTGGCCAAGTTCGCCGATCAGATCAACGCTCTGTGCGATAAGTGGGACCAATGAACGGCTGAACAACTGTACAGGAAAGCAAAACAGAAAAACAGGCAGTCCTGTGGTTTCATGGAATCACAGGGCTGCCTGTTTGCATGTTGAGAAAATGGAAAATGTTGCAGATAGGAGACCGTTTCGGACAAGGGCTTGCGTGCAAAGTGGTTGGGGAGGGCCTTGGCACCTTCGGCGGCATAACCAAAGCCCCACTGGGGCTTTGGTTGCGGCAAGCCGCCGCCCTGCCGGAATCCCTCCGGGTCCTGAATAAAAAGAAAACTCCGTGTCAGCAGACACGGAGTTTTGCTTTTTATGGACCTGGAGGGATTCGAACCCTTGACCTCTCGGATGCGAACCGAACGCTCTCCCATGCGGACCTTAAAGAAGCCCCCAAAGGACAAAACATTTCTTTGGGAAAACGGAAAAAAATATAGGTGTAATGCGGGTTTTCAGACGAGCATTACTTTCGAGAAAAAATTGCCGTTTTTGCTTCAATGTAAAAAAGTCACACTTCAGGAGAGATGCGCTTCAGATGTGATTTGAACGGGCGACCATCTGAATACTTCTTGCGGATCATGCACCGTATGGGGATGATTCAGATTATATCCCCTGTGCAATAAAATCAACGAAAAACAGTTAGATTTTTTCTGGCTGTTTCTTTTTTTATGCGTAAATCGGCGAAAACAGTGCCGATCACTACGCACCCAACAAAGATGAAAATGCCCAAAAAGGCTATCAAATATCGTCTTGCTCTGTACAAAATATAGCAATCGGTATACGCACCACGAAACATATACGGTATAACGTCGATTTTTGTACATATCCCCGACTGAATGACTGAAGGTGAGCTTTCAGGATGTCTGTTATTTATGTTGCAAAAAATCCGCCCATGCACTAAGATTCACATTTTTTTCAGATAATGGAAGCGCTTCTTTTTACGTTTGACAACGGTTATAGATTGACATGAGCGCACCTGCAAGATAAACTTGATGTAGTATTATGTGAATCAGAGGGAGGCAAATCATGAGCGTCAAGACCACACCAGCCCAGCACCAGAGCAACCTCCGCAATGTGTACGGCACCTTCGCTATCGAAGGCATGACCATTAGCAAAGATACACGTAGAAATCTTGACCGTATTGGCAGCGGTCAGTCCAGCTATCAACAGGTCGGGAATGAACTACGCGTAAAGTACGCAAAGAAGGGCTGATTATATTCTCAAAGTATGGTGTCTACACCACGGTGCAACCCATGTGCTGCTAGACAGCGTATCAAAACGAAAAATTAAATAGTGCTGGTCTGACACGCAAGCTGACCGCAAAGCGCAACTTCTACTCTGAATGAATAGAAGCTGCGCTTTTATTTTTACCCACAACACATTTCAAAAGGAGAATGCCTATGGATAAAGACTTTATGCTGCACTACTTTAACAAAGCAGTACAGCCTGAATGGGAGGAACTGCTGAAAACACCGCGCTATCAACCTGCAGCAAGTAAGCGTGACGCGATCGCACGAGAGTTCTTTCGGATGCTGAACGATGAGCAGAAACGCAAGTACCTTGATTTGGAATCCGCAGCCATATTGGCAGAATGTGACATCGCAGAAGCCCTGTATATGAAAGGTGCCGCAGACCGTGAGATGATGATCCGTTAATACCATGAGTTATGACTACTTCTATGGTCAGTCAGGTGAACTGTTTTCTTATTATCGCATCCCGAAAGCACTCTTTCAGGACAGCCGTTTCCGGCAGCTCTCCACCGATGCCAAAACACTGTACGGTATCTTGCTTGACCGCATGAGCCTGTCCGTGAAAAACGGCTGGCTGGACGAGCAGAACCGGGTGTTCATCATCTTCACGATAGAGGATGTCAAGAGGGCATTGTGTTGCGCAGACAACAAAGCGACAAAGCTGCTCCGGGAACTTGAAAAGTTTGGTTTGATTGAACGAAAACGCAGAGGTCTGGGAAAGCCAAGTTTGGTGTATGTGAAGAA
>OLQX01002630.1_pt1 | contig 11637 bp, 6 predicted proteins | sample 1672581 | NCBI WGS metagenome assembly OLQX01 (sample SAMEA3136701, study PRJEB25190) | human gut metagenome | reverse complement strand
CATATAAAATACATTTATTTTTATGCATAATGACGAGTTTTTCGAGGGCTGATTTTCTAACTTCTGCATATACTATATAAAATACTTTTCTGCTTATGAAAGGAGACTTGTTATGCTTGCTTCCTATAAACTTTCCGGTAAATACATCTTTATCTCCGGTTTTCTGTTCACGTCTGTTCTCGGAACACTGTCGCACTTTTTCTATGAATGGTCCGGCGATTCAACTTTTATAGGTCTTGTCTGCCCAATCAGCGAATCTGCATGGGAACATATGAAACTTTTGTTCTTTCCGGCTCTGCTCTTCCATAGGTACGGAGCCGCACTTTTTCTTTATATACTTTGTTCTCTATGGATCTGCGGATCAACAAATACTGTGGTGTGTCAAAATACAGATTACAGATGGTACTTTTTCCATATTCATCCGGGATCATGTACTCTTCCATCACGTTCTGTAAAAGCTCTTTCTGCTCCCGGGTCAGCAGATATTTATATTCATAACGTTTAAAAACTTTTTGCACTGCCATTGTTCTTTCCTCCTTACATCCTGCATTTTATCGGTCGTACCTTAAATCAACTTTAAATTACTTTTAAAGACACAAATACTACACATATTGCATCCATACAGTCTGCACATTGGTGTAAATGCAGAATTTCCTGGCACTGGCAGCTTTTTCTGTGTGTCCGGGTATAAAAAAAAGATCTGAAAATCATTTTTATGATCTTCAGATCTTTTCCTGCCCTGCCACCCGGGTCTTTTCTTACTTTCTATTCCGGCTTGCTTTCTATTCCGGCTTGCTTTCTTTTTCTGATTTCAGTCAGTCCAGCAGCTCTTTTACCATTTCTGCATCAAATACAACTTTCTTTTTCTGTTCCACTTCAATCTGATATAACGCATTTGCCGCAATATGCTCTGCCGCCTGCTCCAGATCACGGATTCCTGTTGTATCGGAATACAATTCAATCACCTCATCCAGTGCTTCGTCTGTCATGATGCACTCTTCTTCTCTCAGGCTCATACGTTTCAGTACTTTTGGTAATGCAAATTTAGAGAATATGATCTTCTTTTCCTCCGGAGTATAGTCCGGTATATCAATCACCGCAAAACGTGACATTAGCGGTGCACTGATCTGATCCTTATCATTCGCCGTTGCGATTGGATAAACACCTACAGTCGGAATCATACACTCCATATAGTTATCCGTAAATCCAAGATTATCAAGAAGTGTCAGAAGCACATCTGCCGGATTTCCATTTCCCTTTCCTGAAGCTGCCTTATCAAGCTCATTGATAATAAACACAAGATTCGACTCACCCGCCATGGAAAAGGCCTCCATAATGATTCCTGGCTTCGCATTGGAATAAATACGGGAACTTCCTGTCAACTGTTCAGGGTCATTGATCGAACTCATATCCAATGTTGTCCACGGTAATTTTAAAATACGTGCCACCGCATAGGCAATCTGAGATTTTCCGGTTCCTGCAGGACCTACCAGCAACAGTCCGTATGCCGGCAATGTATGTGTTCTGTTGATCTGAATGATCGTCTCGATGATCCTTTGCTTTACGCGTTCCATTCCATAAAGCTCTTCATCCAGAATCCTTCTTGCCTCTTCGGGATCAATGGCTTCAAAATAATCATTTTTCCATTGAATATTCATCATAATGGATAATGCCCGCTGTGCATGACGACGTTCTTCCTGCGACACCTCATGGGAACGTGCCACAGCAAGATTTCTTCTCGCCCAGAGACGGATATTATCCGGTAGCGTCCTTCCTGCACAGGTCATGAAATCAGTAATACTCTGAATACTGGTCAGCTTCATGTCATCCCCGTTCTCTTCTCCGTCTTCATCTTCTACTTCTTCCGCAGGTGCATTGCTTGCAAAAAGTCTCTCAATCATAAACTGCAGGAATCCATCCTCCGCAGACAGCTTCGTACCGCCACCAAATGCGATCTCCCTGATACGATACACGGCATATCCGCTTTCTGTATTCTTTCCTGATAAACGCACATTGATATGATTTTCTCCCAGCCATTTCAAAAGGCTGACAAACCGTGCATCCACAAGCAGAATATCCGCACTTATCGTTCCTCCGTCTTCATCAAATTCAAAAGCAGTCTGCTTACTCTGATTCGTGAAAATCCCACAGGAATGGTGATTCCACTCCTTTTTACTGTTATCCAGGACAAGGATCGGATTTTCAATGGACGCATGATCCTCATTAGATGAGAACGTGGTATATGTACATACAACCGGCTTTTTATCATCCGGTGCATTATTAAAATCAAATACTGGCATCTTCTGTACTCCTTTTTCACTTTCATTTTTCTTATTATAGCAAGAAACTATCAGATCTGTCCAGTCAGCCGGACGTATTACTTGTATAACCGTCCTGTCTATGTTATCATTAAAACAAATTATTTTAGGAGGTCATTACATATGAAATTTTGTCCGAAATGCGGGAATCCTACTGACGATCATGCTACATTCTGCAACCAGTGTGGTGCTCCCCTTAACGATCAGCCGAATACAGACGGAACTGCTCACAGTTCTTCTGATTTTCAGGGAACCGGAGGAACACAGAACAATTATTATCAGCAGAATAACTATTACCAGTCAACCGGAGGAACACCGTTCCGTTCTTCCTACGGGATTACTCCTCGCAGCATCCCTCTTTGCATTATCCTTTCCATTGTTACCTGCGGAATTTACGGCATTTACTGGATGCTGAAGCTAAATGATGAAATCAATCTCCTCTGTGGTGATACAAATGCGACAAGTGGTGCTTTGGTTGTTATCTTTTCTCTGATCACCTGCGGTATTTACGGATTCTACTGGATGTATAAAATGGGAGAGAAATGTGATTTTATTAAGGGAGTTCAGGGAAGTTCCGGTATTCTTTATCTCCTTCTTGGAATCTTCGGACTCAGTATCGTCGATTTCTGTCTTATTCAGGATACGATCAATAAGTCTGTCTGACTTTCTTAAAAAGAACCGCCTGCAAAGTTAAGATTTTTATCTTTTCTTCGCAGACGGTTTTCTTTTTACTTTTTTTCTGCCTTTCGGCTACGTAGTCCCGAATAAAAAGAGCGGATCTTTTCTGTCAGAATCGTAAGATATCTTAATACCGGTTCCGTTGCAATGGCAAATACGATAAATAGCATGATACATTTTGTCGTCATTCCGGTAATGGCAAAAAGATCATTCAGGAAAATACTACAGAACAGAAGTCCTGCAATACATCCTGTCAGAATCGCAGTTCTCAACATATTCATCGGTGCACTGATCTTATACAGGATCATAAATCCTACGATTGCCAGCAGCATTGTCGCTGCCGTCGAAATATCTGTTTCTCCTACCCCAAAAGTTTTTCCAAAAATCACAAGTGCTCCGACCGCTACTGCATCGGTAATGGCAGCCGGAAGTGCTTTCAAGAATACATTCGTAAGGAAATGACCTTTAATGATATTCTTATTCGGTTCCAGTGCAAGGAAGAAAGCAGGGATACCAATCGTAAACATACTGATCAGGGAAACCTGCGATGGCTCCAGTGGATACGTGAACATAAATACAACTGACATCAGGCTTAATAAAAATGAGAAAATATTCTTTACAAGGAACAAACTTGCTGAACGCTGGATATTATTGACAACTCTTCTTCCTTCCAGCACAACCTCTGGCATACACGAAAAATCTGATTCCAGAAGTACCAGTTGTGATGCCTGTGCCGCCGCCTCACTTCCAGAAGCCATCGCAATACTGCAGTCAGCATCCTTCAAAGCAAGAACATCATTCACTCCGTCTCCCGTCATCGCCACAGTCTTTCCGGCCTCTTTCAGTACCTGAACGAACTGCCGTTTCTGATTCGGGGTTACTCTTCCAAAGACTGTATTCTCAAGTACTGCTTTCTTTACATCATTGATGGATTTTAATTCAGAAGCATCCACGTACTGATCTGCATTTGCTATTCCGGCCTGCTTTGCAACCTTTGATACTGTAACCGGATTGTCACCTGAAATGACTTTTACCTCCACCCCTTGTTCGGTAAAATACTCAAACGTCTCTTTTGCTGCCTCTCTGATCGGATTTGCAAGCAGGATATAACCAAGCGGACAGATTGGATTTCTCAGAGCCTTTCCGTCGATCGTACCGTCATAAGTTCCAAATACCAGTACTCTTGCACCGGTCGATGCCAGACTGGTTATTTTTGCTTCATAGGCTTCATACTCATCCAGCAGTACAAATTCCGGTGCTCCAAGCACATATGCCCCCTCTTCAAAAGTAACACTGCTGTACTTGGTCGCTGAGGAAAATCCGGTCTTTGCGACCGGCTTTGCCCCTGATACAGAAGTAAAATAAGCCTTTACCGCAGCCATCGTAATATTATCCTTCGTCATAGCGGCTGCAAAATCTCCTACCAGCGTTTCAAGCGGCTTCATTGTATCCGGGTCATACTGCTGCGTTGGGATCAGTTTCTGCACCTGCATCGTATTTTCAGTAATGGTTCCGGTCTTATCCACGCAAAGTACATCAACCCTTGCCAGTGTCTCAATGCATTTCATATCATGCAGCAGCACCTTTTTCTGTGCCAGTCTCATAGAACTGACTGCCAGTGCCACACTTGCCAGCAGATACAGCCCCTCCGGGATCATTCCGATCACTGCCGCAACCATGGACGTAACACTGGATCGGAACGAGGAATGCTGAAAGAAAAATGCCTGTACAAAAAGGATGATCCCGATCGGAATAATTGCAATTCCAACGCACTTTACAAGACGATCCAGCGAACGGATCATTTCCGACTGCTCTCCCTGCTGCATCTCTTTGGCTTCCAGCGTCAGCCTTGAAATATAAGAATCCTCACCGACTTTATCAAGTCTCGCGTGGCACTGTCCTGAAACAATAAAGCTCCCTGACATCAGCTTCGATCCCTTTTTCTTTGTGATCTCGTCGGATTCTCCGGTCAGCAGTGATTCATTGACCTGAACTTCCCCTGCACAGACTTCTGCATCCGCACAGACCTGGGCTCCTGCCTTAAAAATAACAATATCATCCACAACCAGTTCTTCTGCATCGATCATGGATTTTTTCCCATCTCTTACAACCATCGCATGAGGAGCATTGAGCATGGTAAGATCATCCAGTACCTTTTTCGCCCGGATTTCCTGAATAATTCCGATCAGCGTATTGGCAATGATCACCGGAAGAAATGTCAGATCCCTGAACGCCCCCACCAGGCAGAGCAAAACTGCCAGTACAAGAAAGATCAGGTTGAAATACGTGAAGACATTCTCCTGTACAATCTCCTTTGTAGTCTTGGATGTTGAATCTACCGCCTGATTCGTCCAGCCATGAAGCTTATGTTCCTGCACCTGCTGACTGGTCAGTCCCTTTCTGTAGTCCGGCGTATATCGCGTCGTCGGCATCCTTTTCTTTTTTTCCTCTGCCTCAACAGGCTTCCTTTTTCTTCTGGCCGCTGACATATCAATTCTCCTTTTGTATTCTTTCTGCTTCAGCAATAAAAATTGCTGCCCTGCATAAAGTAAGTATGCCCCGCGATGAAACTCGCGAGGCACACCACATCTGATTTTATTTTACCACATTCATCCGCATTTTCCACTATGTTTAGAAAAACTTTAACTAATCTTCAGACTCTGTTTTTATTTGTTCTCCTGAAATCTCTTTACGGTTCAGGATCTGCATAAACTCTTCTCCCGTGATCGTCTCTTTTTCATAAAGATATTTTGCAAGTTCATGCAGTTTCATCTTATTTTTCTCCAGCAGATCCATCGCTGTGTCATACCCTTCCCTGACTGTCTCTACGACCATATCATCAATCGTGGCAGCCGTTTGTGGAGAACAGCTTAAGGTACTGTCACCGCCCAAATATGGATTATTCTGGGTTTCCAGTGCCACCATGCCAAAACGGTCGCTCATCCCATACCTTGTGATCATGGCACGTGCCAGTTTTGTCGCCTGTTCAATATCGTTAGATGCACCTGTCGTGATCGAATCAAAGATCAGTTTCTCGGCACATCTTCCACCTGTCAGTGTTGCAATCTTATTCACCAGCTCTTCCTTGCTCATAAGATTCCGCTCTTCCGCTTCTACCTGCATGGTATATCCCAATGCTCCTGAAGTTCTCGGAATGATCGTAATCTTTGTCACCGGTGCAGAATGGGTCTGCAATGCGGCAACCAGTGCATGTCCGATTTCATGATAAGATACAATCAGTTTTTCTTTTGCGGAAAGTACCTGATTCTTCTTCTGATATCCGGCAATAACCGTCTCAATACTCTCTTCAAGATCCGCCTGTGTTACAAACTTCCGGTTCTCACGAACCGCCCGCAATGCCGCTTCATTCACCATATTCGCCAGCTCCGCTCCGGATGCCCCGGATGCTGCTCTTGCGATCGCGTTAAAGTCAATGTCATCTCCCAGTCTGACCTTTTTCGCATGAACTTTCAGGATTTCTTCTCTTCCTTTCAGGTCAGGAAGTTCCACCGGAATCCGCCGGTCAAATCTTCCCGGTCTTAAAAGTGCCGGATCAAGACTGTCGGGACGGTTCGTTGCTGCAAGAATCACAACACCCTTGGATGCATCAAATCCATCCATCTCCGTCAAAAGCTGGTTCAGCGTCTGCTCACGCTCATCATTTCCTCCATATCCGGCATTATCTCTTTTCTTACCAATCGTATCGATCTCATCAATGAACACGATACAAGGAGCTTTTTCATTTGCCTGCTTGAAAAGATCTCTTACCTTAGAAGCACCCATACCGACGAACATTTCAACAAATTCAGAACCTGACATTGAGAAAAATGGAACATTTGCTTCTCCTGCCACCGCCTTTGCAAGCAGCGTCTTACCTGTACCGGGAGGTCCGACAAGAAGTGCACCTTTCGGGCAGATGGCTCCAATCTCCTGATATTTCTTTGGATTATGAAGAAAATCCACGATTTCTGTCAGCAGTTCTTTTGCCTCATCTTCCCCTGCAACATCGTTAAATGTAATTCCTGTCGTAGACTCAACATATACTTTGGCATTGCTTTTTCCAAACTGCATAAATGGATTTCCGGCAGTACCTCCCCCCATCTTTTTCATCAGACGCTTTGCAAGGAACTGTCCCAATACCCAGAAAATCACGATTGGCAGAACCCATACAAGCAGGAAACTGACAAGCGGATTCATCTCTTCCTGTGCAATTCTTCCAAATTCACATCCGGCTTCTTCCAGCCGGTTTACAAGATCCGGGTCTTCAAACGTCGTTGTCTCATAGTAATTCGGCTCAGCCGCTTTATCCGTAAAATAAATCGTATCGCCATTTAATTCTACTTTGGACACTTCTTTTTTATCAACCATCGTAAGAAATGTACCGTAATCTACATCTTTTACTTTATGATGATTCATCAGATTGGGAAAAAGAAATGTATTAAGCAGTATCAGTATCACCAGAGCAATCAGGTAATAAAATATCAGAGGTTTTTTGGGTTTCTCTACTTTTTTCAATTTGACTCCTCCTTCGTTCTGTCATTTTATATCTGAAGATCCAGTTCTATTTCCCTGCTTTTACCCAGATTGCTTTCAATAACTGAATCACTGGTATATTCAATGCCGCAAGCCCATACACAGTAAAGAGCTGTGTGAAGCTCAGTGTCTGTACTTTAAAAATCGTATGCAGTCCAGGGATCATAACGACTGCCGTCACCAGCAGGATTCCCAGTGCAAATGCACCGATCAGATACTTATTATCTGCCACCTTCTTTGTAAATACAACCGGTTTGTTCGATTTACAGTTGAATCCATGGAACAGTCTTGCCGAACAGAGTGTTGCAAATGCCATCGTACTCGCCAGCAGTGCATTTCCATCCCTGTATCCGATCAGAAATGCCGTCATGGTTGTTGCACAGACAGATACTCCCTCCACTGCGATCCTCAGCAAAAAGTCTTTCGTAAGGATTGACTCATTCAACGGTCTTGGTTTCTCTTCCATCACAGCTTTGGAATGTGGCTCAAGTCCCAGTGCGATCGCCGGAAGACTGTCCGTCAGCAGATTGATAAAAAGTAAATGCACCGGTGCAAACGGAACAGGAAGTGCAAAAATTGACGCAACCAGTACTGCCAGGATCGCCCCGAAATTTCCTGATAATAAAAACTGAATGGCAAATTTGATATTCCTGTAAAGATTTCTTCCATTTTCAACCGCCTTCACAATCGTAGCAAAATTATCATCTGTCAGGATCATCGCTGCAGCGTCCTTGGACACTTCACTTCCGGTAATTCCCATTGCAACACCAACATCTGCCTGCTTTAATGCCGGTGCATCATTCACACCATCCCCCGTCATGGAAACGATATTTCCTTTTTCCTGCCATGCCCGCACAATCCGGATCTTATGTTCCGGCGACACTCTTGCATATACAGAAATTCCTTCTACAAAATCCTTCAGCTCCTCATCCGACATCCGGTCGATCTGAGATCCCTCACATGCTTCAGATTCTTCTTTCAAAATCCCAATCCTTTTTGCAATCGCCGCTGCTGTTACTTTATGATCTCCCGTGATCATGATTGGACGGATTCCTGCCCTCTTGCACTCGGCAACCGCAGCAGCGGACTCTTCCCTCGGTGGATCCATCATGGCAACCAGTCCCAGGAATATCAGGTGATCCTCGTCCTGAAGCGTCAGTTCCATCTCATCTGACACAACTTTATATGCAAAAGCAAGTACACGAAGTCCCTCTTCTGAATACTTCCGGTTTTGTGCCTCAATCCTTGCACGGTCCTCCCTCGTGATCTCATACACTTCATCTCCCAACTGGATCAGATCTGTCCTGTCCAGCAGCACATCCACAGCTCCTTTTACGATCATCGTCGGGATTCCGTTCAACATATGCTTGGTCGCCATCAGTTTTCGGTCGCTGTCAAACGGGTTTTCACTTTCTCTTGGATACTTTTTCCGAACCTCCTCCGGATCCATCCCCAGCCCACTTGCAAGATTTAAAAGTGCTGTCTCAGTCGGATCTCCAATCTCAATACCATCCGCATTGGTTGCATCGTTGCAGAGAATACTGCTGATCATCAGACGGCTTTGTGAACTGTCTGTCAGATCTACTGCACCGGCAGGAATACTCTTTTCATCCACATAGTAATCTTCCACGGTCATTTTATTCTGCGTCAGTGTTCCCGTCTTATCTGAACAGATAACCGATACACTTCCAAGGCCTTCCACTGCCTGCAATTTTCTGATGATTGCATGTTCCTTTGCCATCTTCTGCGTACCGAAGGAAAGCACAATGGTCACAATCGAACTCAGAGCCTCCGGAATTGCTGCAACTGCAAGAGCTACTGCAAATAAAAATGCATCTCCGATATTATCTCCCCGCAGGATACTGATTCCGAACAAAATACCACAGAATACAAGAATCAGGATGGAAAGCTTTTGTCCGAACTGATCCAGGTTCACCTGCAATGGAGTCCGCTTTTCTGAAGTATTCTTCAGAAGTCCTGCGATCTTTCCAACCTCTGTCTCCATTCCGATCTCAGTTACAAGAAATGAACCTCTTCCATAAGTGACAAAACTGCCCGAATAAACCATATTCACCCGGTCTCCAAGTGGTACATTTTCTTCTTTTATAATCGTCGTTGTCTTTTCTACTCCCAGGCTTTCTCCTGTCAATGCACTTTCATCCACTTTCATGCTGGCACACTCTAAAAGCCTTCCGTCTGCCGGAATATAATCTCCTGCTTCCAGCATCACAATATCTCCTACTGTCACTTCTGCGGAAGGGATCTGCACAACTGCCCCGTCTCTTAGCACCTTCGCCTCCGGCCCGGAAAGCTTCTTCAGACTTGCCAGTGACTGTTCTGCCTTGATCGTCTGCACTGTCCCCAGTATTGCATTCATCGTAATCACGATCAGGATAACTGCGGCACTCTCCACATCTCCCATAAATCCTGATGCCACCGCAGCAATGATCAGAATAATGACCAGAAAGTCCTTATATTGTTCCAAAAAGATCTGTAAGATCGTCTTTTTCTTTCCCTCGACCAATTCATTCGGTCCATACTGTTCCTGATGTTCTCTCACCTGTTCATTCGTAAGCGGTTCTAAAGAGCCATTTACTTCCTGCAGCACTTCTTCACCTGACATTTGATAATATGATCTCATTTTTGCTCCTCCTGCATTTACCTCATAATTATAAGATAGCAAACCTGCCACCGATACCTGCTTCTGTATTCTCTTGTATAAAAAATGAGACTTTTATTGCACCTCGATATGCAATAAAAGTCTCACTATTTAATCACGATACGGATGCTAAATTCCATCGGTTCTGGCGACATCGCAAACACTTATTAAAAAGTGCCAGTTACTCCCTCTTATTTATTAGATATAATAAAGATTCTATTCTAAATTGTCAATAAACTTTATCCTTTTTTCATAAAGCTTTAATATCTTTTAACAAAAAGAAAAACCCGGGAAACCTGCATTTCCCGGGCGAATTGATCACTTTCTCTGAATCTTAAACGATTCCCTGAGCTGTCATTGCATCTACAACCTTTTCAAATCCGGCAATGTTAGCACCTACAACGTAGTTGCCCTTGAAGCCGTATTTCTCAGCTGCATCAGACATATTATGGCAAATATTAACCATGATATTTTTCAGCTTGCTGTCAACTTCTTCAAATGTCCAGCTCAGACGCTCACTGTTCTGTGACATCTCAAGTGCGGATGTAGCAACTCCACCAGCGTTAGCTGCTTTACCAGGTGCAAAAATCACACCATTTTTCTGCAGGTACTCTGTAGCTTCCAGAGTCGTAGGCATGTTAGCGCCCTCGCAAACTGCGATGCATCCGTTCGCAACAAGTGCCTGTGCATCCTCAAGGTGCAGCTCGTTCTGTGTAGCACATGGAAGAGCGATATCAACCTTCACATTCCATACGCCTCTTCCCTCATGATACTCTGAGTTCGGACGATACTTCTTGTACTCTGTCAGTCTTGCACGGTTTACTTCCTTGATCTCTTTGAGGGCTGCAACGTCGATTCCTTCTGGATCATATACCCATCCTGTAGAATCACTTACAGTAACAACTTTTGCACCAAGCTGCTGTGCTTTTTCTGTAGCGTAAATTGCAACATTTCCTGATCCTGAAACTGCTACCGTCTTACCTGCAAGCTCGATTCCATTAAGTTTCAGAAGTTCCTCTGTCAGATACAGAAGACCATATCCTGTAGCTTCTGTACGTGCAAGAGATCCACCGTATGTAAGTCCTTTTCCTGTAAGAACTCCTTCATATAATCCACGGATTCTCTTGTACTGACCGAACATATATCCGATCTCTCTTGCGCCTGTTCCGATATCTCCTGCCGGAACGTCTGTATCTGCGCCGATATATTTACAGAGTTCTGTCATAAAACTCTGACAAAATGCCATAACTTCTCTGTCAGATTTTCCCTTAGGATCAAAATCAGATCCACCTTTACCTCCACCGATCGGAAGTCCTGTAAGAGAATTTTTGAAAATCTGCTCGAAACCAAGGAATTTGATGATACCAAGGTTTACAGATGGATGAAGACGGAGACCTCCTTTGTATGGTCCGATTGCGCTGTTGAACTGTACACGGTATCCTGTGTTAA
>OLQX01002628.1_pt1 | contig 11656 bp, 10 predicted proteins | sample 1672581 | NCBI WGS metagenome assembly OLQX01 (sample SAMEA3136701, study PRJEB25190) | human gut metagenome | reverse complement strand
GAAACATGTTTCAGTGCGTAAAATTCGTTAAAAAACAGCTTGTGGGTCAGCAGTTTTACGGTGTATTCTTTCAGGGTCTCAGTTTTTTCCTGCGCAAGGTTAAAGCGCATGGAAACGTCATTGACTTTAATAATCTCGTCCATACGTTACCTCACGTCAGATATACAGGATAAAGTTCTTTTGCAGCTTGCGGAACACCAACAGGCCAATAGCCATAGAGGCAACGGCGCAAAAAATGCAGGCAATCCAGGTGTTGGGGCCGGGAATGTTGCCGTACATCATCAGGTTGCGGAACAGGTTGATGTAATGGTACAGCGGGTTCAGCTTCATCAGTTTCTGCAGGGTTTCCGGCAGGGCGGTGATGGGGTAGAACAGCGGGGTGGCGTACATCCAACCCATGGTAAGGATACTGTACAGGTGCATCATATCACGGAAATACACCGCCAGCGCGGAAAGCAGCAGCCCCAGCCCGCAGCTGAAAAAGAAGAGCAGCACCAGCGGCAGCCAGCTCAAAAAGATGGTCCAATAGAAGGTGGCACGGGTAAAGATCATGACCAGCAGAACCGCACCAAAGCTGAACAGCATGGTGACAAAGCGGGAAACCGCCTGGCTGATGGGGAAGATGAACTTGGGAATGTACACCTTTTTGATCAGCGGGGCGTTCTGGATAACAGAAGTCAGGCCCATGCTGGTGGTCTCATTGAAAAAGGTAAACAGGGTGTTGCCGCAGATCAGGTAAAGCGGGAAGTTTGGAATATCGTTGCGGAACATGTACGAAAAGATGATGCTTTGCAGCAGCATCATCAGCAGCGGGTTCAAAATGCTCCAGATGTAACCCAGAAAGCTGCGGCGGTATTTGACTTTCAGATCGCGGCTGACAAGTTCATGGATCAGCGGTTGGTATTTTTTCAGGTGGGTCCAGGCGCGCTGCGCGGAGACCTGCATTGTTTCGGCCATGTTTGGCTCCCTCCAGATTTATGGCCCGCATAAAACGTCAGAACGCTGTTTTGTGCGGCACTTGTATCAACACCCCGCGCGGCAGCCGCCGCCAGGGCACAGTTTCTACTATTATACAATAAAAGACATTAAAATGCAATTCGAACCGGGCGGCAAAAAATCATGGGTGTGCGATGTTTTTTGCCGCCCGGTACCGCACTTTTTGTGCAACAGTGAAAAGGAACGCAAAATATGAGCGCAGTTTGTGTAAAAATCGTTGAAACCGGGACGAAAATACGGTACAATAAATATGACATAACAAACCCTGCGGCGGGCCATGACCTGGTTTTGCCCGTGGGACCAGAAAAGAGAGGTAGATGTTATGGAACATTTTAACCCCCTGCTCCTGCATAACGACAGCCCGGCTAAATTTATTACGATTGGTGAGGTCATGCTGCGCCTGACCCCGCCGAACTATGAAAAGATCCGTATGGCTTCCAACTTTGAAGCCAGCTATGGAGGCAGCGAGGCCAACATTGCCCTGGCTCTTGCCAACCTGGGTGTGGACAGCACGTTTTTCAGCGTGGTGCCCAACAACTCTTTGGGCAAAAGTGCGGTGCGCTGGCTGCGCTCCAATGATGTGCACTGCACCCCGATGATCCTTTCCACCCCGGAGGAAACCCCGACCCACCGTCTGGGCACCTATTACCTGGAAACCGGTTACGGCATCCGCCCCAGCAAGGTTACTTACGACCGCAAGCACTCCGCTTTTACTGAGTATGACCTTTCCAAAGTGGATCTGGACGCCCTGCTGGACGGCTTTGACTGGCTGCATCTTTCCGGCATTACCCCGGCTTTGGGCCAGAACTGCGCCGATTTTGTGATGGCCTGCCTGAAAAAAGCCAAGGAAAAGGGCCTGACCGTCAGCTTTGACGGCAACTTCCGCTCCACCCTGTGGACTTGGGAAGAAGCCCGTGACTACTGCACCAAGTGCCTGCCCTATGTGGATGTTCTGTTTGGCATTGAGCCTTACCACCTGTGGAAAGACGATGCCGACCACGCCCAGGGCGACTGGAAAGACGGCGTGCCCCTACAGCCCAGCTATGAACAGCAGGATGAGATCTTCCAGCGCTTTGTGGAGCGTTACCCCAACATCAAGTGCATTGCCCGCCATGTGCGTTATGCCCATTCCGGCTCCGAGAACAGCCTGAAAGCCTTTATGTGGTATGAGGACCATACCTTTGAAAGCAAGCTGTTTACCTTTAATATTCTGGACCGTGTAGGCGGCGGCGATGCATTTGCCAGCGGCCTGATTTACGCCATGCTGCACAACTACAAGCCGATGGATATGGTCAACTTTGCGGTGGCAAGCTCCGCCATCAAGCACACCATCCATGGCGATGCCAACATCACCGATGATGTTTCCACCATCCGCAACCTGATGAACATGAATTATGATATCAAGCGCTGAGAATAAGTTTGTTTTCAGCAGTGCCCCAAAACGGTGCAGCAGGCTGCGGCTTTGCTGCACCGTTTTTGTATGGGGTAAGATTGGTTTAGAACCGTTTAAGAATGTACAAACCTTGCATCCCGTGTTATAATAATGCCGGATCAGTAAATGAAAAAGGTGGGTAGATTATGGAACAAAACACCGTTCAAAAACCGGATTGCGCCGCCATTACGGCGCAGGCACGCCAGGCAGCGGAAGAACTGCTGGCGGCTGCACACCTGCGCGCCGGGGATATTTTTGTGGTCGGCTGCTCTTCCAGCGAGATCGTTGGCGGGCATATTGGCAAGGACAGCAGCATGGAAGCCGCCGCGGCTGTGCTGGCGGGTATTCTGCCGGTGCTCAAAGCGCAGGGCGTCTATCTGGCGGCCCAGTGCTGCGAACACCTGAATCGCGCCATTGTCATCGAGCAGGAAGCTGCCGAAAAGTATGGTTATGAACAGGTGAACGCCGTGCCGCAGCCCCATGCGGGCGGCAGCTGGGCAACCAACTGCTGGCAGGCGTTTGAACATCCGGTTCTGGTGGAGGAAGTGCGTGCCGCTGCCGGAATTGATATCGGCGGTACGCTGATTGGCATGCACTTAAAGCGCGTGGCCGTGCCGGTGCGCCTGACCATCAAGCAGATCGGCGCTGCGCCCATCATCTGCGCCCGCACCCGCCCCAAATACATCGGCGGCAGCCGTGCCGTTTACCAGGAGATGTGAACCATGCTGACACAGGAACAACTGACAATGATGGCCGAAAATGTGGCCCGCATCCGTGAAAATATGGCCGCCGCCGCCCGTGAAGCCGGCCGCGACCCGGCAGATATTCTGCTGTGCGCCGCCTGCAAGACCCGCACCGTGGAAGAGGTGATTGCCAGCGCCGTTCTGCCTATTGACCTGTTTGGCGAAAACCATGTGCAGGAACTGGTGGAAAAGACCGACGCCAACGCTTATTGCGGTAAGCCGGGTCATTTTATCGGCCATTTGCAGACCAACAAGGTCAACAAAGTGGTGGGCCGTGCTGCTTTGATTGAAAGCGTGGACAGCGAGCACCTGCTGCAAAAGGTGGAGCGCGCCGCTGCCGCCGCAAACCTGACCCAGGAAATTTTGATCGAGATCAACATCGGCGGGGAAGAGAGCAAGTCTGGCGTTTCTGCCGAAAGCCTGTGGCCCCTGCTGGATATGGCAGCCGCACAGCCGCATATCCGCCTGCGCGGCCTGATGGCCATCCCGCCGGCAGCTGCAACCCCGGATGAGACCCGCGCGTTCTTTGCCCAAATGCGGGAACTGCTGGCAAAAGCTGCTGACCGCCATTATGAGAACGCCAAAATGGATATCCTTTCCATGGGCATGAGCGGGGATTACCCCGATGCCATCCGCGAGGGCGCCACCATTGTGCGCATCGGCACCGCCATTTACGGCGCACGCGATTACAGCAAAAAGGCATAAGGCATTCCAGGAACCCATACCTGCACGTTGACAGCTGCAAGGTGAATAGGTAAAGCAACAGCCCGGAACCACCGCAAATGCAGGCGGCAGTTCCGGGCTGTTTTGTTAAGCGGTGGTGGGGGCGTGGGCCTCAAAAGTCTCCATCGGAGACTTTTGTGCGCGGCTTAGCCGTGCCGCCCTGTTCGACCCCCGTGACCATACCAAAAAAAGACCCCAAAAAGCTCTGCACCTTTTGGGGTTTTATATCAGTGCCGGTGGTGGGGGTCGAACCCACACGGTGTCACCACCAACGGATTTTGAGTCGGCCCAAGTGAGAAGAACTTGGTGGATTTTTTAGGAATTTCAAGGAACTTATTTCCTGCCCTTTTTTAGTGAAAAAGCACCTATCCACGATACAATTTTTGATTTTCGGACGTACTTACGATTGGAAATCTGGCAGACCAACGTAGTTGAGAAATCATTCTCGCTTTGTGGACAATCTTTCAAAAATGGCAGACAAAAAAACAACGCATTCGGAAAGTAGAGGCACATAAAAAACGGCAGTACCCAATAGCGGACATTTTTTTACTATCTAACGGTTTGGCGACCCGCTATTATTTAAGAAATGCCGTTCTGCCACTATGTCACATCATATCAACCATCCAAGGGGAAACTATATCTTTTTATAGGAATAGGGCGCGGCGCGTTCCTCTCCCCCACACCCCCTCTCCAACTGGCTGAAGAAACAGCCAACTGAAAAAGAGAATATCGGTTCTTATAAGCATCTTACCTGTCCACAGGCAAGGTGCTTTTTTATTTCAAAAATCGGAGGTCATCATGGGCAAATATCAGAAAAATATCGAAGCTGCGCGGCGTATCAGCGTGATGCAGTATCTTCAAACCTATCACCCCGGCGAACTGGTTCGCAAAACGGACAAGGAGTATTGCACCAAGACGCACAGCAGCCTTGTTATCACGCCCGCAAATGGGCTGTTTCACTGGTTTTCGCAGAGCAAGGGTGGCAACAATGCACTCGACTATCTGGTAAAGGTCGAGGGCATGGATTTTGTCTCAGCGGTACGGTTGCTGAACGAAATGACACCGATGCCGGTCTCTGTTCAGACGGTTAAGGCAGCACCTGTGCAGCAGCAGACATCCCGCCCCTTTGTGCTGCCGCCTGCGGACAGGAACACCGAAGCTGCAACGGCCTATCTGATGCACCGTGGCGTCAGCCCGAAAGTCCTGCGCTACTGCGTGGGCAGCGGAATCCTGTACCAGACCACGCGCGGCAACTACCGCAACTGCGTTTTTGTGGGCAAAGATGAAAACGGCGTACCGCACGCTGCTTTCCAGCGTGGTTGTCAAGGCAGCTTTCGCGGAGATGTCGCAGGCAGCCAAAAGCAGTATGGCTTTCTGATTCCCGCCGAATCGGAAACCTGCGATACCGTAGAAATCTACGAAGCCCCCATTGATGCTATGTCCGGCGCAACACTGCGGCAGTACAAACATGATTCCCCGTGGCGCAGTGTCCACTACTTGGCGCTGGGAGGGTTGAACCATCAGCCGATTGACTACTTTTTGCAGCAGCATCCCGAAGTAAAGCGCGTATCGCTTTGCTTTGACCGTGACGACCCCGGACGGAACTTCACAAAAATTGTTGCGAAACGGCTTGCAGAACGCGGATATGTCGTACAGGACGCGCCCCCGGCCATAGGCAAGGATTATAACGACTATCTGCTGGCGGCTCGTAGACTTATCAGCATGGAACGGTAAAGGAGCGGAACATGAAAACTATTGCAGTTGCAAACCAAAAAGGCGGTGTGGGCAAAACGACCACCACAGTAAACCTCGGCACAGCACTGGCGGCTATGGGCTACAAGGTTCTGTTGGTGGACGCCGACCCGCAGGGTGATTTGAGCAGCTATCTCGGCTATGAGGGCACCGAAAACGGCGCAACAATCAGCGACCTAATGGAATCTGTTATCAAGGACGAAAATCCGCCAGAAGTGGTAATTCACCATGAAGAAAAGGTGGATTTCATTCCTTCCGACATTGGGCTGTCCGATATGGAAGTGAGCCTTGTAAATGTTATGGCGCACGAGAAAATCATGGAACAGGCATTGGAGCCGTTCAAGGATAAATACGACTACTGCTTGATCGACTGTATGCCCTCGCTGGGCATCATCACCGTAGCATCGCTTGTTGCGGCTGACAGGGTGTTGATTCCTGTGCAGGCACAGCATTTCGCCCTCAAAGGTCTGGTATCCCTGTTCAAATCCGTCAACCAAGTAAAGCGCCGTATCAATCCCCGGCTGGATATTGACGGCATTGTACTGACGATGGTGGACAAGCGCACCAACCTATCCAAAGATGTATGCGCCGCCCTGCGCAGCGCCTACGGTCACGCGCTGAAAATTTACCGTGCAGAAATCCCGGTCAGTACGCGCACAGCAGAAAGCGCTGCCAGTACACATAGCGTGCTGACTTACGATGCCAACGGCCCGGCCAGTTTGGCATACAAAGCGCTTGCCAAGGAGGTGACGGAGAATGAGAGAGTACGGCAGCAACATCAATCTGCCCTCACTCGATAATCTCTTTTCGAGTGAGCAGGAGCGGCAGGATGCAAAATTAGAGAAAATCCAAATTTTGCCGCTGACGGAACTGCATCCCTTTCGGAATCACCCTTTTCAAGTCCGTGACGATGACGAAATGGACAAAATGGTGGACAGTGTCAAGGAATACGGTGTCATGACCCCGGCCATTGTCCGCCCTCGGAAAGATGGTGGGTATGAAATTGTAGCGGGCCACCGTCGCTGCCATGCCAGTCAGCGGGCTGGCGTGGAGACTATGCCCTGCATCGTGCGGGATATGGACGATGATACTGCTATTATTCTGATGGTGGATAGCAACTGCCAGCGAGAGCATATTCTACCGAGTGAAAAGGCGAAAGCGTATGAAATGAAATTGGCTGCTATTAAAAGGCAAGGGCAACGCCGTGATTTAACTTCTGGACAAGTTGTCCAGAAGTTGTCAGTGCAAGAAGTTGCAGATGGAAGTGGCGAGGGCTACAAAACAGTCCAGCGCTTTATCCGTCTGAACAAACTCACCCCTGAACTCATGAAAATGGTGGATGATGGCAAGCTAAAAACCACTCCCGCCGTAGAACTTAGCTACCTTACCCCAGAAGAACAAGAGGACTTCCTGTCCTATATGGAATCCGAGGGCTGTACCCCGTCACTGTCTCAAGCACAAAAACTCAAGGAGGCCAGCAAGGAAAGCGTGTTGACACCCGAAAAAATCCAGCATATTATGGCCGCCAAGCCGCCAAGTGTAAAGCCGCGTGACCCGCAGCTTATGATTCCCGTTGCAAAAGTTGAACGATACTTTCCGAAAGGCTTTACAAGCGACCAGATGCAGCAGGTTATCGTAAAACTGCTTGAAAACTATGCCCGCGCCCATCAGTACGGCAGCAGATGAGGGGGGACACCGATGACGAGATTATTAGTTGTTGAACCCGGCTACTGCCCTTATCAAGCGGGTTTTCCCAGCGCGATGGCGGCTGCTTCCGAAGTTGTTGAGGGCGAGAGCCAAATCCTAAAACCGTTCGGGACTCCACGCATCGGGCTGATATGTAGTAAATCGCAAAGCCAGCTGAAATATAACAGGCAGGTCAATGATGAGGGCGTGACTGTTCGTGGGCGCTTTCTCGTTTGCGGACTAAATGGCGATAAGGTCATAGGGCTATCCAAGGATCAGGCAGACCGATACAGCCGACTACTTTTTCTCCCGCAAGTCGCGGATATGGCAAGCGATGAACTGCCCGCTGCCAAAGTGCGACCACAGGACGAGCGCTATGGAGGTAAATTGTCTTTTTGGGAAAGACTTGAACGATGATGATCATCTCCATCATTTATCTTAAAATCTCCGTCAGAATACAAAATGATGGAGATAATTAGCTGTTTGGAAAAGAGTGGGCAATAATCATTTATTGATTTTTCCATGACAATTCGATATAATACAATCAGGGGTGAGAAAATGATACTGCAATATTTTGTTACAGAAACAGCAACCGAACGAAAAATCCCCATTGAAATAGATCGTGCCACAGACGCTGACCTTGCCGGTACAAAATCCTGCTGGCAAACGGATTGGACAAGCGAATTTATCGGTGACCCGGATTTAGAGAAATACGCAGCCAAAACCGAGGATGGAGAAATCGTTGCTTTGGGTGCATATCGTGAAACGCCGGAGAGCATGTTTGTTTATATCGAATATATTGAAAGCCACCCCGACAGCAATCCCACACTGGTTTCGCATCGAAAATATGTCGATATTGGGCGGATGATGATTGCTTTTGGCATTCAGCTTTCTATCGACAGTGGAAAAAATGGCGTTGTAACCTTTGAAGCAAAAACTGATGAATTGGCCAGACATTATATAAGTGATTTTGGTGCGGTCCGCATTTTCTCAAAGCAGTCTGGCGGTCCTATTATGTTGATGATCGCGGATAATGCTGCACTTACAATATTTAACACTTATCTTTCATAAAAGGAGGTCACGTATGAACGAGCATATTGACATTGAAGTGAAGCGTATGTCCAAAGAAAGCATCGAAATGCTGAACAATTTAAGTGCTGTATGCAAGCGATACGGCATCAATTACTATCGTGCGACGCAGGAAATGCGGGATCTCTTGGATACGATTGCACTGCATGAATACCAACTGCAAAAGGCGCGTGAACAAGGCTTGACCCGTTCCTCGGTTCCTCCGTTCATGGGCATCAAGCGCAGCGAACGCAGCAATAATCGTCCCGCCTAAAACCGAATTAGTATTCACACAAGGCTCTGTACAAATTTGTACAGGGTCTTTTTTATTGAGGTAAACCAAATGGGAAATTCTGATAACGTAATTGGCTACATCGAATATCTTAGTGATGATGGAAAAATAATCGGATATGTTACTCCCTTTACAGATGTAGACAAGTTTAGAAAGGAAATCTTGAAAGCCGCTGAGGTTGGTATGCCGATTGCCCCGGTTGTGTTCCCGGATAAGATGGACAAGCCATTGGAATTGCCGCGGGACATCTATTGGCCGGGCGGCTTTCGTAAAGAAAAGAGACAGACTTACCCTTATGAGATATACCAAACCAGTAACCGTAATTTCGTTTTCAGAAACTATGCTTATGCGAAAACCCGTATGAAGGCTGCGGATTATAAACTCGTTTATAGTGGACGGATGGAACGCTGGGATGAGCCTGAAGATATTTATATAGCGCATAACCAAGGCAACCGTCCCAATGCTCAAAAGATGCGTTCTGTTTCCATCAGTGATATTATTGTGATCCACAACAGGAGAGAAACACAGGCTTTCTATGTAGATGAATATGGTTATCGTTAGGTTGATTATCTATTGCCGGAGTTAGAGAATTTGAAACAATCAGAACCGGAACCTTATGAACGATGAGGAGTAGTAAATGGCAAAATATGAAAGTATCCGTGCACTTGCCAAAAAGCAACTGCAAGCCGTCACGGAGAGCAGCGACCGCTGGAAAGCATTTTTGCAGACAGCGGCCATTGCTTATAATTATAGTTTCCCGAACCAGCTTTTGATTCACGAACAAAGCCCCACCGCCACAGCCGTGGCCGACATAGCTTACTGGAATAATAATGCGGGTCGCTGGGTCAAGCGCGGCGCACACGGTATCGCGGTATTTGACACGCGGGCAAATTCTTCCCGGCTGCGGTATCTGTTTGACATTTCCGATACCATCCCCCGTGCGGAGGTCCCCGACGCGCTGCCGTGGGTCATTACAGACCAGAACTGGCGGCCTGTTTGGGATAAAATCGTAGCGGATAATCACGCCGACAGCATCCAGAGCGCCCTCCTCATGCTCTCTACATCCTGCGTTGCCCAGCGCAGCGCCATGTTCACAACCGCGCTGGGAAAGGCCATAGACGGCAGCAGCTTACAGTGGGCCAAGCCGGACGAACCGCGGCAGCTATTTTTACAGCTTATCACCCAAAGCTGTCTGTATATGGCCGCGCTGCGGTGCGGCGTGGATACTGCGCGGCTGGACCTGTCTGCCCTTGAGTCTGTGAACCAGTTTGATACAAACCGCATTGCGCTGTGTTTGGGCAGCGCTTGCCAACAGGCGGCACGGCCTCTCATGCAGCAAATCGGCAGCATCACGAGAGAAATCGACAGTGTTGCACGCGCCGAAAAAGTCCGCTATTATGGTGACAAACAGAAAGAAACCAATAACACCAAGGAGGTCAACAATGGAGTACATGATGGTGAACGGCTACCAAATCCCGGCGCTGACGTTGAACGAGCCGCCGATGCCGGAAATCGGGAAGTACGGCAGCCTGCGGCGGAAATTCCTGCTGGAGAACGCGCCGATGGTGTTCGACGAGATGATGCTGGAGGGAACGCTGTACCCGCATCTGGTGGAGATGGACAACGCAGTACATCGGCAAATCGAACAGACGATGCAGACGCTGATGCAGCAGAGCACCGCCCCGAACCGGCAAACCGACCCGATGGGCTGGACGCAGTGGATAAACGCCTTGCAGAGCCAAGCCGAGGAACTGGCGATGCAGCAGATTTGCAGCCTGTAACACAAGAACCCCAAGCGGAGAGCGATACCACGCCCTCCGCTTTTTCTGTGCCCATTTCTGATTTGCCGCCGCTGAGCGATGAACTGATTCTAGGCTTGCTTGCGAAGGACTCCTCCAGCCGTGCCGACAATGCGGCTATTCTGGAATATTTCAATGAGCATCCCGACCTTGCCGAGCGCAGCGCCTTTTGCAAGCACTGTTACAAGCAAATTTATACATATTTGTTCGTGGATGACCATACCGTGGGTTTTATCCGGCATGATATGTACCTTGAACTTTGGGAGGGTAACTATCTTACCAAAACAGCACAGGTCAATCTGACATGGGATGCTGTTGCCGCAAAGATTGCTGACCTTATCGAGCAAGGGCGGCTGATTGTTCCCATCAAGGCTACACCCGTGCAGCAGCAGATGGAGCAGCTTACTCTTACTCCCGAAGATTCTGAAAAGGCAGGGCTGCCGAGCCATGAACAGCAAGCAAAAAATATCGACCTTGCGGCAGAAGCCAAAAAGTGGAACAAGCCCATCATTGACGCATCCGGCAAGTACATTACGGAGCAGGACATTACCGATGTGCTGTGCAGAGGCAGCGGGTTTGAAGATGGCAAATTCCGCATTCAGCAATATCTCTCTGCACAGGTACTTCCTATCGAGGAAGATCAAGCCCGCTGGCTGAAAAAGGAATACGGCATCGGCGGCGGCACATGGATCTTCCGTGATGGTGGGCGCGGCTTTCTTAACCACATGGGCAAAAATCTTGAGATCACCCGACGTACAGAGGACGGCGAGTATCGCCGCGTTTTGAAGTGGAAAGAGGTTGCCCAACGCCTGCGGCTTTTGGTTTACAACGACCAGTATCTGACCGATGCCGAAAAAGCTACCTATCAGGCATGGGCAGCAGAACAGCAAGCCGCTCGTGCAGCGAACGATGCCGCACTCGCTCATGCAAAACACGCTATCGCGGATTTCTGCGAGAATGAGGGGCTAAACGAGCCGAATTTCTCCAACTTGACCCGCGTGGAGTTTGCTTACTCTACCACCGAGGACGATGAGCACGAGATCCAAGTGTATGCCAATCTTCTGCGGAACGAAATCCGCTATGAGGTTGACGGTAACATTGTCCATATCGACTACTTCCAAGATAACCACGAGCTTGCTGCGCAGGGCATTGAAAACAGCGCCTT
>OLQX01002623.1_pt1 | contig 11660 bp, 9 predicted proteins | sample 1672581 | NCBI WGS metagenome assembly OLQX01 (sample SAMEA3136701, study PRJEB25190) | human gut metagenome | reverse complement strand
TTCCAGCAGCCCCCATTTGCGCAGCAGCAGGTCGCGCACAAAAGGTGTACCATAATTTGTAAAGCCGTCAGGCGTTTCCTGAACACGATATTCACGCGGAGTCTGTCCGGAAAAACGCACAAAATCGCGGTCAAAACTGCGAGAATTTGCATAACCGCAGCGCTGATAGATCTCACTGATTGGCAAATTTGTCTGAACCAACATGCGGCGGGCTGCATTGATATGCATCAACGCGCAGTAAGTGCTCAGATTGGTGCCAATATACTGACTAAAGAGCCGCGAAATCTGAAAACGCGATACGCCGGTATGGCTTGCCACATCATCGGCTGCAATAGAATTTGGCAGCATGTCACTAATGTACATCAAGGCATCATCCAGTGCCGTATTTTTTCTTGATTGGCTAACAGGTTGTTTATCCAATCCGGCTACCACCTGTGCCAGGATCAAGTTAATGTAGGCTACCAGTGAGACCCGGCTGGCATTGTTGCGGATGCCGTCCGCTACGCCCTGCACTGCCATATCCAGGCTGCCGTTTATCTCAGCCGCTGGTAAGTAGCAAAACTGCCTTCCACTTTGCTGCAATATCGTAGTAAATTGCTGGGCATCCTGCGGAGAAAAAGCCGCCAACAGTGAAAGCGACTCGAAAGGCGAAGCATAGCTGTGCACAGCACCATTAGCAATAAATAAAAGGTCTCCTTTATTTAAAGTAAAGCGATGGCCTTGTACTTCAGTTTCAATCTGCCCCTTTAGCAAGTACAAAATCTCGTAAGAGCGATGCACATGCTCCAGATAGGTCAAGTTTTTCACGATACTGCAGCAAATTTCAGATCCAAATTTCTCGGCATAAGACTTAATGGTATAGTCATCCAACGGCATGCCCTTGCACGGCTCCTCTCTGTAAAAAAATAGTTGTATGTTAATAGATTTGTCACATTTCACAAATTGTCCGCATTTGGCGTTGTTTAGTATTTTATCACACTTTCTGGCGTTTGCGCAAGATTTGTCTACTTTATTTATCTTTAATTCCACTCTGTCCTGCGGCGCTAATGAAAAAAGCCCTTAAAGACCAGTTATAAATGGAAAATTGCAAAAATATACAAAAAAATCCTTCGCGTAAACAGTGAATTGTTTTCATGCGCGAATTGCCGCCTTGCGGTTTTCTTTTTTTCAAGTTTTTCTTGGTGCAAAATCCGTCCAAGCTCAAAGTGCATCTGTTTTTCTATCAGAGACAGTTTTAAAGACACTTTATTGGTGTAAAGCGTTGAATCCTTAGATGTTTTGCACAAAAAGGCTTATATTTTTTCGTTTGACATTGTTCTAAAAAACCGTATAATGGCAAATATCAACTCAGCCGAACGTACGGGAGTCCGGGTTGGAGGAAAGTTCATTTTATAAAAGGAGTGGAATGTATGAGAAAGAAGACTTTCAGCCGTTTCTTGCAGGGTGCTGTAAGTATGGTAATGGTTGCCAGCATGCTGACCGGTTGCGGCGGCAGTGCAGCATCTACCAGCAGCAGTAATGCCAGCGCAGAAACAGCAACTACTGCGGCAGACAACGTGGAGTATAAGGATACCTTGGTCGTTGGCGAATACGGCGACTCGGATTCTTTGGATCCGCAGAAGAACGTTTCCCATGATAAGATTGAGCGTGAGTTATACGAGGGCCTGCTGGAGATCGATCCCGATACCGGCGAGTTCAAGGGCTGCCTGGCTGAGAGCTGGGAGCACAGCGATGACTATATGACCTGGACCTTCCACCTGCGCAAGGGTGTCAAATTTGCATCCTCTGGCAAAGAGATGACCTCCGCCGATGTTGTTGCCACCTTTGACCGCCTGCTGGACAAAGAGCATCCCGGTCGTTACTACCAGAATGTGGAGTTCATCGATACGGTTACCGCTCCCGATGATTACACCGTCGTCATGACTTTGGCTCATGCTTTTGGTGCTGTTGAAGATACTTTGACCCAGGCATGCACTTTTATCCTGAACAAAGACTACATCGATCAGTATGGTGATGACATGGGCTTTGACCCCGCCACCATCGATGGCACCGGCCCTTACAAGCTGGTCAGCTGGGATGTTGACGAACAGGTCGTTATGGAAGCCAGCGAGAACTGGTGGCGCGGTGAAGCCGGCACCAAGAACCTGATTGTCAAGATCATTCCTGAAGCTTCCTCTCGTGCCATGGCAATCGAGACCGGTGAGGTCGATATCATCGACCGTCCGGGTGTTGACGATGTAAGCCGTCTGGAAAACACTGATGGCCTGGTTGTTTTCAAGAAGCCCGGCTACGGTATTCATGGCTTCCAGTATAACTGCTCCGAGGGCCATGTGACCAGCGATACCAAAGTTCGCCAGGCTATCATGTACGCCATCGATAAAGAGACCATCTGCCAGGCTCTGTACGGCAGTATTGGTGAGACTGCTACCCATGGTCTTGTGGCGCCTCAGTACTTTGGCTATGTTGACCTGGGTGTTCAGCCCTATGATCCTGAAAAAGCCAAGGAATTGCTGGCCGAGGCCGGTTACCCGAACGGTTTGGATCTGTCTGTTATGACTTACAATGGCTATAATAAGGGCGTTGAACTCGCCGAGGCCATTAAAGATTACCTTGGCAAGGTCGGCATCAATGTTACTATTGACAGCGTGGATGGTGCAACCTTCAATGCTTCTCTGAACGGTATCACCCCCGATCAAATGTCCTGGGATATGTTCATCATGGGCTACGGTGGTCTGGGTGGCCTGGACTGCGATGGTTGTCTGCGCCGCGTGTTCGTCACCAGTTCTGATGGCCTGAACACCAACAATTATGGTTGGTATTCCAACGCCCGCGTGGATGAGTTGCTGAATGGCGCTATCGTTGAGATGGACCAGGAAAAGCGTAAGGAAATGTACAAAGAGGCTCAGCAAATCCTGTACCTCGACGACCCCGTTGCCGTCTACTTCAACCTGCGCAGCAGCATCTTTGTTATGACCGATAAGGTTGAAGGCTTCTCTATGAACGCCACCCAGCGTGTCGAATTTGAGAAGATCAAGGTTCGTGCCTAAAGCACACTGAAAAGTAAACCATGGAGATATGGGTCTGCACCGATGCAGAAGGTGTAGACCCATTCTCCACATATATAGGGGTAGATCCGTATGCTGAAATATATCGTTAAACGAATTCTGCAAATGATTCCCATGATGATCATTCTTTCCATCGTTGTTTTTTGCATGGTTCGTCTGATCCCCGGCGACCCCGTTACCATGAGCTTGGGCATGGGCGCTGGCAAAGAAGCCATTGCCGCTGAGACAGCCCGCCTTGGTTTGGACAAGCCGCTGTGGCAGCAATATTTTATCTGGGTAAAAAACTTGTTCCACGGTGATTTTGGTACTTCCATCTCGACCCATAAAGCAGTTCTGTATGAAATCGGCCGCCGCTATCCTAACACAATTAAGCTGGCAATCGGCGCCACGATCGTATCTACTGTTTTGGGCGTTTCCTTTGGTATCCTGGCCGCAGTAAAACACAGCAAATTTACGGACAACCTCCTTATGGTCGTCTCTCTAATTTCTATTTCTACCCCGTCATTCTTTCTGGCCATGATCCTGATGCTGATTTTTTGCATCTGGCTGCATTTGTTGCCGGTCAGTGGTTTTGACACCTGGCAGAAGATGCTCTTGCCGATTCTGACCCTGGGTACACAGGAAGTCGGCTATATCACCCGCATTACACGTTCGTCCATGCTGGACGTTCTGGGGGAAGATTACATCCGTACTTCCCGTGCCCGTGGCGTGTCGGAGCGCGTGGTCGTCTGCGTGCACGCTTTCCGCAATGCCATCATTCCGGTTTTGACCTCTGTTGGCTTGCGTTTTGGCTCTCTGCTGGCTGGTGCTACCCTGACGGAAACAGTATTTTCTATTGCCGGTATCGGTCGTCTGACAGTCGACGCGGTTTCCCAGCGTGATTATCCGCTGATTCAGGGGTGCATCCTGGTTCTTGCCTTTACCTTTGTGGTTGTAAACACGCTTGTAGACGTACTATACACCGTAGCAGACCCGCGTATCAAATTTGATTAACAGGAGGGCGTCAAAATGAAGAATAAAGTTTTCCGCCGTTTCCTGCGGCGCAAAGTTTCGGTTGTAGCAGCCATTATCTTGCTTACTATCATTCTGGCCTGCATATTCGGCCCGATGTTTATCACCACCGATCCCCTGGAGCAGGATATTCTGAATGCCTATCAGGCTCCCAGTTCGGCTCATTGGTTTGGCACCGACAATATGGGACGTGACATTTTTATTCGTATGCTGTACGGCGGGCGCAACTCGCTTTCTATCAGCTTTGAGGGCGTTATTCTGGGCACCTTTATTGGCGTTATGCTGGGTGTCTGCGCCGGTTATTTTGGTGGTTTGGTTGACACCCTTATCTCCCGCTTTTTGGATATTCTGCTTGCTTTCCCTGGTCTGCTGCTGGCAATCGCCGTTGTTGCTGTATTGGGCAACGGCATGCAGAACACTGTTATCGCAATTTCGATCTTCTCGATTCCTACAGTAGCCCGTATGGTACGCGGCGAGGTGCTTTCTCTGCGCGGCAATGAATATATTTCGGCCTGCAAAGTCATGGGTGAAAGTTCTGCCCGCATTATCTTTACCCACATCATTCCCAACGCGGTTTCGCAGATCATCGTCAATGTCACTCTGCAGCTGGGTACCGCAATTCTGATTGCTTCTTCCCTGTCCTTCCTGGGATTGGGCGTCACCCCGCCGGACCCGGAATGGGGTTCGATGTTAAGCCAGGCCCGTGAGGTGCTGCGCTCCTACCCCATGTGGTCGTAAAGATACTTCCGTCCAGTCACAGTTCACACAATGAGGGCGGCAGGCAGAGAACCTGGCTGGGGTAAAAATACCCATAATGCCGTTGCAGCCGAACGGCAGCCTTGCGAATCGTCCCCACAGCTGGGGCAAGGTGGGCAAATGCAGCTGTGAATCGAAATGTTATCCCGAAAGTGTACCGAACGGATTCACTTTTTCCAGCCCAGTAAAAGTAGTGAATCAGAACCGTATACTTTCGGAAAATTTATTGGGAGTGAATCAGATTTGATTCACTATTCAGAGGACAAGGGCATAAAAGTGAATCAGTTCTGATTCACTCGCAGTAACCGCCCAAATCCGCCCGGTGTGGGGCGGATGCCCCGCGTCGCACACGGACGCGAGGAACACCCTAAACCCGCCGTTTAGCGCGCTTGTGGGGCTGTGGGGCGGCGCGAGCCGTACAACTTAACACTGGAGAATAAAACTTACTACACACAAAACGACGATAGTATGAGATAATAGATATATACCAAAACAGAAAGGACGATGCGAATGAATTATGAAAAACTTCCAAAAACGATCTCCGCCGAAGAACTCCTCTCCACGCCGCTGCCGCCGGTCAAGTGGATCATTCCCGATTTGCTCCCGGCAGGGCTGGCACTGTTTGCCGGTCCCAGCAAGGCGGGCAAAAGCTGGCTGACCTTGTGGCTGTGCTTGCAGGTCGCGCAGGGCAAACCTATGTGGGGACGCGAAATAGAGCCGCACACCGTGCTTTACCTATCGCTGGAGGACACCTTCAACCGCCTGCAAAAGCGCCTTCTCCAGCTGGTGGGCAGCGAAGAAGCCCCCGAACGGCTGGTCATGCAGACGGAATGCAGCAGCATCGGGCAGGGGCTGGAAGAACAGCTCACAAGTTTCCTCTATCAGCACCCGGACACCGGGCTGATCGTCATCGATACCTTGCAAAAGGTGCGTTCCAGCGACCAGAACAACAGTATGTATGCCAGCGATTACAAGGAGATCAGTGCGTTGAAGGCATTGGCGGACAAGTATAACATCTGCATTTTGCTGATCCACCATCTGCGCAAACAAGCCGCAGACGATCCGTTCCAGCAGATTGCAGGTTCCAATGGTCTGATGGGTGCGTCCGATACCAGCTGGGTCATGCAGCGCAAGCGTATGAGCCAGACCGCCAGCATTTTGGTGACCGGGCGCGATATGGACAACAAAACACTGCGCCTGCACGAAGAAAATTGCGTTTGGATGCTGGACGAGGAAGAAAGCACCGAACAGATTGTCGCAAAAGCAGTTCCCGGATATATTTGGAAGGTGGCTGACTACATCGATAGTCTCGGAACATGGCAAGGTACGGCTACCGAATTGCTCTCCGCAGCCGATATTGAGGGCGTTTTGCCCCACCAGCTGACCCGGAAAATCGTGGAACACTTCGATACGGTGTTTACGCCAAGAGGTATCCGCTATGAAACCCACCGCACCTCGCAGGCGCGGCAGATGAAGTTCTCCCATGACGGAAATGACGCAGATGACGCTAATGACGCTGATATTGACATAACCCAGCTTTTCAAATGGGATATCTCACAAACAGCGTCATCAGCGTCATTAGCGTCACAAAGGTCGCGTAAGGAGAGCAAGCATGGGCGAAGTGTTGCCACAGGGCAACCCGCCGAAAAGCCTACGGGGACAGCCCCGAACCCCTGTGAGGCTGCTGGCGCATGAGAAAGCGCAGTGTCGGGATCAATGTCCGCGTCAGCGTCACAGAGAAACGAAAAATGACGCTGATGGCTAAACGGTGCGGGCTGTCTCTCTCGGAATACTTACGCCAACGGGCGCTGGGATATGAACCGGGTGGACACCCGCCCAAGGAGGTATTTGATGTGTTGGACAAATTGGATGAAATTGCAGAGAACTGTTCTGCACGGGAAGGGGCAGCCATCAATGCCCAGACCGACCGTATGAGGGACCTGCTCATTGGCGGTAACTAAGATTTGGACGATCAAGGACAGCCTACAGCGTGTCCTTGATTACGCAGCCAACCCGGACAAAACCGAATACGATGCCCTTGCCCAGACACTGCACTACGCAGAGAACGATGCCAAGACCAAGCTGAACGAGAGCGCCCAGCTTGTCACCGGCATCCATTGCAGGGCAGACCATGCGTGGGAGGATATGCGAGCCGTACAGGAACGCTTTGGTAAAACAGACGGCGTGGTGGCGCTCCACGCCTACCAAAGCTTCCGCGAGGGGGAAGTCACCCCAGAGCAATGCCATGAGATCGGCGTGGCGCTGGCACGCAAGGTCTGGGGCAAGCGATTTCAGGTGCTGGTCGCCACACACATGAACACGGACAATCTGCACAACCACTTCGTTATCAATTCTGTATCGTATGTGGACGGCAAGAAATACGAGCAACGCCGCAGCCAATATGCGGAATTTAGAGAAACTTCAGACAAGCTGTGCCGGGAGTACGGCTTGTCGGTAGTGGAGCAGCCCAAGGCCAAGGAACCGGCGCGGTACGCCCGGATGCGGGAAGCCATCGACCAAGCCTGTGAGGATGCCAGTACTCCAGAAGATTTTCACAGGGCGCTGTATCGTCAAGGGTACATCTTCGGTGCTGATCCCAACCGCAAGTATGCAACGATCCGGGCGCGGGATGGCGGACGTGCAGTGCGGCTTTATCGGCTGGGAGAAGAATACGATCTTGCAGCCATAGATGACAGACTGCGGGGAAACTACTTGTTGTATGGACCAAGGCTGTATGAGTTGAAGCACCAGCCCCGGCAATATACGCCGAAACGGTATCGCCCCACGGAGAATAGAAGCATCCTCCAAATTTTCTTCGAGGTATTCTTCGGGGAATCCCAGATGCACCGCTTATATCTGTACTACTGTTATCAGCTGGGCATCCTGCCCAAGAAACAGCAACCGCACATCAACCGCCCGGAACTGGAGCGCATCTGGAAAGACACCGAGAAAATCCTTGCAGAACACGCCTTTGTCCGCGACCACAAGTTTCCCTCTTTGCAAGCAATCGTGGATTACCGCAAGGGCTTGTCCCGGCAAATGGAAACCCTTGCCGCGCAGCGGGCGGAAATCGTCAAACAGATACGCCGAAAGGATGCACCGCCGGAGTTGGCTGACCAACGCATGATACTGACTTGCCAAATCGCCAAACTGCGCAAAGAGGATAAAATTGCGGAAGGAGCAATCAAGCGTATTCAACGCACACGCGAATCCAACCATATTGACCGGGAAAACAGGATGCCGCTGCATCCCAGACCACGCCGCCGCAGACGTGAACGGGAGCGCGAATGATGTCAGTTTGCACCCAATGTGCAGGACGGTTCTTGTGCAATTCTGTGAATAGCTTTCCGGTGGGATTGCTGGTATCGTTGTACCGAACCCAAAATGCAGCAACTTGAAAAAAAGGAGAGAGGCCTATGGTAGCAGGACGCTTACAGGAGAAAAACGGATTTTATTACATCGTGCTGAGTTACACGGACTCGGCGGGCAAACGCCGTCAGCCGTGGATCGGCACGGGGCTGCCCGTCAAGGGCAACAAGAAACGCGCCGAAAAAATGCTGGCAGAAACGCGAAAGGACTTCACGATTCCCAAGGGGCAGGTGTCCGAACTCAGCCCCGATATGGCATTCAGCGACTATATGCGGTACTGGCTGAAAATGATGCGCACCGCTGTAACAGAAACGACCTACTCGTCCTATTGCTTCAATGTAGAGAAACATATTATTCCCTACTTTGAACCGCTGGGCGTAACGCTGGCAGGGTTACAGCTGCGCCAGATTCAGAGCTTTTATCTGCACGAAGCGGAAACGCTGAAAAACACCTCTATCCTGCGATTCCATGCCAATCTGCACAAAGCGCTGAAATACGCCGTGCGCATCGACCTGATAGCCAGCAACCCGGTGGACAAGGTAGACCGCCCCAAGCCGCAGGCGTTTATGGCAAGCTATTACAGCGCCGAGGAAATGGAAAAGCTCTTTGAAGCCGCCCAAGGCCATAAGCTGGAACTTATCATCCAGCTTGCAGCTTTTTACGGCTTGCGCCCTTCCGATCTTACCGCGTACTCTTCGCCGTGCCGAGGTGATGGGCTTGCGGTGGGAGGCCATCGACTTTGAAGCCAAGACGCTGACCATTCGCCACATCGTGACCAGCACCCGTATTGATGGCAAGAAGATTTTGGTAGAAGCTGACCGCGCCAAAACAAAATCCAGTCTGCGCACCTTGCCGCTGGTAGACCCGATTGCGGAGCGCTTAAAAGCCGTCAAAGAGCAGCAGGAGTACAACCAGAAAATCTGCGGCAACTGCTATAATCAAGAGTACCTTGGATATGTATTTGTGGATGCGATGGGAAATCTGATCCAGCCGGATTCCGTGACGACAGGCTTTCCACAGTTGCTGAAAGAGAACGGTCTGCGCAGGATTCGCTTTCACGATTTGCGCCACTCCTGTGCCAGCCTGTTGCTGAAAGAGGGCGTGCCGATGAAGCAGATTCAAGAGTGGCTGGGACACAGCGATATTTCCACCACGGCCAACATTTACGCGCATCTGGATTCGCAATCCAAGAACCTGAGCGCCCGGACGATGGCAAACACGCTGACATTGCCAGAGGCGCAGCCCATAAAGAAGTGGTAATTTGAACAGCAGCGGCATCTGAGAAATCAGGTGCCGCCTTTTTGCTGTCAATTTGTACCCAAGCTGCGGGAAGAATCTTGTGTAGTTCTGTGAATAGCTATTTGCCGCGATTGCTGGTATGATTTGTACCGAACCCGAAAATCACTACTTGAAAATAAAGGGGAGATGCTTATAAGAAAAGTACGGGAATTTTACAAAGCGGCAACAAAAAATCACTACCCAATGTAGAATTGAGTAGTGATACTTGGCGTAGGCGGTGGGATTCGAACCCACGTGGCATTGCTGCCAAATTGATTGCGAGTAATTTGCCGCATTGAATGCAAGATGGCATTTCGGGCCAATACTGGCTGGTTCGTTCGCAGATTTTGAGCGATGTTTGTAAGCAAAAGCGGCACAAGCATGGAATAAACCATGTAAGTACGACAGAAAGTAAAAAAATCGCCGTTTTTGCCCCAAAATGACACCTTTTTGGAAAAAATGCAAGATAGGATGCAAGATAACCCCAAGGGCAACACGCCCTGTCACAGCGCGGATTTGCGGGTACAGGCGAAACTTTTTTGATGCAAAAATGCAAGAAAATAACCCCAAATCAGCCAAGTAAAGCAGATAGCTGGTAACCAGATAGTCGATTCTCTGGGTTCAAATCAACACAAAAGGAGAATCGAAAATGAAGAAAAAAGCCGTCCAGCAAGACCCCTTAGCCGAGAAAATTGAGGAGATCCTAACCCCCTACTCTGACCCGATGTGCCGCAACGAATTCCGCAAAGCCTGCCACATCGGAACGCGAACCACCATCTATCTATTGCAGACAGGTCTCGTTCACTGCAAGAATAACGGCAGACGAACCCGGTGCTACAAAATTGCCAAGAAAGACGTTGCCGAGTATCTCTACCGCCGAGAGTCCGATCCGATGCACTATACTCCTCCCAGCGGATGGTATTACAACTGCCCAAAACACAAAAAGCCAGCGACCTCATTGGATCGCCAGCTCAATTATGAAATCGTGGACCGCCTGCTGGTTCGCCAGTGGTATGAAAAACTTCTGGACCGCAGCCCCGATGTACTGACCGCCGAGCAGGTCGGCGAAGTGTTAGGTTACAGCCGCCACACGATCTCCAAGTGGTGTTGCGAGGGCAGGCTGAAAACCATTATGCAGACCCCGAAGTACATGATTCCCAAGGTGTGGATTCTGGACTTTGTAGCCACGGATTTTTCAACGAGATCGGCCGAAAATGTGGAAAACACTACGGCATAGTCAGAGCCATCAAGCAGGCAAGCACCCCACTCAAAAAGAGCGGTACAAAGCCGGGCACGAAGAAGAATAAAAAGCGGAAAACCACTAAGTGAATATAGAACGACAATCGGGAGTTCCCACACAAATGGTGGGGACTCCCGATTTATCTATAGAAATTACAATCCCTTTCGGCAGAAAAATCCAATACTTTGACGCATCTACTATAAGGAATCCCAAAAAAGAAAAGCAACTTGACAATAGAGAAAAAATCCACATCAAATCGCTTTTCTTAAACTGCGCTTATAGATTGTTTACCCTTTTACTGCGCCCGCTGTAAGTCCCTGAATAAAATATCTCTGCAGGAATACAAAAATAATTGTAACAGGAATTGCAGCCACAATAGAAGCCGCCATCATGTATCCCCAGTTAGTAGATGCTTCACCCAAGAAAGTCATAACAAGACCGGGAACCAAGGTACGTCTAGCCGGATCTGTGACCAACGTCATTGAATACAGCAGGTCATTCCAGCTCCAAACAAAGCCATAAATGGCGATAGAAATCATGCCAGGGACAGCCATTGGGAACACAATGCTTCGCATAATTCGGAAATGACCGGCGCCATCAATCTTTGCGGACTCAATAAGAGAATCCGGGATCTGATCGAAATAGCTTTTCAACGTCCATGTGCCAACAGGCAAGGTGAATACAACATAGCTAATGAGCAGTGCCCAATAACTGCCGAGCAGACCCGTCTTGCGCATTAGTTCGTAAATTGAAAGAAGAAGAATCGCTTGGGGGAATGCCTGACTCATCATAAAGAGTCCCATCACAAACCCACGCCCGCGATAGCGGAACTTGGCAAAACTATAGCCAGCAAAGGAGCAAACAATCGTAGCCAGAATACTAGATCCAAACGATACCAACAAGCTGTTTCTCAGGTAGGTCATAATCGTTGAATCAGTCAA
>OLQX01002620.1_pt1 | contig 11676 bp, 10 predicted proteins | sample 1672581 | NCBI WGS metagenome assembly OLQX01 (sample SAMEA3136701, study PRJEB25190) | human gut metagenome | reverse complement strand
TCGCAGGTTCGAATCCTGCACGACCCACCAATGTAAAAAGGCGCCCTAAAGGCGCCTTTTTGCTATCTGCATTTTCCCTGCCACTCATCAATGTTAATAATTTCTTAATTCATCATTTTCCCACGGTCACGCTGCGCTTACCGTGCCTGCACAGGGTACGAACCGGTCGTTCGGGCAGATGCGCAGCACCGTCCCCGGGAAAAGGGTCTGATGTACAAAATTCATCACGACTTTTAGCTCGTAATCGGCTATCTTGTTTAGCATATAAAACACCATGACCGTGTTAAGCCGCCGAAAGGCCATACTGACGGTTGTAGAGTTAAGCCAGTAAAACGAGATTGCATGATGAGCGTAATGTTTGATCCTGAAACGGCGATTTATCCTTTCCCTGCTAAACCGCAGCCGCTGACCGTCGACGAAAAGCAGTTTTACCGCGAAAAAATCAAGCGCCTGCTGCGCGAGCGCGATGCCGTGATGGTGGCGCATTACTACACCGATCCTGAAATTCAACAGCTGGCGGAAGAGACCGGCGGCTGTATCGCCGACTCGCTGGAGATGGCGCGCTTTGGCGCCCGCCATTCGGCCTCCACGCTGCTGGTCGCCGGGGTGCGTTTTATGGGGGAAACCGCCAAAATCCTCAGCCCGGAAAAGACCATTTTGATGCCGACCCGGAACGCCGAGTGTTCATTGGATCTGGGCTGTCCGATTGAGGAATTCAACGCCTTTTGCGACGCCCATCCTGACCGCACCGTAGTGGTCTATGCCAATACGTCCGCCGCGGTGAAGGCCCGCGCCGACTGGGTGGTGACCTCCAGCATCGCCGTGGAACTCATTGACCATCTGGATAGTCTTGGTCAAAAGATCCTCTGGGCGCCGGACCGCCACCTTGGGCGCTACGTTCAGCGTCAGACCGGCGCAGACGTGCTGTGCTGGCAGGGGGCGTGCATCGTGCACGACGAGTTTAAAACCCAGGCGTTGATGCGGATGAAGGCTCTGCATCCCGAAGCCGCCGTGCTGGTCCATCCCGAGTCGCCGCAGGCGATCGTTGAGATGGCCGATGCCGTAGGCTCCACCAGCCAGCTGATTGCGGCGGCGAAAAGCCTGCCCCAGCGCCAGCTGATCGTGGCCACCGATCGCGGTATTTTCTATAAAATGCAGCAGGCGGTGCCGGAGAAAACGCTGCTGGAAGCGCCCACCGCCGGCGAAGGGGCGACCTGCCGCAGCTGCGCGCATTGTCCGTGGATGGCGATGAATGGCCTGAAAGCCATTGCCGAGGGTCTCGAGCAGGGCGGCGCTGAACATGAAATCCATGTCGACGAAGCGCTGCGAACCGGCGCATTAATTCCCCTTAACCGGATGCTGGATTTTGCGGCTACACTACGGGGATAACCTATTGTCGCGTCGCCAGACGCTGAGGGGAGGAAATGGATTTTTTTAGCACGCAGAATATTTTAGTACATATACCCATCGGCGCTGGGGGGTACGATCTCTCCTGGATAGAGGCCGTGGGAACGATTGCCGGGCTGTTGTGTATCTGGCTGGCGAGCCTGGAGAAGATCAGTAACTATGCTTTCGGGCTGGTCAACGTCACGCTGTTCGCCATCATCTTCTTTCAGATCCAGCTGTACGCCAGCCTGCTGCTGCAGCTGTTCTTTTTTGCCGCTAACGTTTACGGCTGGTATGCATGGTCGCGACAAAGCAGCAACCATGAGGCTGAGCTGCAGATCCGCTGGCTGCCGCGCAGCAAAGCGCTGGGCTGGCTGGCGGCCTGCGTGGTAGCGATCGGCTTGCTGACCCTGTTTATCAACCCGTTCTTTGCTTTCCTGACGCGGATCGCGGTCAGCCTGATGCAAGCGCTCGGTTTGCAGGTCACTATGCCGGAACTGCAGCCGGATGCTTTCCCGTTCTGGGACTCCTGCATGACGGTGCTGTCGGTGGTGGCGATGATCTTAATGACCCGCAAGTATGTTGAAAACTGGCTGCTGTGGGTGATCGTCAACGTGATAAGCGTGGTGATTTTTGCCCGTCAGGGCGTCTATGCCATGTCGCTGGAATACCTCTTGCTGACGTTCATTGCGTTGAACGGCAGCCGGATGTGGATAAACAGCGCGCGTGAGCGAGGTTCTCACGCGTTTTCTGGCTAATGGTGGTGGTGATGATCGTGCCCGGCGTGCATCGTGTTGAGATGGCACTCCGGGCCGCTGCAGGGCTGGTACTCCATCTGCACCGTGGCATGCGCAATTTCATATTTATGTTCCAGGAAATGCAGGATGCGGTTGAGTAACGCATCATGATCGTGCGGTGGAACGACCTGTACATGGAGCGTCATCACCGGTTTTTCCCCCACCAGCCAGACGTGGACGTGGTGAACATCGCGTACCTCCGGGATAGAGCGACGGATATCCCGCTGCAGGGCCGCCACATCCAGCGAACGCGGCGCGCCTTCCAGCAATTCATTCAGACTCTCTTTCAGTAATCGCCAGGCACTACGTAATACCAGGCAGGAAACCAGCACGGAAAGAATCGGGTCGACAGGCGTCCAGCCGGTGGTGAGGATCACCACGGCCGCCACGATCGCGCCGACCGAGCCCAGCAGGTCGCCAAGCACGTGTAGCGCTGCGGCGCGTACGTTAAGATTCCGCTCCTCGCTACCCCGATGTAGGATCCAAAACGCCAGCACGTTGGCCAGCAGACCGGCGACTGCAATGACCATCATCGTCACGCCGGCTACCGGCTGCGGATGCTGGAAGCGCTGAATCGCCTCCCAGACAATCAGCATAGTGATCACCACCAGAGCAATAGCATTGAGAAACGCCGCCAGGGTGGTTAAACGCAACCAGCCAAAGGTATGGCGGGCATTTGGTGGGCGGCTGGCGAAGCGAACCGCCAGCAGCGCAAACAGCAGAGCGGCGGAGTCGGTGAGCATATGGCCGGCATCCGCCAGCAGGGCCAGCGAGCCGGAGATCGCGCCGCCGACGGCTTCAATCAGCATAAAGCCGGCGGTGACGATAAACGCCCATAGCAGCCGGCGGGCGTTGCTGTTATCCGGAGCCTGGACAGAGGAGTGAGAATGCGAGTGCGCCATAGTGTCGTCCCTTAATAGTTATCATTATTACGCTATGACATCATAAACAGAGAGCGATAAAAAACGAAGAAAAGGCGAGACCGGCTCGCCTTTTCTTCGATCTGCCCACCTCATGTGTTACTGGGTGGTGCCGTCGGTTTTGCTGTTGTCTTGGGTCGTATTGCCGCCGTTGTCCAGTTTTTTACCGGTGTCCGGACAGCGGCCGTCTTTACACATCGAGTTTTTATGTACCTCATCGCTCGACATATTATCCTGGGTCATCGTCGAGCCCGTGGTGCTCCCAGAGCCAGAGTTGATCTGACTATTGTCCACGTTGTTCGGCGCCACGTTCTCACGGGCATCCGGCGCCACCTGACCGGCATCCGCGGAAGAGTTGGCCTGGCCATTATTGGACTGGGCGCCGGTGTCTGCCGCCAGGGCCGCGCCGCTGGCAAGACCTAAGGTGGCGGTGAGCAAAAGGGTCGTCAGTTTTTTCATATTCATCGGATACTCCTGTTAAGCCGGGAAGGGGAAATGCGCTTCCCGCGGTGAGTGTGCCAGGGATCTGACTCGCTATGGTTTAAGACTCCGCAGACGATCGCAGTGTCACTATATAATCCTGAAACGTAAGACTTAATTAGCTTTAACAGTTAAATATTGTAGTTCATGAGCCTGGTTTCGCTACTTTATGGCGTATTTTTGCCTATTTCCAGGATTATTCCATCACTACTGTAAAATCACGTTTACACTATTTCAGCGAAGAGATAGATTGGAGGGATTGCATTTCATTGAATAAGTATGGCAACGCTGGAAAGAAGATGAATTATCAGAACGACGATTTACGCATTAAAGAGATCAACGAATTATTACCTCCCGTTGCGCTCCTGGAAAAATTCCCTGCTACCGAAAATGCTGCAAACACCGTTGCACATGCTCGCAAAGCGATCCATCAGATCCTCAAAGGCGACGATGACCGTCTGCTGGTGGTGATTGGGCCTTGTTCTATTCACGATCCGGCAGCGGCGAAAGAGTATGCCGCCCGCCTGCTGACCCTGCGCGAGGCGCTGAAGGGCGAGCTCGAGATCGTCATGCGGGTCTATTTTGAAAAACCGCGCACCACCGTCGGCTGGAAAGGGCTCATCAACGATCCCCATATGGATAACAGCTTCCGCATCAACGACGGGTTGCGCATCGCGCGCAAACTGCTGCTGGACATTAACGACAGCGGCCTGCCGGCGGCGGGGGAATTCCTCGATATGATCACCCCGCAGTATGTCGCCGATCTGATGAGCTGGGGCGCCATTGGCGCGCGTACCACCGAATCCCAGGTGCACCGTGAGCTCGCCTCCGGACTCTCCTGCCCGGTGGGCTTTAAAAACGGTACCGATGGCACCATCAAGGTGGCTATCGATGCGATTAACGCCGCCGGCGCGCCGCACTGTTTCCTGTCGGTCACCAAGTGGGGCCACTCCGCCATCGTGAATACCAGCGGTAACGGCGACTGCCATATTATTTTGCGCGGCGGCAAAGAGCCTAACTACAGCGCGAAGCACGTGGCGGAGGTGAAAATCGGTCTGGCGAAAGCGGGTCTTCCGGCCCAGGTGATGATCGACTTCAGCCATGCCAACTCCAGCAAGCAGTTTAAGAAGCAGATGGAAGTGGGCGCCGACGTATGCCAGCAGATCGCCGGCGGCGAGCGCGCCATTATGGGCGTGATGATTGAAAGCCATCTGGTGGAAGGCAACCAGAGCCTCGAGAGCGGTGAACCGCTGACCTACGGCAAGAGCGTCACCGACGCCTGCATCGGCTGGGAGGATACCGAAACGATCCTGCGTCAGCTGGCGGAAGCGGTGAAAACCCGCCGCGGCTAAGCTACTCCGCGCTAGCGTAGGTCATAAAAAAAGCGTGGAGATTTCCACGCTTTTTTGTTCTCACCAGGAGAAATTACTTCGCTTTACCCTGGTTGGCGACGGCAGCAGCTTTCGCCGCGATCTCTTCCGCGTTGCCCAGATAGTAATGTTTGATCGGCTTGAAGTTTTCATCGAACTCATATACCAGCGGTACGCCGGTCGGGATGTTCAGTTCGAGGATCTCGTCTTCGCCCATGTTGTCGAGGTATTTCACCAGCGCGCGCAGGGAGTTACCGTGAGCGGCGATGATCACTCGCTCACCGCTTTTCAGGCGCGGCAGAATGGTTTCGTTCCAGTAAGGCACGACGCGGTCGATGGTCAGCGCCAGGCTTTCAGTGGTCGGCAGTTCGGCGTCGGTCAGTTTTGCATAGCGCGGATCGTGGCCCGGGTAGCGCTCGTCGTCTTTGGTCAGCTCCGGCGGAGTGACAGCGAAGCCGCGACGCCACTGTTTAACCTGCTCGTCACCGTATTTCTCAGCGGTTTCCGCTTTGTTCAGGCCCTGCAGCGCGCCGTAATGACGCTCGTTCAGCTTCCAGGATTTCTCAACCGGCAGCCAGGCCTGATCCAGTTCGTCCAGCACGTTCCACAGGGTGTGGATGGCACGTTTCAGCACGGAGGTATAAGCAAAATCAAAGCTGAAGCCTTCAGCCTTCAGCAGTTTACCCGCTGCTTTCGCTTCGCTAACGCCTTTCTCGGACAGATCCACGTCGTACCAACCGGTGAAGCGGTTTTCGTTGTTCCACTGGCTTTCGCCATGACGAACCAGTACCAGCTTAGTTACAGCCATTCTCTCACTCCTCTCTACACGCCATCCCTCGCGCCGCGAACGGTGCGCTGAATGTGATGGTGTATGTGTTATTGATTGATAACTATTCTCATTATATTGCCGTGATTTGGCGCACGGCAATGCTTATCCCTAACCATAGCGAAAATAGTGGCGCAGTGTAAGGTGCTTGTAATACACAGGTTATTTTTTTGTCCTTTGGTGACGGAAAATAGAGCAGGTTGCTGAAAAAAGAGGCGGCAGAGAGGAGGGCGGGGACGAAAAGCAGCGCCCCCTGATGGAGGGCGCTGGCGATTATCGGGCGATAAACTGATATTCCGTCAGGCTGACGTACTCCTGGCCCGGACGTAATACACAGTCCGGCTGCGGCCATTGCGGATGGTTCGGCGAATCCGGCAGGAATTCGCTCTCCAGCGCCAGTCCCTGCCAGTCGGCGTAGGGCTCCGTCGTCTGCGACGGGGTGCCGCCGAGATAGTTGCCGGAGTAAAACTGCAGCGCCGGAGCGGAGGTATAGACCGTCATCTGCAGCTTGCCATCCTGCGACCAGACCTGTGCCGCAGGCTGGCTGGCGTCGCCTTTGGCATCCAGCAGGAAGGCAAGATCGAATCCCTTCAACTTTTGCTGATCGGCATCCGCGAGGAAGTCGGCGGCGATGGTTTTCGGCTGGCGGAAATCAAAGCTGGTGTTAGCAACATCTTTCAGTTCGCCACCCGGGATACCGTCGCTTTCCACTGGCAGATACCTCTGGGCGAGGATCTGGAGCTGATGCTGGCGCACATCGCCCTGCTCACCGTCGAGGTTGAAATAGACGTGATTGGTCATATTCACCGGGCAGGGTTGGTCCACGGTGGCGCGATAGGTAATCGCGATGCGGTTATCGTCGCTCAGACGATAGTGCGCGGTGGCCTGCAGGGTGCCCGGAAAGCCTTGATCGCCATCGGGCGAGGTCAGGGCGAACAGCACTTCCTGCTCGTCGGCGCGGACAATGCGCCAGCGGCGCTTATCAAATCCTTCCGGGCCGCCGTGGAGCTGGTGGCCCGCGTCGTTTGACGGCGTGACGTTGACGACCTGGCCGTCAAGCGAGAAGCGGCTGTGGCCGATACGGTTGGCGTAGCGGCCTACCGAGGCGCCAAGAAATGCGGCCTGGCGAGCATAGTCTTCCAGCTTTGCGCAGCCCAGCAGCGGTCGGCGCAGGCTGCCATCGGCCAATGGCACCTCGGCGCTGAGCAGCGTCGCGCCCCAGTCCGCCACGGTGACGGTCATCCCCGACTTATTGCGCAGGGTCACCTGCTGCCATGGCTGACCGTCAGGGGCCAGCGCGGTGGTTTGCGTTAGCATTGCCCGGCCCCCTGTGACGGTTTGCAGACATAGAATGTCTCTTTAATACCGGTTTTCGCTTCATACTCGTTGGCAACGGCCTGCTGAACGGTATCGACCAGATCTTCCGGGATTAACGCTACCACGCAGCCGCCAAAGCCGCCGCCGGTCATGCGCACGCCGCCCTTATCGCCGATCGCGGCCTTAACGATCTCCACCAGGGTGTCGATCTGCGGGACGGTGATCTCGAAATCATCACGCATCGAGGCGTGGGACTCTGCCATCAGCTCACCCATCCGCTTCAGGTCGCCTTTTTCGAGGGCGCTGGCGGCTTCCACAGTGCGGGCATTCTCCGTCAGCACATGGCGTACGCGCTTCGCGACGACCGGATCCAGCTCATGGGCGACGGCGTTAAATTGCTCAAGGGTGACATCGCGCAGGGCGGGCTGCTGGAAGAAGCGCGCGCCGGTTTCGCACTGTTCACGACGGGTGTTGTACTCGCTGCCGACGAGGGTGCGCTTAAAGTTGCTGTTGATGATCACCACCGCCACGCCTTTCGGCATCGAGACGGCTTTGGTGCCCAGCGAACGGCAGTCGATCAGCAGCGCGTGGTCTTTTTTGCCCAGCGCTGAAATCAGCTGATCCATGATGCCGCAGTTGCAGCCGACGAACTGGTTTTCCGCCTCCTGGCCGTTGAGGGCGATTTGCGCGCCATCCAGCGGCAGATGATACAGCTGTTGGAACACGGTGCCGACGGCGACTTCCAGCGAGGCTGAGGAGCTTAACCCCGCACCCTGCGGTACATTGCCGCTGATCACCAGATCCGCGCCGCCAAAGTGGCTGTTCCGCTGCTGCAGATGCTTTACCACGCCGCGGACATAGTTCGACCACTGCTGGGTGTCGTGGCTGATAATCGGCGCGTCGAGAGAGAACTCATCGGTCTGATTGTCGTAATCGGCGGCAATCACCCGCACGGTACGATCGTCGCGCGGCGCACAGCTGATCACCGTCTGGTAGTCGATAGCGCAGGGCAGCACAAAACCGTCGTTGTAATCGGTATGCTCGCCGATCAGGTTGACGCGGCCTGGCGCTTGAATGACATGGCTGGCCGGGTAGCCGAAGGCGTCAGCGAACAGGGTTTGGGTTTTCTCTTTCAGACTCATCATTACACTCCGGATTCACGAAAATGGACGTCGCTGACGGCGCGCAGTCGTTCGGCAGCTTGCTCGGCGGTCAGATCGCGCTGAGTTTCGGCCAGCATTTCATAACCAACCATAAACTTGCGGACCGTCGCGGAGCGCAGCAGCGGCGGATAAAAGTGGGCATGAAGCTGCCAGTGGTTATGGTCTTCGTCGTTAAACGGCGCGCCGTGCCAGCCCATGGAGTAGGGGAATGAGCACTGGAACAGGTTGTCGTAACGGCTGGTCAGCTTTTTCAACGCCAGCGCCAGATCGCTGCGCTGGGCGTCGGTGAGATCGGTTATGCGCTGCACGTGCGCTTTCGGCAACAGCAGCGTTTCGAACGGCCAGGCGGCCCAGTAGGGCACCACCGCCAGCCAGTGCTCGGTGTCCACCACCGTGCGGCTGCCGTCGGCCATTTCGCGCCGCACATAGTCCAGCAGCATCGGCTGGCCCTGTGCGGCGTAATACTCTTTCTGCAGACGGTCTTCCCGTTCCGCTTCATTGGGCAGGAAACTGTTGGCCCACACCTGACCATGCGGGTGAGGGTTGGAGCAGCCCATTGCTGCCCCTTTGTTTTCAAAAACCTGCACCCACGGGTAGCTTTTCCCGAGGTCCGCGGTCTGTTCCTGCCACGTTTTAACCACGTCTTCCAACGCTTCAAGGCTCAGTTCCGGCAGCGTTTTGCTGTGGTCTGGCGAGAAGCAGATCACCCGACTGGTGCCGCGGGCGCTCTGGCAGCGCATCAGCGGATCGTCACTCTCCGGTGCGTCCGGGGTGTCGGTCATCAGGGCCGCAAAGTCGTTGGTAAATACGTAGGTACCGGTGTAATTCGGGTTGGTGTCGCCGGTCACCCGGGTGTTGCCCGGGCACAGGAAACAGTCCGGATCGTGGGCCGGCAAGGTCTGTTTTGCCGGCGTTTCCTGCGCCCCCTGCCAGGGGCGCTTGGCGCGATGCGGAGAAACCAGAATCCACTGTCCGGTTAACGGGTTATAACGACGATGTGGATGGTCAACGGGGTTAAATACGCTCATGAAGGTTCCTTAGTCTGGATAACCCTGCGGATGACGGGACTGCCAGTGCCAGGTGTCCTGCGCCATTTCGTCCAGGTTGCGCGTTACGCGCCAGTTCAGCTCGCGGTCGGCCTTGGCAGCATCCGCCCAGTAGGCCGGGAGGTCGCCATCGCGGCGCGGCGCGAAATGGTAGTTAATGGGTTTGCCGCAGGCCTTGCTGAAAGCATTGACTACGTCGAGCACGCTGCTGCCGACGCCGGCGCCAAGGTTGTAGATATGCACCCCGGCTTTGTCAGCCAGTTTTTCCATGGCCGCGACGTGGCCATCGGCGAGGTCCATCACATGGATGTAATCGCGCACGCCGGTACCATCTTCGGTTGGATAGTCGTTACCAAAAATGGCCAGCGATTCGCGACGGCCAACGGCGACCTGGGCGATGTAGGGCATCAGGTTGTTCGGGATCCCCTGCGGGTCTTCCCCCATGTCGCCCGACGGGTGGGCGCCGACCGGGTTGAAGTAGCGCAGCAGGGCAATGCTCCACTCCGGCTGGGCTTTCTGCAGGTCGGTCAGGATCTGCTCTACCATCAGCTTGCTTTTGCCGTAAGGGCTTTGCGGGGTGCCGGTCGGGAAGCTTTCGACATACGGGATTTTCGGCTGATCGCCGTAGACGGTAGCGGAGGAGCTAAAGATAAAGTTCTTCACGCCAGCGGCGCGCATGGCAGAGACTAATTTCAGTGTGCCGGTGACGTTATTGTCGTAATATTCCAGCGGCTTGGCGACGGACTCCCCGACGGCTTTCAGCCCGGCGAAGTGGATCACTGCCTCAATGGCGTGATCGTGGAGGATCTCCGTCATCAGCGCTTCGTTACGAATATCGCCTTCAATAAAGGTGGCTTCTTTGCCGCCGAGACGTTCAATCACCGGCAGTACGCTGCGCTTGCTGTTGCAGAGATTGTCGAGGATCACCACCTCGTGTCCCTGCTGCAGCAGTTGAACGCAGGTATGACTTCCAATGTAACCGCTACCACCTGTAACCAGAACTTTCATGATTCGCTCCATTCGGCTTATCGTTTGTGAGGAAGATAGCATATCAAAGAAGTGAAAAGTGTGACATAGGGCAAGTTAGTGGAATCGTTTACACTTGGGGTGTAAATAACGTAAATTTTATATTTTTAATTTTAATTCAATGTATTAGGTTTGTTTGGCGCTATTTTTCTGAAAAATACCAGGGATCTTTCGATCCCCGGCAGGGGGCGTCAGGCCACGGGGCCGAGTTGATAAGTGTAACCGTCTCCACTGGGAACGAACGCCAGGCGATGGGTAATACAGTCCGGGGCATCTTCCGCATGGTGCGAGACAAACAGCAGCTGTGTGGCCCCTTCGCCAATCAACACGTCGACAAAGCGGCGCACCAGCTGGCGGTTGAGGGGGTCCAGCCCCTGCAGCGGTTCATCGAGGATCAGCAGGGTTGGATGCTTCACCAGCGCGCGGACGATAAGCGCCAGCCGCTGCTGGCCCCACGACAGACTGTGAAACGGCGCGTCGGCGGTGCGCTTATCGATGCCGAGAATATCCAGCCATTGCTGCACCAGCTTATGCTGCTTGTCGGAGACCGCCTGATAAATGCCGATCGAGTCAAAATAGCCCGACAGGATGACGTTGCGGACGTTGGTGCTGACCCGGTAGTCCAGATGCAGGCTGCTGCTGACGTAGCCGATATGCTTTTTAATATCCCAGATGGTCTCACCGCTGCCGCGCCGGCGGCCAAAGAGCGTGAGATCGTTGCTGTAGCCCTGCGGATGATCCCCGGTGACCAGGCTCAGCAGCGTAGATTTACCGGCGCCGTTGGGACCGACGATCTGCCAGTGTTCGCCTGGATTCACGGTCCATGAGAGGTGATTGATGACCGGGCGATCGTTATAGGAGACCACGCCGTCGTTGAGCACGATACGCGGCGCCGAGTCTGCCAGCGCATGACGGGCCGGTGGGACATCCGGCTCCGGCAGGGTGATGCCGTCCAGTTTTTCACTGTGCGCCAGCTGGGCGACCAGCGCCTGCTGCAGCAGGGAAGACTTCTCGCCGGTCTCGCTGAGGGTGTAGTCAGCCAGCACGCCGGCGAATTGCACAAACTCCGGGATCTCATCGAAACGGTTGAGCACCAGCACCAGGGTGATGCCGGCGCTGTGCAGGTCGGCCAGCAGGGCAGCCAGCTGCTGGCGGGAGTTGACGTCGAGACCGTCGAAAGGTTCATCGAGGATCAGCAGTTGCGGATCGGTCATCAGGGCCTGACACAGCAGGGTCTTACGCGTTTCCCCGGTCGACAGGTATTTAAACCGGCGGTCCAGCAGGGCGCTGATGCCAAACTGTTCGGCCAGGCGCGCGCAGCGGGCAGGATCTTTCACCTCATCCT
>OLQX01002615.1_pt1 | contig 11702 bp, 8 predicted proteins | sample 1672581 | NCBI WGS metagenome assembly OLQX01 (sample SAMEA3136701, study PRJEB25190) | human gut metagenome | reverse complement strand
TCAAGCATTTTCTCTTGACAGCACAAATTTATTTTTTCCGATACACTTCTTAAAAATCTCATCAAAAAAGCCCCGGCATCCATATACTGAACACCAGGGCTCCCATTTCATTTATTTACATGGCAGATGCTACTCTGAGACAATCACAGACTTGGGCGGATCACCTTTGGTCTGCATCCTGCATCTTCGAGAGCTTTAACAATCTCATTCTTATGATCTGTGCCAAAAGCCTCCAATGTAATCTTAAGCTCCACAGCCGCATTTCTGTTCGTGCTTACAAACTGGTTATGATCCAGCTTGATAACATTGCCCTGCGCCTTGGCGATCACGCTTGCCACACGTACCAGTTCGCCCGGCTTATCCGGAATGAGCACAGATACTGTGAAGATTCTGTCTCTCTGGATCAGACCATGCTGAACAACAGAAGACATGGTAATAACATCCATGTTTCCACCGCTTAAGATAGAAACAATCTTCTTTCCCTTCACATCCAGATGACGAAGCGCTGCCACTGTCAGAAGACCGGAATTCTCTACGATCATCTTATGGTTCTCAACCATGTCAAGGAAAGCAACAATCAATTCATCATCCTCGATAGTGATGATATCGTCCAGATTCTTCTGGATATACGGGAAGATTTTCTTTCCGGGTGTCTGTACGGCAGTACCGTCAGCAATCGTATTTACGTGCGGAAGAGTCACAACCTCACCCTTCTTCAGAGAAGCCTTCATGCAGGCAGCCCCTGCCGGTTCCACACCAATGACTTTGATATGTGGATTTAACAGCTTCGCAAGTGTGGAAACACCTGTTGCAAGTCCGCCTCCACCGATTGGAACCAGAATATAATCAACAAGCGGAAGCTCCTGAACGATCTCCATTGCAATGGTACCCTGTCCTGTGGCAACTGCCGGATCATCGAAAGGATGGATAAAGGTATATCCCTCTTTCTCAGCAAGTTCCAGTGCATGTGCACATGCCTCATCATATACATCACCATGCAGGATAACCTCTGCACCGTAACTCTTTGTTCTCTCAACCTTGATCAGCGGAGTTGTGGTAGGCATAACGATCACTGCCTTCACACCATATTTATGCGCAGCATAGGCAACACCCTGTGCATGATTTCCGGCGGATGCTGTGATCAGACCTTTATTTCTCTCTTCATCGGAAAGAGTGCTGATCTTATAATAAGCACCACGAACCTTGTATGCACCTGTACGCTGCATATTTTCCGGTTTTAAATAAACCTTATTTCCTGTAAGTTCACTGAAATAGCTGCTCTTGATCAGCTTTGTTTCCTGTGTGACCTGTTTTACGATCTCTGATGCCTGTTCAAAACTCTCTAAAGTAAGCATTGTTTTTTCCTCCATTTTGTCCTAAATGTACTCCCTGAATCTTTTTGTACTTGATTTGACTCCGAAAGTACATCCTAATCTTAAGCGTCCGGGTTTTCTTTATGGTCTACATCAAACAACGCATTTACAAATGCATCTGCATCGAATTTCTGAAGATCGTCAATACTTTCTCCTACGCCAATGTACTTCACCGGAATATCCAGTTCAGACTGGATGGCAACTGCAATACCTCCCTTGGCAGTTCCGTCCAGCTTGGTAAGGATAATACCGCTGACATTTGCGACCTCCGCAAATTGTCTCGCCTGTGCAAGGGCATTCTGTCCGGTGGTACCATCCAGCACTACCAGTGTCTCCAGATATGCATCCGGATACTCCCTCTCCAGGATCCTGTAAATCTTGCGGAGTTCTTCCATAAGGTTCTTTTTATTATGAAGACGTCCTGCTGTATCACAGAGAAGTACGTCTGCATTTCTTGCTTTGGCTGCAGCCACCGCATCATAGATAACAGATGCAGGATCTGCTCCCGCCTGTCCGCCGATGATCTCCACACCTGCACGGTTCGCCCACTCAGTAAGCTGCTCTCCTGCTGCTGCGCGGAAAGTATCGGCTGCTGCAAGGATAACCTTCTTGCCCTGGTCTTTTAATTTTCCTGCAAGCTTTCCTACTGAAGTGGTTTTTCCGACACCATTGACACCGATCACCAAGACTACGGATTTGCGGTTCTCAAATTCATACTCTGTGCTGTCCACACGCATCTGATCCTTGATCTCATTGATCAGAAGCTGTTTACATTCCATCGGTTCCTTAATATGACGTTCGGAAACCTCTTTCTTTAAATTCTCAATAATAGAAGTGGTCGCATTGATCCCGATATCACCCATGATCAGAATCTCTTCCAGCTCTTCATAAAAATCTTCATCAATACTGGAAAAACCACTGAAAATACTGTCAAATCCGGCTACGATATTGTCTCTGGTCTTTGCCAGTCCACTGACTAATCGTTTAAAAAAACCTTTCTTTTCTTCTGCCATGTGAAACTCCTCCTGTTACTGGGTAAGCTGATTCTCCACCAGATCGACGGAAACCAGTGTGGATACCCCTTTTTCCTGCATGGTAATACCATAAAGCCGGTCTGCGGCGTTCATAGTTCCACGTCTATGGGTTATTATAATAAATTGTGTGTTTTTCGTCAACTTCTGTAAATATCCGGCAAATCGCCCAACATTGGAATCGTCCAGCGCTGCCTCGATCTCATCCAGCAGACAGAACGGTGACGGCTTCAGATTCTGGATCGCGAAAAGAAGTGCGATAGCTGTCAGAGCTTTTTCCCCGCCGGAAAGCTGCATCATATTCTGCAGTTTCTTTCCCGGCGGCTGGGAAATGATCTTAATTCCTGCCTCCAGGATATCTGCCTCTTCATCCAGCTCCAGAGTTCCTTTTCCACCTCCGAACAATTCCTTAAATGCCTTGTCAAATTCCTTCTGGATCTCGCCGAATTTCTCAGAAAACTGTTTCCGCATTCCCTCATCCAGCTCCTGAATGATCTGTTCCAGAGTTTTCTCCGCTGTGACCAGATCCTCATACTGGCCGGACAGAAAGGTGTGTCTTTCCAGAAGTTCCTTATAATCCTCAATAGCATTTACATTTACAGGTCCTAGCTTTCTGATATCATCTTTAATCTGAGCTGCCTGTCGCTTCATCTGCGAAAGATCAGTAAGTTCCTCTTTTCTGTAGGAAACGGCATTATTGGGAGTGATCTCATACTCGGACCACATATAGGCAATCCGCTCTTCCCTGTTCTCCTCCAGCTTGTCCATTTGTCCCTGCAGACGGTAACATTCCTTATCCAGAAGTCCAATCTGACCGGACAGATAATCTCTTTTCTCAAAAAAATCTTTATGCTGAGAAGTTCTGCTCTCTTTCTCCTTCTGCAGATTTTTCAGCTGCATCTGTGCCTGTTCTTCATGAAGGACAGACTCTTCCGACTCTTTTTTCAGCTGAGTAATCATCTCCTGCTTCTTTTCCATCTCTTCACTGCTGTGAGCAAGAGACTGATAAATATCCTCTTTCTCAGTCATAAAAGCTGTGATTTCTGCTTTCAGACGGCTCAGGTTTTCCTGGTCAAATTTCTCTTTCTGTTCAAGAGCGGATGACTGAAGACGGATTTCTTCTAACTCCCGGGTGATTTTCTTCTCTTCTTCTTTCCATTCATCCAATTCTGACTGCTTTGCCTCAATAAAACTCTCCAGTTCTTTCTCATCCTGCTTTGAATTCTCCAGTTCCCTGGCAATCCGGTCATGATCCTGCCGGATTTCCATGACCTGGCGTTTGATCTCTGCCTGATCTCTGTTGATCTGCGCATATCCGCTTCGGATCTCCTCAGCTTTCTTTTCCTGCTGTTTGATATTCATTCTGGCAGTATTCTGTTCTATATATTTCTGACGGAGTTTTTCCTGAAATCCTGCAATGGCATCACGAAGCCTGTTTCTCTGATTTTTATTTTCCTCAACAGCATTCTGCATTTCGGTCAGATTCTGCTTCAGCTGATTTACTTTTGTTTCCAGTTCCTCTATTTCACGCCGTCTTCCAAGCAGATTGCTGTTGTTTCTGAAGGCACCGCCGGTCATGGAACCTCCCGGGCTTAAGGATTCACCCTCTGTTGTGACCATTCTCAGACTGTGTCTGTATTTTTTTCCTATTGCAATGGCATGATCAATGTTATCAACTACCAGCACTCTTCCAAGAAGGAATTTCGTGATCTGCTGATACTGAGAAGCTACGGACACCAGTTCGCTGGCAATCCCCACAACGCCCGGCTCTTTCAGTGCTTCTTTCGGTGTAAACTCACCTCTGGGACTTATGCTGCTCATGGGAAGAAAGGTCGCACGTCCATAACGATTCTTTTTCAGAAATTCGATCATGGTTTTGGCAGTCTGCTCATTATCTGTAACAATATTCTGAATGCTCCCACCAAGAGCTGTCTCGATAGCGATCTCATAATCTTTGTTTACCTGGATCAGATCTGCGACAACACCCTGGATTCCCGGAACACGTTCTTTTTGTTCCATAACTCTCCGGATACTGTTTCCGTATCCATCATAGCGCTCCGCGATATTTCTGAGAGAATCCAGCCGGGATGCCTCTCTGTGATAGGCTGTCTGTTCTACTTCCAACTTTGTGTTCTGTTCCTTCAGCTTTTCCTGAATCTTCATCACACTCAGATTCAGATGTTCACATTCCTCATTGGCATTTTCAATCTGGGATGTAATCTCATCATACTGTTTCCGGGCTGTAGTCAGAATGGTCTGCTGTTCTTCCTCTTCACTCTTCAGTCTGAGAATACGCTGGCTGATCTCTGCCTTACGGATTTCTGCCTGTTCCATCATTGCATCAAATCTCTGGGCTTTACCCTTGACATTGGCGCGGCTGTTCAAAATTTCAATGATCTCATTTTTGCCATTCTCCACTTCGAGAGTACAGGCTTCCATATTCTCCTGCGCTGTCCTTAATTTCTCTTCTTCCTCAGAAAGTTTCTTACGGACAGCCTTTAACTGTGCATAAATATCCGTTTTTTCTTCTTCAAGTTTCTTCTTTGAATCTGTTCTTACTGAAAGTTCAGCCTCAATAGTCTGGATACGTCCCTTATAATGCTCTTCATTCTGTGCCCCTGCCAGTATCTGCTCATTTAATACATTAATCTGACCTTCCAGCTGTTGTTTACGGATTGCCTGCTCCTGACCGGAAATGCGAAGTGCATCCATTTTGGAATTTAAATCTTCCAGCTCCTGTTCCAGACGTTCATATTCCACCTTGGTCCGGTCATAGGAACTCTGGGTATCCTTCAGCTGATTCTGCGCAATTATGTTCTTCTCTTCCAGTTCCTTGAGTTCTTTGGCTGCAGCAGCATACTCCATCAGGAACATATTCACATCCAGTTCCTTAAGAGTCTCTCTTTTGGAAAGATAAACTCTTGCTGTCTCTGACTGTTTCTCCAGTGGTTCCAGCTGTCTGGTAAGCTCCGAGAGGATATCTGTCACTCTGACCAGGTTCTGGCGTTCTTCCTCCAGTTTTTTGATAGTGGTATTCTTTCTTCTCTTAAATTTAACAATACCTGCTGCCTCATCAAAAAGCTCTCTTCTCTCTTCCGGTTTACCGCTTAGGATCCTGTCGATCTGTCCCTGTCCGATAATGGAATATCCTTCTTTACCGATACCTGTATCATAAAACATCTCATTGATATCTTTCAGTCTACAGGCACTTCCGTTGATCTTATATTCACTCTCTCCTGAACGGTAAAGCCTTCTGGTAACCGTAACCTCGTTAAAATCAACCGGAAGCTTATGGTCTGAATTATCCAGTGTGATCGCCACCGATGCATAACCCAGGGGTTTTCTTGTCTCTGTACCGGAGAAAATAACATCCTGCATATTTCCTCCTCGCAGAGACCTGGCACTCTGTTCACCCAGCACCCATCTCACCGCATCACCGACATTGCTCTTTCCACTTCCGTTCGGACCTACAATACCGGTGATCCCGTTATGAAATTCAAAATTGATCTTCTGGGCGAAAGACTTAAATCCCTGTACCTCTATATTCTTTAAATACATAATTCTCCTGTTTATTTTCTGAGTACACGAATCGCCTGGTATGCTGCGGCCTGTTCTGCTGCTTTCTTTGTATGACCGCTTCCCTGTCCCATCACTTTTCCGTTTACTCTTGCCTCCACAGTAAAGTTTTTGTTATGATCCGGGCCTTCTTCTTTTGTCAGAATATATTCCACCGGCTGTGTTCCGTTTTCCTGCACGATTTCCTGCAGGATGGTCTTGCTATCATAAAAGAGCTGTTTGTGTTCAATATCATTCAGGATAAAATTCAGCACAAACTCCTTTGCATTAGCAAAACCACCATCCAGATAGATAGCTCCCAGTAAAGCCTCTGTTGCATCAGAGACGATAGAATCCCTGTTTCTTCCGCCTGTCATATCCTCGCCCTTTCCAAGCAACAGAAACTGCGGCAGTCCGAATTCTCTTGCACAATAGGCAAGGCTTGGCTCACACACCAGGCTGGCTCTCTTCTTTGTCAGCTCTCCCTCCGGTATCTGGGTAAATCTTGCATACAGATAATCACTGCTGATCAGCTCCAGCACAGCATCTCCCAGAAACTCCAGTCTCTCATTGCTGCCCAGCTTCCCCAGCTTCTTCTCATTTGCATAGGAACTGTGAGTCAGTGCCTGTGTAAGATAATGTTTATTTTTAAAATGATATCCTATGATTTCTTCTAATTCTTCTGTCTTTCTATTCATTCCTCTAACCCTCTCCATATGCACAGGGCTGTCATCTGACAACCCTGCGGCATCATTTTTTGCAACTGCTCAGTGCGCCTGTATTATGCTCCTGTCAAATTTCAGACTGCCGGACAGTTACATTTTTATTTAATTGTCCGAATTGCTTCAACAGCATCACCGACTGTCTGAATCTGTTCGACAGATTCATTATCCAGCTCAATGTCATACTCCTCTTCAATCCCCATAATAATCTGAAAAATATCAAGAGAGTCTGCACCAAGATCATCTACAAATGTAGTGTCTTCTGTGATCGAATCTGCATCAATATTCAGAACCTCTGCTATGATAGCTTTTATTTTCTCCAGTTCCATCTTCAACCCTCCTTCCTGTTTCTGTTCCTGTCCTGCTCTATTCTGCTCCGGACTTCAGTACTTCCTGATCCTCCAGGATACGCTCTGCGATCTTCTCGTTGATCTTCTCCTGTTTAAACTGTACACACTGGAAAATACCATGTTTGATCTCAATGGCTTTGGCACTTCCATGCGTCTTTACCACAAGTCCTTTAAGCCCCAGAAGCGGTGCTCCGCCATATTCCGTTGCATCAAAGGATTTCAGAGTTTCTTTCAGTGCAGGCTTTACCAGAAGTGCACCAATCTTACTTCTTGTGCTGGTCATCATTCCTTCTTTGATCTTCTGGACCAGGGCAGAACCAACTCCCTCATATAATTTAAGGATCACATTTCCCACAAATGCTTCGCATACGACCACATCCGCATATCCTGCCGGGATATCTCTGGCTTCTATACTTCCGATGAAATTAATGCTTTTGCATTCTTTCAGAAGGGGGAAAGTTTCTTTTACAAGTGCATTTCCCTTCTCCTCTTCCGCCCCGTTATTTACAATGGCAACTTTTGGATTTTTAATACCGACTACGTTCTCCATATAAATAGAGCCCATCTTCGCAAACTGCACCAGATGCGATGGACGTGCATCCACATTGGCACCACAGTCGATCAGAAGGGAAACACCCTTCGTGGTAGGGATCAACGGTGCAAGAGGCGGCCTCTCCACACCTTTACTTCTGCCTACCAGTACCTGTCCGCCAACAAGAACAGCTCCTGTACTTCCTGATGAAACAAAGGCATCTGCCTCCTGTTTCTTAACCATATTCAAACCTACTACGATTGATGAATCTTTTTTCTTACGGATTGCAAAAACAGGGGGTTCTGCTGTCTCGATCACCTGGGATGCATTGACAACCTGGATCTGGTTCTTCGGATATCCGGAATATTTCGCCAGTTCCTTATCTATCACTTCCTGTTTTCCTGTAAGAATTACTTTTATGTCCTGTCTCTCTGTTACAGCTTCCACTGCAGCTCTGACAGGTTCTGCCGGGGCATTATCCCCGCCCATTGCGTCCACTACAACTCTGACCTGTTCTGCCATATTTTTATATCTCCTGTTCACTTACTGTTCACTTACAGATGTCAGAATCAAAAGATATTTTCTGTTACTGACCCGGCATCCGCAAATTGCCCCGCTGCAAAGCAGCTCCTGCAATCTTCCATAATCTGTATCATACTAAAGAACCCTCTGCAAAGTCAATAGCATCTGAAAAAAATCACTTTTCACTTTTTTGTGCCTCGATTCGCTCCGCCAGATCATTCAGATAAACCCACCTGTCCATCTTCTCATCCAGATCTGCCTGTGCCTTCTCCTTCTGCTCCATGATCTCACGAAGCTTCACAGAATTGGTGGCATTGGCCTCCATATCCTTATCCAGCTTCTCCAGCAGTTCCTCCAGCGCTGCAATATCATCATCGATAGTTTCAAATTCCCTCTGCTCTTTATAGGTAAATTTCAGCTTCTGGGGACGATTCTGCTTCCAGTCTGCCTGAGCCGACTTCTTCTTTTCCGCACCAACTGCAGTGCTCTGTCCTTCAGATACTGCCCCGCCTTTTCTCGCCAGCGCCTCTGTATAATCCGTATATCCGCCCTCATACTGGGTCAGATGTCCATTCCCCTCAAAAGCAAAAATCCTGTCCACAATATTATCCAGAAAATACCTGTCATGAGACACTGCGATCACAATCCCTGCAAAAGAATCCAGATAATCCTCCAGAATGGTCAGTGTAGGAATATCCAGATCATTACTTGGCTCATCCAGAAGAAGCACATTCGGCGCCTCCATCAGAACCTTCAGCAGATACAGACGCCTCTTCTCACCACCTGACAATTTGGCAATGGGTGCATACTGCATGGCAGAATCAAAAAGAAACCTCTCCAGCATCATTGTTGCGGAAATCTTCCCGTCTCTGGTCGGAATATACTCTGCCACGTCACGGATATAATCGATCACACGCTGATTGGTATCCATATCCGGCACTTCCTGTGCAAAATACCCTATGCGGATGGTTTCTCCAATTTCCACTTCTCCTGCATCCGGCTGTACCATCCCATCAATAATCTTGATCAAAGTTGACTTTCCGCATCCATTGGGGCCGATAATTCCCAGACGTTGATTGCGCAGCACAATATAATTAAAATCATCCAGGATCTTCTTCTCACCAAAACTCTTGCTGATATGGTGAAGTTCGATCGTCTTCTTTCCCATACGTGTCTCAACAGAATCCAGCTCCACATTCGCATCACGCACCGGAGCCTTTCCGTTCTTCAGTGCCTCCAGGCGTTCCAGACGTGCCCGCTGCTTGGTACTTCTGGCTCTGCATCCACGCTTTGCCCACTCCAGTTCCATGCGGAGTACGCTCTGTCTCTTCCTCTCACTGGCAAGCTCCATCTCCTCACGCTCTGCCTTCAGTTCCAGAAACTTCGAGTAATTAGCCTCATAAGCATAAAGGCCGCCATGGGAAATCTCCAGAATCTTATTAGTAACCCTGTCGAGGAAATACCTGTCATGAGTAACCATAATCACAACGCCCTTAAAACTTCTCAGAAAGTCCTCCAGCCAGGTCACCATCTCATTATCCAGATGGTTGGTAGGCTCGTCCAGAAGCAGCACATCACAGGGATTCACCAGAGTCCTTGCCAGTGCCACCCTTTTCTTCTGTCCCCCGGATAAATGATCGATCTTCTCATCATGGTCTGTAATTCCCAGCTTATTCAGAACATTCCTTGCCTCGCTCTCAGTACTCCAGTCCTTCTGCCACTTTCCTTCTGCCACATAATCCAGGACAGAAGCTCCCTGCGGAAACTCCGGCATCTGCGGAAGATACGTGATTCTCAGGCCATTTTGAGTGATCACCTGCCCCTCATCCGGCTCCTCCAGACCGCCGATGATCTTCAGAATCGTAGACTTCCCGGTCCCATTAATCCCGATGATCCCAATCTTATCTCCCTGATGCACCCCGTAGGAAACATCATCCAGCACCACCTTCTCACCAAACACCTTGGAAACATGCTCTATATTCAGAATATTCATAAATTCAAACCTCTCTCGTAATTTTCGCTTCCTGTCTGTTTCTGCTCATCTGTAACACTTCCACAAAAACTATAGAATTCGCTCCTCATTATACCATCTTCCCAGCCATTCTAAAACCCCCGGCACAGAAAAAACACTCCCCTCCGAATAAATCTATCCGAAGAGGAGTATCCTCAAAATCACATATTTTTGTTCCTGAAAAAGAATTGCTTAGTTCATCTCAGTTCCATTCTCAACTGCATACTTCAGTCCCTGAACGGCAACTGCCAGCGTAGCTTCCTGTACAGTGGCACTTCCAAGATCACCCATATCCAGTGTCAGTGTATCATCATCATTCACTGCCACGCCAAAAGTAAGTGCCATCTCAGAAACTTCATCAGTAATCGTCACAGTACCATTCTCTTCATCAAAAGTACCTTCACCAACAAAGCTTACATAGTTATCATCCTGATCGATCACAAGTACTGAGCAGAAAGTTCCATCCTCATTAGCTGCATAAATAAAAGTCTCACCCGCTTCTGTTTCGCCGGAATAACACTCTGTCAGGATATCACCCATATCCTGATAAGTCTGATTGTAATCCGACTCATCACCGTCTGCCTCATAAGGCTCCAGGGTTGCAGTCAGGTCCAGACTGTCCGGATCATAAAGTTCCAGAAGATTCTCTTCCTCATTTGCCTGCACCAGATAAGTTACCATATTTTCATCATCATACGTGCCGTCGTCATTTGCGAACTGCATTACCAGAGCTGTATATTCTCCGTCTGAACTCAGGGCATATACACCAAGAACATCCTGCTCTTCATCCTTCCACTGACCAAAAAACGAATTATCTTTGTAGAATCCGTAGATATCTCCTGCGCTGTCCTTCCAGAGTCCTAACATTGCCTCTGATACATCCGCGACATCTCCGTCATCTGCTGCTTCTTCTGTAGTCTCCTCTGCTGCCCATACCGGAACAACCATAGAGCTTACCATTGCAGCAGCACAAAGACCTGCCATTATTTTTTTCCAGTTTTTCATATTTTTTTACCATCCTTTCTTAAAATGTGTGTACATATTTCTAAACTGAATTTCTATGTTCTTACTATAAAAAATTTCAGTCTTATTTTCAAGATACATGGGATTAAATGACATTTTTCATGAAATATGGAAAAATGAATAAATACTTATGGTATTACTTGCTTTCAGTAAGGAATCCGTACTTGAATAACTCATGAAAATACGCTAAAATACAAATTATGTTTAAGTTAATTTAGGAGGTACTCCTTTTGAATATTGCAATCCTTGACGATTCAAAGGAAGATCTGCGTCAGGTAAAATCTGTCATTTCTTCTTATTATGAATCCCAGAATACATCCGCAGACATCCATTTGTATTCCAGCGCAGAAGCTTTTTTTACTAAATACATACCCGGATTTTACGACCTGATCATTATGGATATTTATATGGGCAGTATGACCGGTATGGATGCAGCCAGAAAGCTCCGCGAAGCCAGGGATACAGCTGCTCTTATTTTTATTTCAAGCAGTGATTCCTTTGCTGTGGAAAGCTATGATGTACAGGCATCCTACTATCTGCTGAAGCCCTTTGACCCGGAGAAGCTTTGCCGGATCCTCTCAAC
>OLQX01002612.1_pt1 | contig 11732 bp, 10 predicted proteins | sample 1672581 | NCBI WGS metagenome assembly OLQX01 (sample SAMEA3136701, study PRJEB25190) | human gut metagenome | reverse complement strand
TTTTAAGCTTGTGGGATAAGTTTGTGCAAAATTCGATATTTGCTCATTTATAGTTATAAGTTTCTATAACCAGTGTAATCGAAAATGAGAAATTTTACAATCCCTTTTTATTTACATGCGGCGATAAAGTCTTCCAGGTCATCCTGGGAGATCAGACCGATGGATTTTTTAACAACTTCCCCATTCTTGATAAAGAGCAGAGTCGGTACACTCATGATCTGATACTGGGTGGCAAGAGACATTTCCTCATCGATATCTACTTTGCAGAAGGTTACGTCCGGGTGATCTGCTGCGGTTTCGTCCAGGATCGGCGCCAGCATTTTGCACGGTCCGCACCAGGTTGCAAAGAAGTCTACAACGGTCAGGCCGGAGTTGTTGATTACTTTTTCTTCGAAGTTCTGAGCATTTACTTTTTCAATTGCCATAATGAATACCTCCATAAAATTTATATTGATTTGTGTTTGTTTGCTTTCATGAGTTTAATTTATCATGAAACTGGGAAAAGTTCTGTGAGCAGGTCACATTGTAACTGTTCAGCCAACGAAACGACGATTGTTACACTGAGAAAAATCAAAGACGGCTTTACATGGTAACAGTATCTGCGGTAAAATAAAAATATATTCCTGCCCAGCGGAGAAGGTTCAGCGGGCAGGATTTTGTTGGGCATATCAGATACGATAAATTTCAGAAGAAGCAGGAGCAAAACAATGATTACGCGAGCGGATATCAGACAGGAGACAAATTCAGCCAGTTACAGCCGGGGACTTCAGCTATGGCGCAGCGGGAGTGTCAGAAAGATGGATGTGGAGGAAAAAGAACAGATTCCCGGGGAAACGGAGATGGAGATCCGGGCGGAAGTCCTGGGAAGCACCGGAAATTTCTATCAGGTACAGATTGCTGTGGATGAAAAGGGAGGAGAAATCCTCTCGGATATGTGTAACTGTCCGGCTCATGAGAAATACTGGGGACTGTGCAAACATTGCGTCGCCGTTATGATGGAATATATCGACTGGCGGAAGGCTCGAAGAGCGGAGAAGGAACAGAAAGCCGGAAAAGACGATGCGGAAGGACTAAAAAACCTGGAGAGCCTGCTGGGGGAGATGGGAGTGAAAAAGGGGACAGGAGAAATTATCGCTCCGGCACCTGAAAAGAAAGTAAAACCACGCAGTGTCAAAACGAGTCCAGGTCTGGCGGAACTGATGGCAAGCTATGCGATGCGGGATAAAGCGCTGTATCTTCCGGATGCGAAGAACGGGCAGGTAAAGCTGGAAGCAAATATTCAACTGCAGTATTGGGGTATTCAGGCGGAGTTCCGGATTGGAATCGGGAGAATGTATGTACTGAAAAGCATTTCAAAGTTTGCCGCCGCGGTTCTGAATCTGGATCAGGTCTCCTATGGGGTGAATCTGTCGTTTCTTCACTGTATGGAAGCGTTTACGCCGGAGTGCCGTCCGCTGGTCCGTCATCTGATCGAGCAGTCCAGGGAAAAGAACAGGATGTATCAGACGCCTTATGGAAAATGGTACTCTTATGAGTCAGACCGCTATCTTGCTATTGAGAGCTGGACCATAGACTCTTTTATGGAAGCGCTGGAGCGGGTAGAATTCACATTGGAAACCATGTCGAGGAAGGCAAAGAAAGGACAGCTGCAGGATGGTACGCCGCCTCTTGGACTCCAGCTTAGCGGGGATCAGAACGCTATGCAGCTGAAAGTTCCCGAGTTTACCTTTTTTGAAGGTCGTGACTGCACATATTTTTTCAAGGGAGCGACGATTTACAGAGCAAAGAATGAAGAACTGTCCGGGATCATGGTGTTTTTCCGTTATCTTCAGGAACGCAGGGAAAATTCCTGTACTATTGCCGAGGAAGATTACCCGGTATTCTGCCAGAACCTGCTTCCGGCGCTGGAACGGCTGTTCAAGGTGAAGAAGACATTGCCGGAACTGGCGCAATACCTGCCTCCTGAGGTGAAGTTCCATATTTATCTGGATCTTCCCGAGAAAGGAACCGTCACCTGCGGCTTATATTCGGTATATGGAGAACAGAAATTCAATGTTTTCAAGGACATCAACAGTATCTGGCAGATGTCCAGGGGCAGGGATGTCCAAAAGGAGATGGCTGTGTATTCCAGGATCATGCCGTACTGCACCGCCTATGACGGAATACGGGAAGAGATGGTGATCCAGGGAGAGGACGCAGTTTACGAGTTTTTGACAAAAGGGATGGAGGAGATCCAGGAACTGGGGGAAGTGTTTGTTTCCGATGCATTGAAGACCATTCACGTACTGCCTGCGCCGAGGGTTTCCGCCGGGGTGTCTCTGGAGGGAAATCTCCTGGAACTGACGCTGCATGCCGGTGATTTTTCCATGGAAGAACTGGCGAAGATCCTTTCCCGGTATGACCGGAAGAAGAAATATTACCGGATGAAAAACGGTGACTTTCTTCACATGGATGATGACGGCATCCGGGTGCTGGCAAGTATGAGGGAGCAGCTGAAGCTGACAGAAAAAGAGCTGAAAAGCGGAACCGTGCTTCTGCCAAAATACCGCGCGCTCTATGTGGATGGCTGTTTTCGTGAGGAGGAGGCGTTCCTTCTGGAGAAAAACAGGGAATTCCGTGGACTGGTCCGCAATATGAAGACCATAGAGGAGAACGATTTTGAACTTCCAAAGGGGCTGAATGCGGAACTGAGAGCGTACCAGAAACTTGGATTTGGCTGGCTGAAAACCCTGTGCAAAAATGGTTTTGGAGGAATCCTGGCGGACGATATGGGACTTGGAAAAACACTGCAGGTGATCACGTTCCTGTTGTCCGAGATTTCCGAGGCACGGCCGGGAGAGCGGAAACGGACCCTGATCGTCGCGCCGGCGTCATTGGTATACAACTGGAAAAGCGAGATCGAACGATTTGCGCCGGAGCTTCAGGTCTGCATGATTACTGGAAACGTGGAAGAGCGAAAGGAAAAGATTTATGGGCTGGGTGAACAGGAGATTGCGGTTACTTCCTACGATCTGCTGAAGAGGGATGTGGAGGAATACAGGGAAGTGCCGTTTTTCTGTGAGGTGATCGATGAAGCGCAGTTTATCAAGAATCCTTTGACCCAGGGAGCCAAAGCAGTCAAGCAGATACAGGCGGGCTTTCATATTGCGCTGACAGGAACGCCGGTGGAGAACCGCCTCAGTGAACTGTGGAGCATTTTTGACTACCTGATGCCGGGATTTCTGTACAGCTACCAGCAGTTCCGGGAGGAGATCGAGAGCCCAATCGTCCGGGAACAGGACAAGGAGGCGCTGGAACGGCTTCAGAAGATGATCCGCCCGTTTGTGCTGCGCCGTCTGAAGAAGGATGTGCTGAAAGATCTGCCGGACAAGATCGAGAAGAACGTATTTGCGAAGCTGGAAGGCGAACAGAGCGAACTGTACCGGGCGAGAGCACAGCGGCTGGCGATGGAGCTTCAGGGGCAGTCGGACGATGAGTTCCGGAACAGCAGATTCCAGGTATTGGCGGAAATCACACGGCTGCGGCAGCTTTGCTGTGACCCGGGGCTTTTGTATGAGGGGTATCATTCTTCATCGGCGAAGGTGGAGCTTTGTATGGACCTGATCCAGAATGCCCTGGAGGGAGGTCACAGGATCCTGCTGTTTTCCCAGTTTACCTCCATGCTGGAGCTGCTGGAACAGCGGATGAAAAAAGAGAAAATTTCCTGCTGTATGCTCACCGGAGCCACCAGCAAGGAGGAACGGGCACGGCTGGTGGAACGTTTCCAGAAAGAAGAGGTGCCGGTGTTCTGTATTTCTCTGAAAGCGGGAGGTACCGGGCTCAATCTGACGGCGGCGGATATTGTGATACACTTTGATCCCTGGTGGAATGCCGCGGTGGAGAATCAGGCGACCGACCGCGCCCACCGGATCGGACAGAAGCACGTGGTGAACGTCTACCGCCTGATCGCGAAAGATACCATAGAGGAAAGAATTCTGAAACTGCAGGAGGCGAAGAAAGAACTGGCGGAGCAGGTACTCTCCGGTGATGAATTGAAAAATGCTTCGTTTACAAAAGAAGAACTGCTGGAACTGCTGAAATGGAACTGAAGACAGAAGACAAATCCCCGCGCCGGAGCCCTGGATCAGGAGACTCCGGTGCGGGGATTTTGCTGCCGGTTTTACAGAAGCTGGATACCTACAGCGTCCGTCACTTCCACAGATTCTTTGGGCCAGATGGAACACTGTACTTCACCGATGTGGGCTTTGCGGAGGAAGAACATGCACAGGCGGGATTGACCGATGCCGCCTCCGATGGTCAGCGGAAGCGTGCCGTCAAGGACACTCTTCTGGAATGGAAGGCGCGCCCGTTCTTCGCAGCGGCTCTTTTTCAGCTGGACTGCGAGGCTTTCCGCGTCCACACGGATTCCCATGGAGGAAAGCTCCAGCGCAATGTCAAGGACCGGATAATAGACGATAATATCACCGTTCAGCTTCCAGTCGTCGTAATCCGGAGCGCGTCCGTCGTGGGGCTCGCCGGATTTCAGCAGGTCTCCGATCTGCATCAGGAATACCGTGTGGTGCTCCTTCACGAAGGCATTCTCCCGTTCCTTGGGGGTCAGGTCGGGGTACAGATCCTCCAGCTCCTGGGTGGTGATAAAGATGATCTCCGGCTCGGTCAAGGGAATCCGATTCAGGGTGGGATACATACTGTGGAGGGTCTTTTCGGTGGAACAGATGGCAAATACGATCTTCTTCACCGTCTCCTTCAGATAATCCATCGTCCGGTCTTCCAGGTTGATGACCTTCTCCCAGTCCCACTGGTCTACATAGATGGAGTGGAGGTTGTCCATGTCCTCATCCCGCCGGATGGCGTTCATGTCAGTGTATAAGCCGTTGCCCACATGGAAATCATAGCGTTTCAGCGCCTGACGCTTCCACTTGGCCAGGGAGTGAACCACCTGAGCCTGGGTGCCGGTGGCTTTGATGCTGAAGCTGACGGGGCGTTCCACGCCGTTCAAGTCGTCGTTCAAGCCAGTGGACGCTTCCACGAACAAGGGTGCGGACACACGGCGGAGATTCAGCTCGCCGGCCAGCACGTCGGCGAACAGACGCTTGGTCATGCCAATGGCCAGCTGGGTGTCATAGGAATTCAAACAAGGGCGGTAGCCCTCGGGGATATATACCGTATTCATCGTCTCTCAATCCTCCTAACGTTGGGCGCACGCAAAGCGCACAGTGTGATTGTAACATAGGTAGGCAAGCGCCGCAACTATGTTTTGCAATAGTTCTCGTGGAATCATTCATTTGTTTTTGTGAAAAAAGCAGTTGACAAACCGCTGGCAAGCGCCTATAATGACACTATCAACACGAGAAACCGAGGAGAAAGAGAAGTAGCCTGGCAAACGGGAGCTTTTAGAGAGCCGCTGATGGTGGAAATGCGGCAGTTGCTGGCAGGTGAATGGACTTTCGAGGGCGGCCTGAACCGGAGCGATCCGCAGTAGGGCACGACGGGTACCCGTCCCGTTATCCATTGGGCACAGGTCATGCAAGGCGCCTGTGAGAAAATGAGCGGACATATCATTATGTCAATTTGGGTGGCACCGCAGGAGCGCAGCTCTTGTCCTAAAGAAACTAGGACGAGGGGCTGCTTTTTTTGTTCCCTTTTCCAACCCGTGTGCTCAGAAAACGAAACTACGTTCGGTGGCTCAAAACCTGAATCTCAATCATTCGAAACAAGGAGGAACACACCATGAAATCCATCACTAAGAAACTGCTGGCTGGCCTGCTCGGCACTGCTATGACCCTCTCCCTGGCCGCCTGTGGCGGCGGCTCCAGCAATGCTGGCGCCAGCTCCGCTGCCGCAGCGTCCACCGCAGCATCTAACAGCGGCAAGACCTATAAGGTGGGCATCGTCCAGTACGTCAGCCACGCTTCCCTGGATCAGATCTCTGACAATATCAAGTCCGAATTGGACGCAAAGGGCAAGGAATTGGGCGTAACCTTCGATTATGAACCCTATTTCCAGAACGGCGAAGGCGATGCCACCGTTATCAACCAGATCGCAACCGACCTGATCGCGGACAATGTGGACATCATCGTTCCCATCGCTACCCCCGCCGCTGTGGTCATGCAGACCGCTACCGAGGACAACAAGATTCCTGTGGTATTCTCCGCTGTCTCCGACCCCGTCAGCGCCAAGCTGGTCAAGTCCATGGACGCTCCTGGCGGCAACATCACCGGCACCTCTGACGCCCTGGACACTGCTGCGATCTTCAAGCTCATGACCACGGCTGATCCCGACTGCAAGTACGTTGGCCTGCTGTACGACCAGGGACAGGACGCCTCCACCCAGGCCATCGCAGACGCCAAGGCTTATCTGGATAAGGCCGGCATCAAGTACATCGAAAAGACCGGTTCCACCACCGATGAGATCAACCTGGCAGCTCAGTCCCTGATCGCAGAAAAGGTGGACGCCATCTTCACGCCCACTGACAACACCGTTATGACCGCTGAGCTGAGCATCTATGAATCCCTGGCCAAGGCCGGCATCCCCCATTACTGCGGTGCGGACTCCTTCGCCCTGAACGGCGCATTTTGCAGCTATGGTGTGGACTACGCCAACCTGGGCAAGATGACCGCTGACATGGTGGTTGATGTGCTGGTCAACGGCAAGGATCCTGCCACCACTCCCGTCCAGACCTTTGACAACGGTATTGCAACTGTGAACACCGAAACTTGCAAGGCTCTGGGCATGGACTTCAACAAGATCAAGGAAGAATTCACCCCTCTGTGCACGCAGGTCGTGGAAACCACTACGTCCGAATCCTTTGAAAAATAATCCTTTCGACGGGATCTGAAACCGATCCCACGAAGCCACAATCGAAGGGTCAGGGTCTTTACGACCCTGCCCTTTTGTTGGGTCGGATGTGCCTGGGGGAATGGGGATCGTTTTCCCGTGAAAAAACAATCCCAGTTCCCCTTGGCACAACCCCACCACTATAAAAAGGAGGAACTCCCATGGGTTCGATTATCTCCCTGTCCACCATTCAGACCGCCCTGGAGCTAGGCGTGATCTACTCCCTGGTGGCGCTGGCACTTTTTTTGAGCTTTTCTATGCTGAACGTGTGCGACCTGTCCACGGACAGCTGCTTTACCTTAGGCTGTGCGGTGGGCGCTACCGTCTCCATCGCCGGTCACCCTATTTTGGCCATCTTCGCCGCCATGCTGGCCGGTATCCTCTCTGGCTATATCACCGCCCTGCTTCAGACCAAGCTGGGGGTGGAGAGCATTTTGGCGGGCATCATCGTCAACACCGGCCTGTACACCATCAATATCTTCATTATGGGGAAATCCATCCTCAACTTGAACAAGACCACCACCGTTTTCACCATGGTCAAGGATTGGCTGGCAGGCACGCCCCTGGAAAACTGGTCCCGTTTCATCGTGGCCGTCGTCTTTGTGGGCATCGTGGCGCTGCTGCTGGCCTTCTTCCTGCACACCCGCCTAGGTCTGTCCATTCGAGCCACTGGTGACAATGAGGAGATGGTGAAGGCGTCCTCCATCAACCCAAACCTGACCATTATCGTGGGTCTGTGCGTGGCCAACGCCATGACCGCCCTGGGCGGCTGCCTGTTGGGTGAGTATCAGAAATCCTGTGACATCAACATGGGCACCGGCATGGTCACCATCGCCCTGGCCTCCCTCATCATTGGGGAGACTCTGCTGGGTCGTGGGAGCATCCCCGTCCGCATTGTGGGCGTCATCTTTGGCTCCTGTCTCTACCGTGTCATCGTGGCCATTGCCATGCGCTTTAACCTGCCTGCCTCCGCCCTGAAGCTGGTCTCCGCCCTCATCGTGGCCATCGCCATCGCTTCGCCTACCCTTCGCCAGCTGGTGGGCTTCCAGAAGCTCAAGTGGAAGCGGAAGGCTCAGTACGGCGGCAAGACAGAAAAGGCAGCCGCTGGAACGGAAAAGGAGGAGAAGTGAGTATGCTGAAATTGACCAACCTCCACAAGACCTTTAACGCCGGCACCGTCAACGAGAAGAAAGCCCTGAACGGCCTGAATTTCCAACTGGACAGAGGGGATTTTGCCACCATCGTGGGCAGCAATGGCGCAGGCAAATCCACCATGTTCAACGCCATCACTGGCGCCTTCTTCGTGGAGGATGGCACCATCGAATTGGACGGCGTGGACATCACCTTTGAAAAGGAGCATCGGCGGAGCAAGTACATTGGACACCTGTTCCAGGATCCCATGAAGGGCACGGCTCCCCATATGACCATCGAGGAGAACCTGGCCATTGCTTACCTCCGTGCCAGTACCCCCCACCACGCCTTTTTCAGCCGAGTGACCAAAAAGGACAAGGAACTGTTCCGAGAACACCTGTCCCTGTTGGGGATGGATTTGGAAAACCGGATGCGCCAGCCGGTGGGGCTGCTCTCCGGCGGTCAGCGTCAGGCGCTGACTCTGCTCATGGCCACCATCGTCACCCCTAAGCTGCTGCTGTTGGACGAACATACAGCGGCACTGGATCCGGGGACGGCGGAGAAGGTGCTGGAGCTGACCCGGAGCATTGTATCCGATCGGAAGATCACCTGCCTGATGGTCACCCACAACATGAATCAGGCACTGGAGCTGGGCAACCGCACCATCATGATGGACGCCGGCCGGATCGTCTTTGACGTAAAGGGGGAGGAGCGTGCCCACATGACCGTGGAAGACCTGCTGCAAAAATTCCGACAGGGCGCAGGCAAGAGCTTGGACAACGACCGCATCTTGCTCTCCACCCAGACGGGCGAATAAAGCAAAAAGAGAACCCGATGAAGCACTTGTTCTTCATCGGGTCTTTTCACTGTATACCGCAAACCAACAGTTCCGCCAGACCATAGTAGACGACCACCAGCAGGAGCAGGTAGCCTAAGATGGGGAGGAGGATCTTCTTCCAGCTGCGTGCCTGGATGCCCTGGATGACCAGGCAGACCGCACCGGCCAGCGCCAGCAGCAGAAGGAAGCAGAGGATCAGAGTAAAAGACATGGGAGTACCTCCTTTGGCAGGTCAGGGGAGGAGTCGGTGGGAATATTGGCGATGGCTCAGGCGGGTGAAGGGTTCCACCGAATGGTCGGTGAGAAACACGCTCACGTCCTCTGCGGGAACCCACTGCCATGCTTGGAGCGTTTCACCCAGCACCACATTCGCCGGAGCGGGGTCGGGCAGCTGTACCAGGTAGAGCTGTGCGATGGCGTGATAGGGGATGCCGTTGTGGCTGTCCCGATAGCGCTGGGCGCCCAGGCTCTGCCACTGGGCATCGGCTGGGGTGAGGCCAGTCTGTGTTTGCAGCGTTTGCCGGGCTGCGTCCTGACCTTGTACGCCGGCGGCTACGAAATCACCGGGGACAGTCCACTGTCCAGGTGTCCAACTGTCCGTGTCGGCGCAGCGGAGGAACAAACATGCGCCCGCTGCGTCCCGCACCCAAATGCGGGTGGCTAAGTAGAAGTTTCCGTCCTGAGGGGCTTGGGTGGTGGTGTGGGTCAAGCCTTTGACCCGCCCTTGGCAGTCATAGAGATCCATCCATTCCTTCATGTTCGTCTCCTTTGTTACAGCAAACTCTTAAAATCAGAGAAGGGGAAGACCACGCAGACCGCACGTCCCAAGACATAATCGGTGTCCACCATGCCCAAGCTGCCGAAGCGGCTGTCGGTGGAGCCGTTGCGGTTGTCGCCCATGACGAAGATGCAGCCTTCCGGCACGGTGAACTCCTTGTACACCATTCCTTGCTTCTCCTCCATCACGTCTGCGTCTTCCTGGTTGATGTATGGCTCGTCCATGGCCACCCCATCCACATAGACCGTGTTGGTGTCATAGTTGATCTCCACCTCTTGTCCCTCTGTGGCGATGACCCGCTTGACAATGGCCTCCTCCATAAAAGATTCTTTCCGGATGACCACCACATCTCCTTGTGCCGGCGTGTAGCCCAGCCGGTAGGCGAGCATAATGTCCTTGTCGTGGAGGGTGGGGTACATGGAGCTGCCCACCACGCTGTTGACCATGCCGAAGAAGGTAAAGACCATCACCACGGCCACCAGGACAAAGGTCAGCATTTGCAGCCAGTCATAACAGTCCCGCTTCCAGTTGTCCTGGCTGGGGTCGGGGACGTTGGATTTTTCGTTTGTCATTGTCTCTCTGCCTTTCTGCGCGGGGCTTTCTTGGTCTGCTGGTGCCCTGCCGCTTCCCGCTCATCCACACGCATGACCGCCACACAGTTCCCTGTGTCCGTGTCAATGGTGAACAGCGTGCTCTCCAGCTTACAGGGGCCATCCGCCGCTTCATAGCGACGGGGAAGGCCGCCTAGAAATTTGTTGATGGAGTCCTGAGGACGGATCCCCAGCACCGAGTTGGCAGGCCCTGTCATACCCAGGTCGGTGATGAGGCCGGTGCCCTTGGGCAAAATCTGACCATCCGCCGTGGGGACATGGGTGTGGGTGCCCCAGAGGGCGGAAACCCGCCCGTCCAGATACCAGCCCATGGCCAGCTTCTCACTGGTGGCCTCCGCGTGGAAATCCACCACCACCACATCCGCCCCGCCTGCCATCTGCTCCAAAATGGCGTCCGCCTTCCGGAAGGGGTTGTCCACGTTGGGATCCATGGAGACTCGGCCGATGAGATTGATGACCCCTACCCGCAGGCCGTTGACGCTCTCAAAAATGCCCCAGCCGTTGCCGGGCAGCTCCGGAGCGAAGTTGGCGGGACGGAGACAGGCGCGGCAGTCATCCAAAAAGTCGTGGATCTTGAGTTTGCCCCAGGTGTGGTTGCCCAGGGTGACCACGTCGGCGCCAGCGTCCAAGATGGCCTGTGCCTGCCAGGGAAGCACCCCGATACCGGCGGCATTCTCACCGTTGACCACGGTGAAATCCACGTTGTGTTCCCGTTGAAGCCGGCGCAGCCGCCGTTCTAAATAGGCCAAACCAGCTTCGGAGACTACGTCGCCAACCGCTAAAATCCGTAGGAGCATGATGGGGTACCTCGCTTGCCATAAAAATGATTCTTTAAGTATACCCTTTTCCGCAGGAAAGCGCAATTCCAGAATGGTATCAAATCATTACAATTTTTAGGATTATCTCTAGGGGAGAATGGGTTTAAGCGACAAAGAGGGGAAGTTCCCTTGTGGGACTTCCCCTTTTGCGGTTACTCTGCTGAGCTGGTGTCCTTGCGATGTTTCCCAGCCGGTTTCACATTGACATCCGGAGGAATCGGATTCGCTATCCTCTCCCAACGGATACATAGATTGGTCAACGGGCGGCAAATCCGCCTCTCCGTCCTCCGCAAAGAGGTAGACATAGGCATTTTTGCCGTCCCAGACCACTTTTTTGACGATGGTACGCAGCAGGCGGCGCTTTTCCTCCAGCGTTGCCGAATCCACCGCATTGGCAAACGACTCAATCATTTCCTGATGGAAGGCAAACTCCTGATGTAGCATCCGGCTCTGCTCGGTAAGGGCTTCCAGCTCGGCGAGGCGCAGCTGCTGGGTCTCGCTCTCCTGATGAAGCACGTCGATCTGCTCCATGACATACTTCGCGGAGGTATCGCTGGCAACGGACAGGGACTCTACCAGCCGCTTGATACGATCTTCCGTTTCGGTGTGCTTTTCCCGGAGCAGCGCCAGCTCTGCGTCGTAGCCCTCCTTGCTGCCGCTGATGACCTTCTTGGTCTGCGCCAGCAGCCGGGTAAGGGTCTCCTTGTCGGCGGACAGCT
>OLQX01002602.1_pt1 | contig 11776 bp, 9 predicted proteins | sample 1672581 | NCBI WGS metagenome assembly OLQX01 (sample SAMEA3136701, study PRJEB25190) | human gut metagenome | reverse complement strand
CTAACTGTTCTTAGATTCAGAGCCAGAGGTAATTATCCCAGCCACCGCAAAGCGGTGTGCCCTTGATGGCACGAAAAAGAACTGCTACACTGCTGTAATCGACGGAAAAACTCTAACTGTTCTTGAGTTCTTCGCCGTCGGTGATTAACCTACAGCAGTTCTTTTTCGTACCGTCAAGGGTGGCGGTGGGCTACCACAACCTAAAAGATCTACAGTTTTCAAGGTTCATCTGAGCCTTTTTCTTTTGCTCAGTTTTTTCATAGGTCATTTGACACTATCCATATATTAGATATCCGACCGTACCACCGGGTTTCAAAAATTTTCTATTGTATCTAATTGAGGTAAAGTATTTTATACAGAAAAAGCCTGCATCTCAGGAAATATCCTTTCGATGCAGGCTTTTTTCTGTCTTATATGTAAGAATGATCGATTTTCGTCACCACGTAATAGTTATCACCGAAATGTTCATGCACAGACTGGAGCACTTCTGTGAGCAGTTCCTCGTCCGTCAGACGGAATCCAAATGGCGCGAGAATGTCAAAAATGAGGTTCGTATGCGTCCCGCCACTCACCATTCTGAAATCGTGAATGGACAAATCTTCATCAATTGCCTTGATCAGAGATACCATAGCTGCTTTCGTCTCACTCACATGCTCATCCGAAGTCACGACCGGATCCATGTGGATCGTTGCCTCACAGCCAAGTGTCTCGCGCAGTTCATTCTCAATATTGTCTATCACATCATGCAGTTCCAAAATATTTCCCTCTGCCGGAACTTCTGCATGCAATGAGATCATCTGTCTGCCCGGACCGTAATCGTGGACGATCAGATCATGCATTCCGCATACTTCCGAATGTGACATTACGATCTCATCTATTTTTTCTACAAATTCATGTGCCGGCGGCTGTCCAAGCAATGGATTTAATGTCTCTCTGGCAGCGTCAAAACCTGCATAACCGACTAATAAGCCCACAACCAGACCGCAGTAGCCATCAATTTTAATTCCTGTAAAATGGGTGAATATGGATGCCAGAAGCACAACCGTTGTCGCTGCGGTATCACTTAAACTGTCTGTGGCAACCGCTTTCATCGCTGCAGAATCCAGTTTTTTTCCAATAGCACGGTTATAATACGCCATATATAGTTTTACAAGAATGGATGCGATCAGGATCACTGCCACAAGGAGCGTGAACTCTGTTTCCTCCGGATGCATGATTTTTCCGATGGAGTCACGGACGAGTTCGTAACCCATCAAAAGGATTGCCGCAGCCACAACCAGGCCGGAAACATACTCAATCCTTCCATGTCCAAATGGATGCTCCGTATCCGGTTTTGCCCCTGCAAGCTTGAAGCCAAGCAGTGTCACGATCGAAGAACCTGCATCTGAAAGGTTGTTAAAGGCATCTGCTGTGATCGCAATGGAATTGCTTAAAGTTCCTGCGAGAAATTTACCGATAAAAAGCAGTACATTAAATAATATACCGATCACACCGCACAGCATTCCGTATGCCTCGCGCTGTTTTATTTTATCTTCTGAGTCTTTGATAAATATTTTTGCTAATAATGTTACCATGTCACGCTTCCTTTTTTATTCCAATTTTCCAAAATGTGCAAAAGGCCAGTAAGTAAAAAGTGCTTTCCCTAAAATTTTGTCTTTTGTCACATAAGTGTTGCTCCAATATCTCGCATCCCAGGAATCATTCCTGTTATCTCCCATCATGAAGTACGATCCCTCCGGCACCTCAAATGTATATGGACCTGTGGCAACAGTCCATTCTTCTTTCAGATAGTCCTCCTGTAAAGGCTCTGTCGATCCATTGATATATATTTTTCCATCCTCAATATCGATGGTATCCCCCGGAAGCCCGATCACACGCTTCACATAGATCTCGCTCTCATCATCCGGATACCGGAATACAACAATATCCCCTCTCTCTGGCTCTCCAACCACATATGCAAGCCGGTTTCCGATAAAACGGTCTCCCGGCAGGATTGTATTCTCCATCGATCCGGTAGGCACATCCGCATTGATGATCAGAAAGTTTTTGATGAGAAGCGCTGCCACTAAGGCAATTGCAAACGGGATCACCCAGCTCATGATCTCTTTGAAAATGGAGGTTTGTTCCTCATCATTCTCCTGATTTTCCGGTGTCTTAATACCGTCTGCTGTCTGCTCTGCTTTATGTTCTATTGGATCATTAAAATCTTCTACCTGTAAATCTTCCATTATCTCTTTATCCTCAATTCGTTTTCCTTATGATCTGCTATTCTGCTTTTTGCAATAGCTATATTTTACCATAACTGGAATGAAATAGATATGAGAATTTTCCCATTGCACAAAAAAGACTGCCGGCAGTTTACCTTTTTCATAAATCTGCCTGACAGTCTGATGTGCCTTCCGAAAAAAGCGCTTAGTACTCTTCCTCTTCGCCTTCTTCTTTCTCAGAAATATCGTTCACCGGTTTCTCCAGTCCCTCGATCGTGATATGGTTTTTCTCTGCGTAATCCCATAATGCAGCGTGAATTGCTTCCTCTGCCAACAGGCTGCAGTGAACCTTCACTGGTGGAAGTCCGTCTAAAGCTTCCATTACGGCTTTATTTGTCACTTCCAACGCCTGCTGTACCGTTTTACCCTTTACAAGTTCGGTTGCCATACTGCTTGTTGCAACGGCTGCGCCACATCCAAATGTTTTAAACTTTACATCCTGGATGATCCCGTTATCATCAATGTCAAGATACATTCTCATGATGTCGCCGCATTTTGCATTACCAACGGTACCGACACCGCTTGGATTCTCAATCTCTCCAACGTTTCTTGGGTTGTTAAAATGATCCATTACTTTTTCACTATACATACTTTTTATCCTGCTTTCTTTGAATATAACCTGTTATTTTGATCACTGTAAAATCATGTGATTGAAAAATTTATTTATTCTGTTTTTTTACGAAATCCTCATATAATGGGGACATGCTTCTCAAACGTTCAATGATCTTCTTTAACTCGTCTACAACAAAATCGATCTCTTCTACGGTATTCTTCTCGGAAAGTGTCAGACGAAGAGAACCGTGTGCGATCTCATGAGGAAGTCCGATTGCAAGCAATACATGAGACGGGTCTAAGGATCCGGAAGTACATGCGGAACCACTGGATGCACAAACACCTGCCTGGTCTAATAAAATCAGCATGGACTCACCCTCGATATAACGGAAGCATACGTTTACATTGTTTGGCAGACGGTCATGTCTGTCACCATTCAATCTCACATATGGGATTTCTGTTAAAATACGGTCGATCAGATGATCTCTTAAACTGATCTCTTTTGCACTTCTCTCTGCCATGGTATTTTTTGCGATCTCGGCTGCTTTACCGATACCTACGATACCCGGTACATTCAGAGTTCCGGCTCTACGTTTTCTCTCCTGCGCACCACCGTGGATGAAGGAAAGAATCTTCACGCCTTTTCTGATATACATTACGCCGATTCCCTTTGGTCCGTTGATCTTGTGGCCGCTGGCACTCAGCATATCAATGTTCATCTCATCCACATCGATCGGAATATGTCCAAATGCCTGTACTGCGTCCGTGTGGAATAATACGCCATGTTCATGTGCGATACGTCCGATCTCCCTGACCGGCTGGATGGTTCCGATCTCGTTATTTGCTGTCATTATGGAAATCAGGATTGTATCAGGACGGATTGCTGCCTCTAACTCGTCCAGTTTTACTTTACCGTTTTCGTCAACGTTCACATATGTGATCTCAAAACCTTTTTTCTCCAGGTAAGCACAGGTGTGAAGGATCGCGTGATGTTCGATCGTGCTTGTGATGATGTGTTTTCCTTTGGACGCATAAGCGTCTGCGGTTGCCTTTAATGCCCAGTTATCAGACTCGCTGCCGCCGCCTGTAAAATAAATCTCATCTGTCTTCGCATTGATCAGTTCTGCCACGGAAGTCCTTGCTTTATCAACCGCCTTTTTGCTCTCAGATGCAAAACTGTAAATTGCAGATGGATTGCTGTATACTTCTGAAAAATATGGAAGCATCTCCTGTAACACTTCCGGATATACCTGCGTTGTTGCTGCATTATCTAAGTAAATCAGTTTACTCATATCTTTGTACCTCTTTCTATCTCTAAATTAGTTTGCAATTAATATTTCCTAGTTATTTGATATGATATAAGTATTATAACGCATTATTTCCCCTTGTCAAGGTAGGAATTGTTTTCTTTTTTGTACAAGTACGCTATTCTTTTTCATAATCGCCCGATACCTGACAATATATAAGTATCACGGCAATTCTTCCAGACCGCTGAACATTTTCATGAGTTCTTTTTCCCCATAATCGTCAAAATCAACGGTGATCATCATGTCATCCTCTCTTACCACGGAACCGGTGCCGTATTTTGGATGACGGACGCGGCGTTTTTGTGTGGTTACTGCTTCATTTCCTACTGAAATATTCTTTGTTCCTGTATTCGCCGATGGATTTTTTCCCCCTGATATTTTGCCGGCTTCTTGCAGTTCTATATGCTCTGCACGCTCTGCAAGGATCTGGCGTTTCAGATCCTGTAAATGCGTTGCCGAAGACTCCCGATCCTTCTCCTGTCCTTCAATCAGATTTCCCGGTATCATGCGCAGATATCTGCTCGGTCCGGGTGCTGCCCGGTACTGTCCCGGACTTGTGTAATAGGAAAGTTCCAGATGTTCCTTCGCCCTTGTGATGCCGACAAAAAAGAGACGCTGCTCCTCCTCTTCCTCCTCAAAACTTTTGGTCTGCAAAGGAATCAGCCCATAATTCACACCTGTGATAAAAACATGGGAAAACTCCAACCCTTTGGATGCATGAAGTGTCATAAGCTTTACAGTATCGTTTTCATTATGTATCTCTTTTTTCAAAATATTCGTTCCATACAAAGACGCCATATTCAAAAATTCCGAAAAACCTTCCACGACATTTTTCTGCTGCTCTTTCTGGTAGGTGGTCATGCGCTCCAAAAAGTCCATGACGCAGATTCTGTCTTCTACATACGAAGCTGTCGTTGGATGGAGATGATTTTCCAGAGAAAAATAGTTCCAGAGGTCTTCTGCTGTTGTGGATTGAGCGTTGAAATATGCTTGCGAAAATCCAAGCATTTGCTTACGGATATCTGAGTTTATTTTTTGCTTCTCTGATTGTGGAGTCTCTGTCTGTGTTTTCCGGGTTTCACTCAGAATATCAATTGTTTTTTCCGCCTCTTTCACCGACATGCCGAGCCCGTATCTCTTATCCGCAAGCGCCGCTATGCCGGAACTTTTATCCTTCGGGTTGACAGAAAAACGCAGTACCCTGATCAGCCAGTCCAGAACCGGAATATCTTTCACAGTCTTTTTTAACGAAACTTCGAATGGAATGCCTTCTTTTTCAAAAACATGTTCAAAAATTTCTGACTGGTTCTGCAAACGGTAAAAGATCGCCATTTCCCGGTATGGAAGCCCCGACGCATGCAGATCCCTGATCCTGCCTGCAAGATAGTCAGCCTCCTGAAACGGATCATACATATTCCGGATCTGAATTTTATCACCGCTCTCCCTGCCGCCCTGCAAGGTGCCTCCCTGCTGCATGAAGCAGCGTGCCACTGCAAGGATTTCACTGCTGGAACGGTAATTCACCGGAAGTGTCAGTTCCGTTGCCTGATATTTGGTCTTCAGCTGATAAAAAATATGAAAAGCACTTCCACGCCAACTGTAAATGACCTGATTCGGATCACCTACTGCAAAAAAACAGGTCTGTGGTTTTTTCAGGCAGTCGATGAGCTCTAACTGTTTCTCATCGCTGTCCTGCACTTCGTCCACGATGATCCAGGAGATGTCATCCATCTTCTGTTCTGACATCTTCACCAAATTACATGTGTTTTCCAGCAGCTCATCAAACGTCATTTTATCCTGGCGTCTCTTTTCTTCCTTTAGCAATGCCTTTAATTTTTCAATATCATCCTGATATTTGCTGTTTTTCTGTTCCAGACGCTTTTTCAGCCGGTTTTTATATTTGATTTTCAGCTGATAAGTTAAGATCAACTGCTCTGCCATCCCAAGTTCTTCGTCCGGATCCATCACCATAAATTCTTTGGTATAACCCAGATTTTCCACTGGAAGCATTTTCTTCAACATTGTAAGACACACACTGTGAAATGTTCCAAAGCCCCACAACTGTTCCTCTGTGATCTCCGGCTCCAGCGCATGCAGACGCTCTTTGATCTCATCCGCAGCCTTATTCGTAAAAGTCAGAACAACCATCTGCTCATATGGAATCTGCTTCTCGTAATGCAGATACATGACCTTTGTGATAAGAACCGTCGTCTTACCGCTTCCCACATTGGCGTTCACAAGACATGCGCTGCTCTCATCGAAAACGGCTGCTTTCTGGTACTCATTTAGACGTTGTAGCTGTTGTGTGTAATTTTCTTTAAATTCCATATTTCTTTAAATCCACCCTGCCATTCACCACTTCAATGCCGTCTGCTTTCAGCAGTTCTTCCTGCACATGCTCCCCTCCAAAGGCGAAAGCCCCTGCTAATTCTCCCTTGGAATTCACAACACGGTAACATGGGATATGCTCCGGATCCGGGTTATGGTGCAGTGCATTTCCGACAGCTCTGGACATTCTCGGATTTCCGGCAAGCTCTGCCACCCTGCCGTAAGTCGCCACTTTACCTTTTGGAATGGTTTTCACCGCCTCATAAATACGCTTTGTCGGACTGTCTGTGATAATGTCATAGCTTTCTGCAATCATCTGCTTCACATCCTTATCCGGAATTGTCCCGTCTAAAATGATCGTATTCCAGTGTTCTTTGTTCTGATGATATCCCGGAAGCACGGACGCATAGGCATCCCTCCAGAAATCGCGCCACTCCGGGCGCACTTTCACATTCAGATTGATGTATCCGTTCCGCTCATATACCCACAAAAATGCCTTTTTGCTTCCACGCACACGCACTAACTCCCAGTTTGGATCATGAAACGGCGTTTCCAGATAAGTGTCTGGAAATGACAGTCCGTATTTTGTTGCTTCTTCTCTTGTTTTCATTTTAACCTCCGTTCCATCTTCTCCATCGCGTCCTTATCCGGCTCTCTCACTTCATCTGCGAGTGTCACCTGGATCTGGAATCCAACCGGCACATCCGCATAATAACTGATAATATTCTTAAGGCTCTCGCGGTTTCCCGGCTCCATCACCCAGTCAGCATAAAAGGCGCTGGATAATTTTAAGATCAGCATCCGCTCTCTCACTTCGACCGCCGGAACGGTCTGTAAAAATGCGGCAAAGTTCTCTCCGTTTTCACTAATCTTTTTGCAGAACTCCTGCCACTGCTCTCCTAACTTTTCAAACGAGAACTCTTTTCTCCTGAACGTGGACGGCGCATGCTCTGCAGTCTTCACTCCCATCGGGACATCCCAGTGTTCCAGCAGGTTTTCCAGTCCGAAAAGTACCATCTGCCTGTCAAGCCGGTAATCTCCCACACAAGCGGCACAGCCATCTTTGCATCCACAGCCTTTTACAAGCTTCACGGCATTTTGGATAATATCTTCCATATTATCATAAATCTTTTCAGCGAATCCAAGTCCACCCACATACTTATCGTAAAAATAGATGTCTACGTCCGAGCTTGTGTCAAACGCAAGTTCCAGTGCATTCGCCGACGTGATAACTCCAATATCCTCCTGTTCCGTCATGGTCACCATCCGGGCAGCATTTTTCAGTGCGAAACAGACGCCCTCATAATAATTGTTCCGCACCATTTTCGTATTCTCATTCACCTGGATCAATCCCCGGTACACCTTCACGACATTCTCCGGCACACGCATCCAGGTACTCTCCGTATCATAGTCTTTGGAGAGTGCCTTCGGTAACTGCTCATAGCCAAGATTCTGATGATTATGAAACTGCATTTTTTTTAACATATAAACGTAATCGCTCACATTGACATCGCCAAAATGAAGCTCTGTGCGCGCAAGCGGCATATTTTTACTCTCGTGAACAATCTTCACATTCGCTTCCCCTGCCGCGACTGTATAATAATTTCCATTAAATGGCACTGCATAGGCAGTCCGGCTCTCAAGATCAAGCTTTGTCACCTGATAGGCAACGCCGTCATGCATGTAGACCGCACCATCGTGAAGCTCGCGGAACGCCTGACTCTCGTCCATCTCTGTGATCTCTTTTCCGCTGTCCTTGTGCAGAAGCTTATAGCGCTTCTCGTCAATATTGCGCATGGAAAAATCACCCGCCGGGAACTCACCGCCAGACCACGCAAATTTTCCATTGTGGCTCGACAGTTCCTCAGCGCGGAGAAGTACCGGGATTGCCTCGCCAAGATCCGGAAACAGGGAAATATCATCAAGCGTCAAAGGGATCTCCGCTGCTGCCGCACGGATATGCGCCAGCTCAATGATCAGATTATTCTTATCGATCACAGCATTTTCACTGCTTCCCTCAAACAGCCAGTCCGGCTCAAGAGCAATGTACTGGTCAAACGGCTGATTGTCGAGAATGAGATAGTTGCTGCTCCTTTTCCCGCTTCTTCCGGCACGCCCTGTCTGCTGCCAGAATGAGGCTCTGGTGCCCGGATAACCGACTAACACCGTGGTACTGATCTTTCCGATATCAATCCCAAGTTCTAATGCATTCGTGGAAACAAGTCCCATCAGTTCTCCCGAGATCATCTGATTTTCAATCTGTTTCCGCTCAAGCGGCGTGTAACCGCCACGATAACCGGAGATTTCCTCCGGCTTATGCGTGCCTAAAAATCCCTCCGCTTCCAAATGATCTCTCGTCTCTTTTAAGACGATCTCCACATTCTTTCTGGACTTCGTAAACGCAATAAAATTTTTTCCTTCATCCATCAGCTCCGGCAAAAGTTCTGCCGCCACTGTCGTAATGCGGATCTGCCCATAATAGTTGTCGTCTTTCCCCATGATCTTCGGCGGCTGGATGAGATAATATCCACGTTCTGCTGCTGGTGAGCCGTCCTTATCCACAAGTGCAAACTGCTTTCCACAGATCTCTGCTGCAAGCTCCACCGGATTGGCGATCGTAGCAGAACTGCAAAGAAACTGCGGATTGGAATGATAATAACGGCATACTCTTGAAAGCCTGCGGAACACATTTGCCAGATGCGAACCGAACGCTCCACGATAGGTATGCAGCTCATCGATCACAATGTATTTTAAATTGGAAAAAATAAAATCAAACCCGTATTTGCTGTGATTCGGCAGAAATGCCCCATTCACCATCTCCGGGTTTGTCAATATGATATTGGCACTCTGCCGGATTCTTGTACGCTCCGCCACCGGCGTATCCCCATCATATACGCCCGCCACAATACGGTTCTCTCCAAAATATTCCAGATACGGTGCGATCGCACGGTACTGGTCTGCCGCAAGTGCCTTGGTCGGGTAAATGAAAATTGCCCTTGTCAGCGGATTTTTCAAAATGTCCTGTAAAACTGGGAGCAGAAAGCTTAATGTCTTGCCGCTCGCCGTCGATGTTGTGATAACAACATTTTTCCCGGAAGTCACTTTCTCAAACATTTCCGTCTGATGACAATATAATTTTTCAATTCCGTGCTCTTTTAAATACCCTGCCAGTTCCGGCAGCAGATTCTCCGGAAAATCATCGTATACTGCCGGGTGAGCAGGGATTGTTTTTTCATAAATAATGCAGTCTTTGATGTCCATGGAAAAGTCCTTCCTATTTTCTGACAGATGTCGGAATATCAATATTTAGTCCAAGCAGCATCTTTACCAGCCACACAAAGAAAATCAGCACCAGTATCGGAATCAGGCATGAAGTCACAAGCAAAATTGCCAATGCCTCGATAAAGTTATTCAACACATTCTCCACATTCGCAGTCGCTGTGGACACTCCTTCCTGCACTTTATTAAAAAGTCCTGAGAAAAATCCACCGGCATTTTCTTTGCTGTCACTGTCTGAATCACTCTGGGATTTTTCATTGCTGCTCTTATCGTCCACCTGTCCACTTTCTCCTGTTTCAGATTCTATCTCATCGGTTGTCTGCTTCGCAGTCTCTATCGTACTCTCGATGGATGACGCATAGGTTGTCTCGATCATATCCGCCACCTTCACGCTCGCCGGGATCACAAGATACACTGCCAGTCCGAAAAGCAGGAATTTCTGTGCGACCACTCGCAATATCTCTTTCCTCCACAACAGATACCCGGAGAAAAATACACATGCAATTGGAACCAGTATCTTAAATGCCGCATATCCGGTGATCGTCACCAGATATTTTTCCAAATAAATGGCACATAATACAATCAGAAAATAACTGCTCAAATCTGCCAGCTTGTTAGCAATTGGAGTTCCGACATCCCCCGGAATCAATGTGATCGCTGCTGATGCCGCTGTAGATGCTGCGGCAAGCTCCATGACGGTTGTTTTCTTATCGTCCAATGACTGGATTGTCTTCGCATTAAATTCTGTCGAAGAAGTAAACCGCGCGATCACAAAAAATGACAGTAATGCAATCACAATTGGAATCAGCGCAAATAAAATCTTTTTCTGTTTTTCGTTTTCCATGTATGTGTGCTCCTTTATACTACAACTTCATCGGACAGGCATCCCTGTCTTATCTGCAAAAATTCCATACATTTTTGCTAAAATATATAAAAAAGTATATCCTCTTTTAAATTTTCATGCAACCAAAAGCACTTAGATACACTGAACAAAATCCCCCAACTTACCGATATATAAGTTATCGAAACAAGTTGTCTAATTTATTTCACGGAGGAAATAAAGATGAACTTAACCGTAAACAATTATTTGGGCGGAACGATGAATGGATTCTCCACTGCCACGATCAACACAAGAAACACTGGAATTTCCAAAAGCAGTTCCTTTAGCACAGGGAAGTCAACCAAAAAATCTCTTAATTATAATGCAAAACAAATCTCCTCACAGCTTATCCGCGCCACAAAGTCGCGGACTGCCGCTGCGGTTCTCACCAAGGCAAAAAGTACAGTCAATAATTTACAGCACTGCCTCGGAACCGGGGAATATGATGACAGTGAGGTACAGATTGCCCTCGCACACGCAAAAAGAATGGTAAAATGCGCCCAGTCCAAGGTGTCTAATCTGAAACAGGAAGAAAATTTACAGCGGAAATATGAACGTGAAAAATCAGCAAAAGAAATGCAGCAGAAGTCCGAAGTGAAACGCCGCGTCCACCAGAAAGAAAATGATCTGAAACAAAAGATGGCGACAGAGGAGATTCAGCAGGTACAGAAAGAGAAATCAAGACGTCAGGAAATCATCCGCAAACGCCGTATGCACCGCAATGAAGAGCGCAGCAACATCAACGAAGCGGATATGAAATATCTGCAAAATACTATGGATTACAAACACGGCGGTATTTCCACTGCAGCCGGTGCAGCAACCGTCGATCTGTCTTATGTCGGACTGCAGATGAGTGAATTACAGCAGATGGAAGCACAAACGGAAGCTCAGATGAATGCCGAGTTAAATGCCACCGCCGATGCAGGCACTGTAGATACAGCCACCTGCGACAGTGGCTCATCTGCCGCAGCAGCCTCTTTCAATGGAAGCGTCAGCTCTGGAAGTGTTCTATAATTTCACCATGGGAAAATATTTTTAGAATCCCATCTTCATAGCTCACGAAGAAAATAATATTTGTTTATATCGTTTTTCTTTTAATTTACGTTACGAATGACTTGTGAGAGGACGCTTATATTTGCCCAATCAACATCATGAATCGCACC
>OLQX01002594.1_pt1 | contig 11816 bp, 10 predicted proteins | sample 1672581 | NCBI WGS metagenome assembly OLQX01 (sample SAMEA3136701, study PRJEB25190) | human gut metagenome | reverse complement strand
TATCTTTCATAATGTCATCTCCTTGAATGTGCTGACATTATAATGCTGCTTAATTATTGTTACTGTCCATATTTTCGTACAATATTAAAATATGTTCACCATTTTGCTAATATAGCCTTTTTCTTCTTGAAAAACTTTTCACAAATATGTAAATATTTTAGTAAAAGTTTTCTGAAAATAATTGACTTAGTTTTTTCATTGTTTTACTATAATCCTCGTAGAAACTGAAACGCAGTGAACAGAACATACTTCACTTCATCAAGCTTCTTAGAGAACTGCCGGCTGGTGTAAGGCAGATAAGCAAGAGAAATGAAGTCTCATCTGGAAGTAGCGCACTGAACAACTTAACGCTTTGATCAGAACACGCTATATCTGATAGAACTTTACAAGAGAGTTGCCATACGGTGAAAGGCAATAAGAAAGTCAGATTATAGTATCCTCTGTGAGCAGCGCTCTGAATCAAGTAAGATGCGCCGGGTTCCTCCGATATCAGGGTACTCGTTGTTGGACGAGAAAAAAGTGGTTGGTATTTGACTAACAAGCAAAGTGGTACCGCGGAAGATTACGTAGCTTTCGTCTTTGCATCCTTCTTAGATGCATCAGGCGGAAGCTTTTTTGTTACTTATGATTCAGTTTCATATAAGATGCCAAAATGGCAAAAGGGGAAATGAAATGAACAGTTTATTTATCTTATTGTTCGCAGCCGTAGCATTAATGGCTGGTTACTTACTCTACGGACGCTGGCTTGCTAAAACGTGGGGCGTTGATCCAAAAGCAGACACACCTGCCGTCAGACATAACGATGGAAAGGATTACGCACCAGCAAGCAGACTGACAGTATTTGCTCACCAGTTTTCATCCATTGCAGGTGCCGGTCCTGTACAAGGTCCAATTCTAGCTGCAGTGTTTGGCTGGGTACCAGCACTTCTTTGGCTATTAATTGGCGGTATCTTCTTTGGTGCAGTACAAGACTTCTCAGCTTTGTATGCTTCTGTGAAAAACGATGGCAAATCCATTGGCTTGATCATTGAAAAATACATTGGTAAAAAAGGACGTAAATTCTTTACATTATTCTGCTGGCTATTCTCATTGCTTGTTATTGCCGCATTTACTTCCATGACATCTTCCACATTTAATGGTTTTGTTACAGGAAGTGATGGTGCAGTGACACAAAATTTCAATGGCGCAGCTACAGCTACAATTTCATTCTTATTTGTTGGCTGTGCAATTGTATTTGGTTTGATCCAGAAAAAATTTCCAAATTTAAAGGAATGGCATAAAATTGTTATCTCATTAGCATTCATTGTATTTATGTTTGCTGCTGGTATGAAAATGCCAGTTTACTTAACAGCTTCTCAATGGAACTACGTCATCATGGCTTACCTTTTTATTGCTGCAGTGGCTCCTATGTGGTTACTCATGCAGCCTAGAGACTATATGACAACATTCATGTTCCTTGGAATGATCATTGGTGGTGTCGTTGGTGTATTTACAGGACATCCAGAAATGAAATTAAATGCATTCAATGGTTTCGTATTAACAAGTGATGCAGGTGCAAAAACATATATGTTCCCTACACTTTTCGTAACTGTTGCGTGTGGTGCAATCTCAGGATTCCATTCACTTGTATCCTCAGGAACATCTTCCAAGACAGTTTCAAATGAAAATGATATGCTGCCCGTTGGTTATGGCGCAATGATCCTTGAAACATTATTAGGTGTCATCTCACTGATCGTTGTTGGTGCAGTTGCTGTAAATGGTGCAGTACCTAGTGGATTAACACCATTCCAGATCTTCTCTCAAGGCGTAGCAGGATTTTTGGAGAATGTTGGTATTCCAGCAAGTGTTGCCAACGTATTTATGACAATGTGCATCTCCGCATTAGCATTCTCTACACTGGATTCCGTAGGCAGAATTGGAAGACTCTCCTTCCAGGAATTATTTACTTCAGATGGCGAAGATTCTTCTGCAATGCCAGAATGGAAGAAAGTTGTTACAAACCAGTACTTCGCTACAGCAATTACATTATTTTTAGGATATGTATTATGCTTAGGCGGCTATTCAAACGTATGGGCATTATTTGGAAGTGCCAACCAGTTACTTGGTGCTCTTGTATTGATCTCTATTGCTGTATTCATGAAAGCAACAAACAGAAAATCATGGATGTTCTATTTTCCTATGATCTTCATGTTCTGCGTAACATTTACAGCGATCGTATTGAATGTCATCACAAATGTAAAAGCATACATGGCAGGTACAGCAGTATTCCTCGTCAATGGTTTACAGCTTATCGTTGCAGTATTCTTAGTTGTACTGGCAGTTATTGTCGCAGTGCATTGTGTTAAGATCTTAGTATCTATTGGAAAAACTCCAGAAACAGTAAAAGTTGGAAAGGATGGAAAGCAGGCAGCTTAATATGACAAAAAAAGATTTAGATTGGGGAAACATTGGTTTCAAATACAGACAAACAGATAAAAGATTTGTCGCAAACTTTAAAGATGGTAAATGGGATGAAGGATCTTTGGTTGATGATCCAACTGTTACATTGAATGAATCTGCAGGCATGCTTCAATATTGCCAGCAGGTATTTGAAGGCATGAAAGCATACACATGGGAAGATGGAAGTGTTGTATGTTTCCGTCCTGATATGAATGCTGAAAGAATGTATAATTCTGCTCAGCGCATTGAAATGCCATCTGTACCAAAAGAATTATTCTTAAAGGCAATTGATGAAGTCGTTAAAGCAAATATTGACTGGGTACCTCCATATGGCAGTGGTGCATCACTCTATATTCGTCCATACGAGTTCGCTACAGGCATTGTTATTGGTGTTGCTCCAGCAGACGAATATCAATTCCGTGTATTCACAACACCTGTAGGTCCATACTACAAAGGCGGTGCAACACCAATTGCCATTCAAGTATCCGACTTTGATCGTGCTGCACCTAGAGGAACAGGAGCTGTTAAAGCTGGCTTGAACTATGCGATGAGTTTGCATTCCTCTGTGATTGCACACTCTAACGGATACGCTGAAAACCTATACCTGGATCCTGCAACAAGAACATACGTTGAAGAAACTGGCGGAAGCAATGTTATCTTTGTTGATAAAGATGGAAATCTTGTCGTACCAAAGAGTGATTCCATTCTTCCATCTATTACTAGACGCTCTATTGTTTACATTGCAGAGCATTACTTAAATCTGAAAGTTGATGAAAGACCTGTACGCTATGATGAAATTAAGAATTTCCAAGAATGTGCTCTCTGTGGTACAGCTGCAGTGATTTCTCCTGTAGGAAGAATCGTTAATCACGATGAAGTGATTGAATTCCCATCTGGCATGGAAAAAGCTGGTGAAGTTGTGTCCAAACTATACGATACAATCACAGGCATTCAATCTGGAAAGATTGAAGCTCCAGAAGGCTGGATCAGAAAAATCTGTTAAATTACAAAACACGTGTTCAAATTCTGGACACGTGTTTATTTTGCTTTTATAGAGTTTTTATTTCTTCTTCACTTAATCCTGTCATTTCTACAACCAAATCCAGTGACATTCCTTTTGAGAGCATTTTTTTAGCAATCTCAATTTTTGATTGCTGCATACCTTGCGCTTTTCCTTCTTGTAAGCCTTGTGCTTTTCCTTCCTGCAAGCCTTGTGCTTTTCCTTCCTGCAAGCCTTGTGCTTTTCCTTCTTCCAAGCCTTGTGCCTTTCCTTCTTCCAAGCCTTGTGCTTTTCCTTCTTCCAAGCCTTGTGCTTTTCCAGCTTCAATTCCTTCTTTTAAACTTTTTGCTTTTTCTTCATCAACCAACGCATCTAAATATTCATCTAAATTCATGTAATCTAACCTTGCACTTTCGTCTTTCTTGACAGTGGCAACAGCTTTTTCAATTGTTTTTGTAAATGCATCCTTCGCAATTCTTTTTTTCAAAAACATCAAAAAGAAATACAATTGCGAATCCTCTGTATCACTGTCTGGATTTAAGAAAATTGTAAAACGTTTATCTTCAAGAATCAATTCTGAACATTCCAAACACATAGAAGCAAATGTATATCTTGGAAGTCTCATTCCAAAATAATCTTCCAGACAAATGAAGATCACAATACTTTTCTTCATATTCTGATAATCACCAGCTTTTACGTACTTTGCATCCATTTGCGAATGGTACATTCTTGAACGTAGTGGAAAATTCAATAACTTTCTCACTTGCATTTCGACATCAATATAAGAATCTTCCCCTTCTAACAAAACATCAAAACGTGTGATTTTTCCACCATATCTTGCCTGAACATGCTTTTCAACTCCCGCAATTCGAATATCTTTCACTTTTTTTCCCAAAGCCAGTTCTACAATTCCTTTTGCGATATTCAAATTTCTTTTATCCTCTAAAACAGTTGTAAACATGTAATTATCCGAGAAAGATAATTCATCAAATGGTTTCATTTTCTTGCCCATATGTAAGCCTCCTATACTTACATATTCACAATTTTTTCCAAAATTCCATGAAATTCCTTCAATTTCTGATTGTATCTGTTGTAACGCCCGTAATATATCCATCTAATGCATTCATTACATCTATACTATTAATTCCCCACAATTCTAATGGAATATCATTTTCTTTACAGAAATCCAGGTATGACATCTGTGCAGCATAATGAACATCTAAAAAGACATTGCATCCATCTTCTTTCATTGCTTTCACATTTGATTGAATATCAGATACATCACTTTTGCTTCCAGCTAAAAAGCCAAGCATATCTGTCTGATCATACTGTGCAACCATACGCAACAAATCACTAGAGAAGGAAATCCATTCCACTTTTCCAACCATCTCATATTTTTCGACAATATCAAAAATCATTTTTACCTGGTCTTCAGAATGAATTGTTTCTGTTTTCAACTCAATATAAGGTGTAATGAGATTTGCTTTACAATACGCTATAAATTCTTCCAAGGATGTAATTGTCTGTCCACGCAGATCAAATTGTTTTGCTTCTTCTTCCGTGATAGAATCAATCGCTACATTAATTCCTGCCATATGAGATAACGTAGGATTATGTAATAAAACCGGCACTTCATCACTTGTTAACTGTACATCTGTTTCCACATATTGATAATTCATCTTTTTACTTTCAATATATGCAGCCAATGTATTTTCAGGTGCATTCACATGATACCCGCGATGATTGATCAAACGAATGCCATCAACACTTGTATCTTTCACATATTTACTTACTGGTAGAGAATACGTTTCATCTGCCTCTTCATTTGCTTCTGCAACTGGAAAATAATACCGATTGGCGGCATACACTTCATTCGAAACAATATTTCCATTTTCATCAAAACGAACTTCACGTCCATCATTCAATACAATGGAAGAATTCACTTTTCTCTTTCCACCATCCTGATGATTCAGACAATAAAAACCTTTTTCACCCTTCACAAAAACAAGACGATCTTCATCTTTTCCAACAATTTGTCCCTGTTCATACCAGAATCCATCATCCCATTCATGATGAAAAACATTCCCATCTTCATGTATTTTATATTTCACACCATCAACACTACAATCAGAAGTCATCAAATATCCATTATCATCATACAAATGATATTTCTCACCATCCTGAAACAAGCCTTTCACAAGCTGTCCATTTTCATCACTACGAACAGAGCATGTCTGTTCTTTATTTGTCTTTACCACAAATACATGATTTTTCAAAGCTTCTTTATTTCCATCCACAAACGTATGGTCAATTGCAGAATAGCTGATTTCTTTTGTCGGATCCGATTCATCTATAATGGATGTAAATGGATAATATTCCGCATACACATCCTTTGCAAAAAAGAAGCAAGGTATCAGCAACAAAAAAACAATCAATATTTTCACCCAGCGTTTCAGATGTTTTTTCTTCTTCTGTTTAAGCTTTTTCATCACAATTATGATACCCTTTTCTTTTCTTCATAACAAATTAACATTTCTTAACATTTTCTTGTACAATATGGTTAGAAAGATACTGTAATTCCACACAATAGATAAGGGAGACAATTTATGAATATACATGATCTATACGGAAAATGGATCAGCACATCCGATCGTACAGTAATTCTATTCAACCCATTCACACTCGTCACGCCCTATGGTTCAAGTAAATATACCATTGAACAAAGATTAAATTTTCCATATATCTGTTACGAAACAGGAGAAATGATCTATCACGAAGAAAATGGCATTCCAATTCTTTCAGATACAATCATGGAATACGATGGCAGAGGCGAAATCATCATTTGCGAATATGTTCGTGAACATGACATTGTTAAAATCCCAAAGGATTTTTGCAGTGAATTACGCAAAGCAAGAAATCACAGAAAACCGATTCCTACGGTTATGGAGGTCGAATCATGAAAAAGCTTAGTTTATGTTTATGTATGTTCTTAGTTTCATGCGCATCTAAAACACCTTCTAAATCTTCTACTGCTTCTTCAGCAGCACACTTTCCACCCGCAAAACAAACACCAGCACCACAGCTAATTGTGCAAGCAGATTACACAGAAACATTAGATACATATTCTGCAGTCATAGAAGGAACAAAAATTGCCACAAAAGGTGGTTTTGCGAAAGTCAAAGAATTGATGAGTGATGATGAAATCTTCAATGTCAAAAGTGCAGTTGGATATTCTGTAGAAGATGTTGATCATGATGGTACAGATGAATGTATCATTGGAGAAATCAGAAAATTTGATAATGGTGAAGTTTACACAAATGATGTCTATGCAATCTATGCAATCGACAACGATGAAGTAAATTTATTATTAGATGTCATTTCGCCAGCATATGCATTCCGTTTTGATGAAAATGCATTTTTCTATGGCAGTACAGAAGCAGATGGTGCAAGCCATTATGGTATTTTCCATCTAGAAAAAGGAAAGCTGAAATGGAAAGAATTCTTTTTCACAAAAGATCACAATACGTTCTACAAAAACACAACTGGAAATCTAGATATTTCTAATTCAGAAAAAATTTCCATCGCAGAAGATGATTTCATTCACGATCAAATGACATATGCACTCATTGAATATACAAATGACTATAACTCTATTGAGAATTACGATATTGGACTTCGTGCAGATTGGGCTAAAGATCGAGATTTAAGTAAATACAAAACATATGAAGAATATGTTGTCGATGCTTCCGCAGAACAAATTCTTCTCACACCAGTTGCTCCACTCAAAAACATAAAACTTCTTTCCGTGGAATACACAGCAGAAGAATTCAAAACAAAAAAGATTCACACAATCGACACTCTCGATCCAGCACATCCACTTTGTTTAACAACATATTTAGAATCTACCATTCCAAATATCGCAATCCAGTTTGAATACAAAGATCAAGTTCAAACATACACAATTTCATTAAGTGGATTTGATGGTTCTATTGTTTTAACACCATTAGAAATTTAAGTTCCTATTTACCTTTGGTATCTAATATCAAAACAGTATAATTATGCATTTTTGAATTGCATAAACAATTAGAAAATCAAGTAGTCCCAGTTCAAAAGCTTGTTAGCTGAGCCTATCAGAGTAATCTGGTAGACCTTTGTTTGGCAATAGTATTTTTTATCAACATATGTTAGAGTGCTGTTATGCAAATCGTGATTTGCAGATTGGAGAATTATGAGAGCAGAAGAATTATGGAAAGCATATTGCGAGAAAGAGAATATAGATATTGATACTCCTTATATGGCATGGGGATTTTTAGATGCACCTGATCAGCTGGCAGACCTTGTATTAAAGGGAATCAAGACTGCAACTGCATCCGCATATGATTTATATTTTATGGAAGGAGAAGAAGAGCCATTGCCACAGCCAGGTGATTATAATGTTATTTTAAACTCAAAGGATGAGGCAATTTGTATTATTCAAACCACTAAGACTACAGTCGTTCCGTTTAATGAAGTATCAGAGGAACACGCTTACAAGGAAGGGGAAGGAGACAGAAGTCTTGCATATTGGAGAGCGGTTCATGAAGAATTCTTCACAAAAGAATTTGAAGAAACTAAAACTGAATTCAATGGACAAACAAGAATTCTTTGTGAGGAGTTTCAAGTAGTTTACGATTCACGGCAACTTAACAAAAAATAAGCTCCCCCATTAACAAAAAATGAATAGAAAATGTATAAAAGTAGCAAAAGCGAATCATTATAAGGGATTATACATTAGACACATATTTGTAAAAATGGAGAAATTTAAAGAGAAGGTTATTTTGACAACCTTCTCTTTTTCATTGCTTATTCAATTCCTGTAACGTTATAGTCTTTTGCTTCTACTGCACTTTTCAAAACATCATTACTAACTTCTTTGCTCATCGTAACAATTGCAGTACCAGCTTCATGAGAAACTTCTGCACTTTCTACGCCATCAATTGCTTCAAGCGCTTTTTTGACGGATGCTTCACAATGTGAGCACATCATTCCTTCAATCTTCATCGTTTTTTTCATTTCTTTTTCTCCTTCACTTTCTTGTTTTGCTTTATGTCTAATTGGACGATCTTTTTTAGAATCATGAATATTTAACATATTTAATCGCAATGCATTCATACATACTGTAAATGATGACAATGACATTGCCGCTGCACCCCACATCGGATTCATTTGAATGGAAGGATACAAGCCCGCAGCCATCGGAATCAATAATGCATTATATGCAAATGCCCAGAACAGATTTTCATGAATATTCCGCAAAGTTCCTTTGGATAATCGTATCATAGAAACAACATCACTCAGCTTAGAATTCATTAAGACAATATCTGCAGAATCAATGGCTACGTCTGTTCCCGCACCAATCGCAACACCAATATCTGCACGCACCAAAGCAGGTGCATCATTGATACCATCACCAACCATTGCGACTTTGCCACGTTTTTTCAATTTCTGAATCACAGCTTCTTTTTGAGAAGGTAATACAGATGCATATACTTTATGTACGCCTGCCTGATGTGAAATGGCATTGGCAGTTGCTTCATTGTCGCCTGTAATCATTACAACTTCAATTCCCATATTTTCCAGTTGTTGAATTGCTTCTCGACTATCTTTTTTAATCGGATCTGCAACGGTAATCATTCCAAGATACACATCATCTTCCATAAAGAATAATGGCGTCTTTCCTTCTTGTGTTACTTGATTATATACAGAAGAAGCGTCTTTCAAATTGGTTTTTGTTTCCATATACTTCTTTGATCCACCAATAATACATTTTCCATGCATTATTGCCTGTACACCATTTCCTTGTAATGCCTTGAAATCCGCTGTCTCTTCTATTTGTATTCCATGTTCTTTTCCATACGTATTGATTGCCTTGGCAAGTGGGTGTTCCGATTTATTCTCTAAGGAACAAGCCACTTTCAGCAGTTCATCATAATATTCATTTTCAGCAGGCAGAATATCTTTTACAGTTGGCTTTCCTTCTGTAATCGTTCCTGTTTTATCCAATGCAACGATTTGAATATGTCCTGCATTTTCTAATGCTTCACTTGTTTTAAACAAAATGCCATTCTTTGCTCCTGCACCATTGCCAACCATAATGGCAACAGGTGTTGCTAAACCTAAAGCACATGGGCAAGAAATTACAAGAACTGAGATTGCTCTTTCTAAAGCATACGATAAATCTCTTCCCGCAAACAGCCATCCAATCATGACCACAATCGAAATCACAATGACACATGGAACAAATATCCCAGATACTTTATCGGCAATACGCGCAATCGGTGCCTTTGTACTAGAAGCATCAGAAACCATCTGAATAATTTCTGAAAAAGTTGTATCTTTTCCAACCTTTGTTGCTTTCGCTCTTAAATAGCCAGACTGGTTCATTGTTGCCGCAGATACATGATCTCCTTCACTTTTATCTACAGGAATAGATTCTCCCGTCAATGAAGATTCATCAACTGCACTATTTCCAGAAAGCACAATACCATCTACCGGAATTGCCTCTGCAGGTTTCACCACAAAGATATCTCCCACCTGCACTTCTTCAATATCCACTTCAACAATTTCCCCATTTCTTTCAATATTTGCTTTTTTCGGTGCAAGTTTCATCAATGACTTCAATGCATCTGTTGTCTTTCCTTTTGAAATAGATTCTAATGTTTTCCCTACTGTAATCAATGCTGGAATCATCGCGGCTGATTCAAAATACAATTCACTATGATATAGCGGCATCAGATCCATATTTGCTGCACCATTTGTAATCATGCATGTTAATTGATACAGCACATACAAAGACCACGCAAACGAAACAGAACTGCCCAGTGCAACCAATGTATCCATATTTGGAGAACCATGCACAAGACTCTTAAATCCAGAAATAAAGAATGCACGATTGATATACATCACCACAAGGCAAATCAGCATCTGTGTTAATGCCAAACCTAAGTGATTATGATTCAAAAAGGCAGGTACTGGCCAAGAAAGCATATTATGTCCCATCGTGATATACATCAAAATCATCAGCCAGATAACAGAATGCAGTAATCTTTTCTTTAGCTTTGGTGTTTCATGATCCACAAGTGCTTCTTCTAAATCATTAGAAGAATGCTTCTCTTCTCCCTGTACATGTGCACCATAGCCAGCTTTTTCAACTGCTTGAATCACTTCGTCTGGATCAGCATTTCCTTCCACACGCATTGAATTTGTTAAAAGAGAAACTGAAACTGAATCTACATCTTTTAAATCCCCAACGGCTTTTTCCACATGTGCCTGACAGGCAGCACATGTCATCCCCGTAACAATATATTGCTTCATATATACATCACCTACTTCATTAATCTCTGTAAAAGTTCACACAACTCATCGATCGTTTCATCATTTCCATTTTGAATATCATGTTTTACACAACTCTTGATATGACAGGATAACAAAACTTTACTAAAACTATTCAACGCAGAAGTTGCCGCAGCTACCTGCATTAAAATATCTGGACAATATGCATCTTCTTCCACCATTTTTTCAATTCCACGAATCTGCCCCTCCACTTTTTTTAATCGTGTGATAAGTTTTTTTCTTTCATCTTCACTTCTTTTTTTATGTCTTCCACTACAGTGTGGACAAGTCATTTCTTCACCCATATATTTACCTCACGCATTCGTTATATACCCCTAGGGGGTATATGTCAACTGACATGCTTTTCTTTATAAAATTTTTTCACTATACTAATGAAAACGGAGGTTTTATCTATGGAAAACATTTTTCATCGCGTTAGTATTCGTAAATTTTCAAATCAGCCAGTTGAAAAAGAAAAAATTGAACAGATTTTACGTGCTGCCATGCAGGCACCAAGTGCATGCAATCAACAGCCATGGGAATTCTATGTTGTTGAAGATAAAGAAATGATTCATGCATTATCTCAGGTAACACCATACAGTGCTTTTGCTTTCAATGCACCAGTCATCATTGTTCCTGTTTATCGAGAAGAGAATCTTCCAGCACCAATGTTTGCACAAATTGATTTATCCATTGCTTGTGAAAATATGTGGCTAGAAACAGATGCTTTACAACTAGGTGGTACATGGATCGGTATTGCACCTTTAAAAGATCGTATGGAAGCAGTCGCAGAAATTTTAGATCTTCCTGACAATCTAAAAGTATTCAGCTTATTTGCACTAGGTTATCCAGCCGAAGAAAAACCACAGCAAGATCGTTTTGATGCAGCTAGAATTCACTATATGAAAAGATGATGCAGATCTGCACCATCTTTTTTAAAATGCATTTAATAAAGGCTATATTAGCAAAATGGTGAATTCAAGAAATAGAATAAATGAAAAGATCA